>Ga0307515_10023398_pt1 | contig 10826 bp, 9 predicted proteins | sample 17_EM_MG_FD_194513 | JGI IMG/M metagenome (GOLD analysis project Ga0307515, IMG submission 194513) | Populus trichocarpa ectomycorrhiza microbial communities from riparian zone in the Pacific Northwest, United States - 17_EM | ecosystem: Host-associated > Plants > Roots > Unclassified | place...
TTGTAATTTGCACATCAAAGAAACCATGTTTAAAAAAATATTAATAGCTAACCGGGGCGAGATCGCTCTGCGAATTATCCGTACCTGTAAAGAGATGGGTATTAAAACCATAGCTGTATATTCAACTGCCGACCGCGATAGCCTTCATGTACGTTTTGCTGACGAAGCTGTTTGCATAGGTCCCCCACCAAGCCGCGATTCGTATTTAAATATTCCAAACATTATTTCGGCTGCCGAATTAACCAATGCTGATGCTATCCATCCTGGCTATGGTTTCCTTTCGGAAAATGCCAAATTTTCGGCCATTTGCGCCGAGTATGGTATTAAATTCATAGGTGCTACAGCCGATCAGATTAATTCCATGGGCGATAAGGCTTCGGCTAAAGAAACCATGAAAAAGGCAGGCGTACCTATTGTGCCTGGCTCCGACGGTTTGTTATCTGATATTAAATCGGGCATCGCGATAGCAAATAAAATAGGCTACCCTGTAATATTAAAAGCAACTGCCGGTGGCGGTGGCCGGGGTATGCGCATTGTTTGGAAAGACGAAGAATTTGAAAATGCCTGGGATTCGGCCCGTGCCGAGTCGGGTGCCGCTTTTGGCAACGATGGCTTGTACCTTGAAAAATACGTGCAAGACCCACGCCACATAGAAATACAGGTAGTAGGCGACCAGTATGGCAAAGTTTGCCACCTGTCTGAACGTGATTGTTCTATCCAGCGCCGTCACCAGAAACTGGTTGAAGAATCGCCTTCGCCTTTCATGACCGAGAAACTGCGTAAAAAAATGGGCGAGGCTGCTATTAAAGGCGCTAAAGCCGTTAAATATGAAGGTGCCGGTACAGTAGAGTTTTTGGTTGATAAAGACCGTAACTTTTACTTCATGGAAATGAATACCCGCATACAGGTAGAGCACCCGGTTACCGAAGAGGTAATTAATTTTGATTTGATTAAAGAACAAATTAAAGTGGCTGCCGGTATCCCAATTTCGGGTAAAAATTACGAGCCAACCATGCATGCCATTGAGTGCCGTATTAATGCCGAAGACCCTTACAACAACTTCCGCCCGTCACCGGGTAAAATCACCAACTTTCACTCGCCGGGTGGTCATGGTGTGCGCATAGATACCCATGTATACACCGGATATGTAATACCGCCAAACTACGATTCGATGATTGCCAAGGTAATTTGCTGCGCCCAAACCCGCGACGAAGCTTTGAGCACCATGGAGCGTGCTTTAAGCGAGTTTGTGATTGAGGGGGTAAAAACAACCATCCCATTCCATTTAAAATTGCTGAAAAATCCAAACTTCAGGGCCGGTAATTTTACCACCAAGTTTATGGAAACGTTTGAAATGTAAAATAAATTCAAACTATCTTCATTCAATAAAACGTACTTAGCACAATAGCGTTTATACAGCGGTATTTAACATACAATGAGCGACAATAAATTAATTAAAGCCATAAAAGATAAAGGCAAAACGATGGAGGCCGAAATGTCCTTTTTCGACCATCTGGAAGCCTTAAGGGGGCATTTGATACGATCTGCCTTAGCCATTGTAGTAATTACAAGCGTTGTGTTTTATTATTACTCATGGATCTTTGATACGGTCATCATGGGGCCAAGTAAACCAACCTTCTGGACATACCGGATGCTTTGTGCACTGGGCGACCTTTTGCACCGTCCGGGTTTTTGTATCGATAAAATCCATATCCATTTAATAAATACGGAAATGGCCGGGCAGTTTACCCTGCAAATCAACTCGTCATTAATTATTGGCCTTACATTGGGCTTTCCGTACCTGTTGTTTGAGTTATGGCGTTTTATCCGTCCGGCCTTGCACGAAAAAGAACGTAAAGCTGCATCGGGGTTTGTGTTTTATGCCACCGCTTTGTTTCTACTCGGGGTTTTATTTGGCTATTATGTGATCACCCCCGAATCTATCAACTTTCTTTCGGGTTATACGGTAAGTTCAACTATCGAAAATTTATTTGATATCGACTCCTACCTGTCATCAGTATCTACATTAACACTGGCCACTGGTATAGTATTTGAATTACCCATATTGGTTTATGTATTATCAAACCTGGGTATCCTTACCGCCAAATTTATGCGCGAAACCAGGCGTTATGCTATCGTAATTATTTTGATAGTAGCAGCGGTAGTTACTCCTACCCCGGATATGATGACCATGACCGTAGTAAGTATCCCATTATTTGCTTTGTACGAAGTTGGCATCCTGGTATCGGCGGTAGTTGAAAAACGGAAACTGAAACGCGCACAGGAAGACGGCTTAGCTTAATAGATGTGCAGATTAAGGCTGGATGTGCAGATTTTAGATTTCAAATGTGCAGATGAAAAACAGGTCGGATAGTTAAATGATGACCTGATCTTACAAAACTTTATGAAAGCCTCATCGTTTAATAACGGTGAGGCTTTGTTTATTCAGCGGCATTTTGCACATTTGAATGATTCACCCTTAACAGCATTTGCAGCTCATCATCTGCACATCTGAAATCTGAAATTTGCACATCTACGATATGACCAACCTCCCACCATTAGCCGAACGGATGCGACCAAAGTCGCTTGACGATTATGTGGGGCAAAAACACCTGGTTGGGCCGGGGGCGGTGTTACGTAAAGCCATCGAATCGGGCGCATTGCCATCCATGCTGTTTTGGGGGCCGCCGGGCGTGGGTAAAACTACGTTGGCTTATATTATATCACAATCCTTAAATCGGCCTTTTTTTGCGCTCAGTGCCATTAACTCGGGCGTGAAGGATGTGCGGGAGGTTATTGAAAAAGCATCCCTGCTAAAGCAAGGCGGTCAAACGCTGCCGATATTGTTTATTGACGAGATTCACCGCTTCTCCAAATCGCAGCAGGACTCGTTGCTGGGGGCTGTTGAGCGCGGCATTGTTACGCTGATAGGCGCCACAACCGAGAATCCTTCCTTCGAAGTCATCTCGGCTTTGCTGTCGCGATGCCAGGTTTATATTTTACAGCCACTTGCCGAAGAACATTTGCTGAACCTGCTGGAGAAATCGATGCGGGAAGACGTGGTATTGAAAGAAAAGCGCATTACGATACAGGACCACGAGGCCATTATGCGTCTCTCCGGGGGCGATGCCCGTAAGCTGCTAAATATTTTCGAGCTGCTGGTAAACGCTTTCGACAGCCCCGAAATAATTTTAACCGATGAAATTGTGCTGGACCACGTGCAGCAAAACATGGCCCTGTATGATAAAACCGGCGAGCAGCATTATGATATCATTTCGGCCTTTATCAAATCCATGCGCGGCAGCGATCCTAACGGCGCAGTGTACTGGCTGGCCAGGATGATTGCAGGCGGGGAAGATCCTTTGTTCATTGCCCGCCGCATGCTCATCCTGTCATCAGAGGATATTGGCAATGCCAATCCCAATGCGCTGTTATTGGCCCAAAGCTGTTTTGAGGCAGTGAACAAGATAGGCATGCCCGAATCGCAGCTGATATTATCGCAAACGGCAATTTACCTGGCCACCTCGCCCAAAAGTAATTCGGCCACAACTGCCATCGGCGCGGCTATGGCGTTGGTAAAGCAAACCGGCGATTTACCTGTGCCCCTGCACCTGCGTAACGCGCCCACCAAATTCATGAAAAATATTGGCTACGGTAAAGATTATAAATACGCCCACAGCTACGAAGGCAATTTCACCGACCTTGACTTTTTGCCCGACGCCATCCGCGGTACAAAAATTTATGAACCCGGTAATAATGCCCGCGAAAATGAATCAAAAGAGAAGTTGAAGAAACTTTGGGGCGATAGGTATAAGTATTGAAGAAGAGATAATGAAGACGAGATTTCGATCTTGAATAATTGATTATATTCTTTTACAAAGTCTTCGGTTTGAGTACTTACTTTTAGATTTAGAGGTCTTGATTCTAACTTCTTGATTCTGATTGTTACCTTTGCAGCCTGATGAATAAAGTTGCAAAACAGAAGTTTTTTGAAGACGTTCGCATAATAGATATTGCCGAAGAAGGAAAAGGCGTGGGCAAAACCGACGACTTTGTGCTTTTTGTTGATAAAGCCATACCCGGCGATGTTGTAGATGTACAGGTTTACAAAAGCAAAAAGAATTTTGGCGAAGGCAAAATTTTTAACCTGAAACAAGCTTCGGAATACCGTACCACTCCATTTTGTGAACACTTTGGTACCTGCGGCGGCTGCAAATGGCAGCACATGACCTATGAGGCCCAACTTAAATTCAAACAAAAATCTGTTGCCGATGCCCTTGGCCGGATAGCCAAAATTGAGGTGGATGGCATCATGGATATCATCCCATCGCCGGCCGACCGTTACTACCGCAACAAGCTGGAATATACCTTTAGTGATAAGCGCTGGTTATACGATGGCGAGAACAAAGAAGATGAAGCGCTGGACATGAACGCCCTTGGCTTTCATATCCCCGGCCGCTTTGATAAAATTTTGGATGTAAAGCATTGCTATCTGCAGGCCGAGCCATCAAATAGTCTGCGCAACAGCATCCGCGATTTTGTGATTGAGCAGGGGTATTCATTTTATAACCTGCGTAACCACGAGGGAACATTGCGAAACCTGATTGTGCGTACATCATCTACAGGCGAGATCATGGTTATTGTGGTATTTGCTTACGTGGAACAGGAAGAGGTGGATAAGCTGATGAATTTTATTGATGCCGGTTTCCCGGAAACAACTTCATTGTTATACATCATCAACCAAAAAAAGAACGATACCATTTTTGACCAGGATGTAATAGCCTTTAAAGGCCCCGAGTACATTCATGAGGAAATGAACGGGATTAAATTCCGTATAGGCCCCAAATCGTTCTACCAAACCAACAGCATCCAGGCCCTGCGCCTTTACGAGATAACCCGCGACTTTGCAGGCTTTACCGGTAACGAGCTGGTATATGACCTGTACACCGGCGCCGGCACCATTGCCAATTTTATAGCAGGCAGCGTAAAAGAGGTGGTAGGGGTAGAGTATGTGCCCACTGCCATTGAGGATGCTAAAGTAAACTCGGCTATTAACAACATCACCAATACCAAATTTTACGCGGGTGATATGAAAGATGTATTGGTGGCCGGGTTTGTGGCTGAGCACGGTAAGCCGGATGTGATTATCACCGACCCGCCGCGTGCCGGTATGCACCCCGATGTGGTTGCCCGCCTGATGGAAATTGAGGCACCTAAAATTGTTTATGTAAGCTGTAATGCCGCTACCCAGGCCCGCGATTTGCTGGTATTAAAAGAAAAATACGATACCGTTAAAATACAACCTGTAGATATGTTCCCGCATACACAACATGTGGAAAATGTGGTATTATTGGTGTTAAGGGGGTAAGCATGGGGATCAGGAAGAGGAATGGTGGATTTTTTACCTCTATCTCTTTCTTCTTTAGAATTTTCCGATTAAAGTTTAGAGTTTTCCCATTAGCGTTTAGAATTTATTTTTTAGAGTTTTCTGACATATGCAACCCGAAGATCTGTTAAACGAAGGTAATAAAGAGAACCTTGAGCCGGCTAAGAATAGCCCGCTGTTGAGCCTGGAACGCGATCTTAAATTTTTTAAGGATTCGATACATGAGGTGGCCATCGAAATTATGGTGGAGGGTTTATCATCATATCCAATTTTTATAGCCCATCAGCATGAGCTAAAATTAGGCGAATTGATATTGGACAGGCACGATTTGAATTCGGACTGGAGTATTCACGCTTCAACCCTGGAGGAATTTACCGAACGCGGTGTAATTAAACCGGAATTGAAAGAACGCTTTATCAACAGCTACAAAAATCCCAATGAATATATGTGCGTGTTTGTTGTAGTGCCTGAGGGCGCAAACTTTGTTTATGTGCCTTATAAAAAATAGATTGTGCAGCGTTTAAACTTGAAACCTTAAAACGGACTTGTATATTTACCACGCATAAAACCAACATTGTAACGGTTCATCGTTAAAACTTACAAAGCTTTCTTCCCATGCCCGAAAAGAAACTCCTGATATTAAACCGGCAACAGATACAGCAAAAGCTGGACCGTATGGCTTACCAGATACTGGAAGATAATTTTGAAGAGGAAGAGATACTGATAGCCGGCATATTACCCCGTGGCAACCATATAGCCGGGCGCCTGAAAGCCATTTTGGATAACATCGCTCCATTTAGCAGCAAACTATTATCTATCGAACTGGATAAGCAAAGCAGCAGCCTGCAGGCTAATATAGATTTTGACGTGGATGACTGCAGCAACAAGGTAGTGATACTGGTTGATGATGTATTAAACAGTGGCAAAACACTGGCGTATGGCTTTGGCGTTTTCCTGGATGTGCCGTTAAAAAAATTACGCACGGCGGTTTTGATAGATCGTAATCACAAAAGTTTCCCGATAACTACTGATTTTGCCGGGATGGCTTTATCAACCGTTATAAAAGAACATGTAGATGTAGTGATGGATGAAGAGGGTGAAGAAGACGCGGTTTATTTGAGATAAGCCTATGAAGCGAATAATCGGCTGCCTGCTTACTGTTATGCTTTTTGCATCCTGTCATGACGATGCGCCACAGAAAATTATAGATGTTTTCAGCCCGGCTTTAGCTAACGTGAAACCCGTATCCACTAAAAAGTACGGTTTTAGTGAGGGATTTTGCGGGCAAAATATCTATCTCAACAGCGATTCTACGTTTACCTGGGTGCATGCCTGCGAAGGACAATCAACTTCAAGTATTGGCAAATGGCAGATAGCCGGCGATACCGTGCGGTTAACGCCCTACCCCCAAAAAACCAATAATATCTCTTACCGGGTTTCGTTTAGCAAATCTATTCTTGATTCGCGGGTGGTTATTATAATAACCGATAAAACAGGCACTCCTGTAAAGGATTTTGTTATACTCCCATTTAACAACAAACCGGCATTCACTTTTACCAACAAGGGTGTAATGATGGGCGATAAAAGCTATAAACTATCTTATTTTCAGGATAACATGAGTACGGATAGCACCGGTACAATAAGGTTATTAAAATCCGAAAAGGATAGCCTCGATTTTTCAAAGTTGTATGCCTTAACAGGCAAAACATTCAGGATAAGTACCAGCAACCTGCCCGATACCATCAGGCTGACAATAAATATCAACGGTATTGCTTTTGCCGGATACCAGGTAAGGTATTTGGCAGATCGGCCTCAAAAGTTTAGGTATACCGGCGGCGATCTTATTTTAAAGAAATAATACGTTTAGTTTTCCGGCATATTGGCGGTTATCTGGCCTTCGTCAGATATATTTAGTATCCCTTCAGGGAAATCGGTTTCGGTAAGTTCCCTTATTCTGGTAGCGGCACGGTTTAGGGTATCCTTTTCCAGCCCTTTATCATGCGCCTGCCTGAACGATAGGATCTTGCCGCTTAAAAATTCTCCCTTTTTATTAACGTAAATCTTTAGCATTGGAGCAAGCCCGCAAACGCCGGCAACGCTAACGCAGCGGTACGTGCAGAAATTGCCCAGGCTATAGGCAATTAGCCTGTTTTTGTACATTTCCATAGCGCGGTTAACATGTGGGCCATTGCCAAAAATGAGGTCGGCCCCTGCATCAATAGCATTATGGGCAAATGCGTATACGTCGCCACGTTTTTCGTTAATGAAGCTTTCCATTTTACGGGGCACATGCTCATAATTAACACCTTCGCCGCCGCCATGAAAAGATACGATAACCACATCGCATCGCTGCTTTAGCTCGCTGATGATGGTGGCCGCCCCTTTTAAATCGAGTATAGGAACCGTGTTGGCATTGGGCGCAAATGAGCAAAAGCCGTACTTAATGCCATTTACTTCAAAAACTGTTGATGGCTTTATCAGCAGCCCCGCATAATTAATACCAATGCTATCCAACGTTTGTGTGGTACTGTTGCGGCCTTTAATATCAAAATCGCTGATATGGTTATTGGCCAGGCTAAGCAGGTTAAAGCCTGCATCTTTTAAAACCGCTGCGTATTTTGTAGGCATCCTGAACAGGAAGGCCTTGCTTTTTTGATGCAATTTGTAATGCGCAGGATCGCCGGAATCTAATAGCGATCCCTCGAGGTTACCGAATATCACGTTTGCGCCTTTCAGGTCGGGCTTTACTGCATTAAAACTGTTTATGGCGCTATCTGGCGGCAGGGTGGCATTATTAGGGTACGAAGTGCCCAGCATAATATCGCCCATGGCGGCAATACAAAGTGAATCGGGTACAATTGGCGCGGGTTTTGGAGGTTCGGGCTTTGCGACCACTGCTCTTTGTTGCTTTACCACAACATGTTTTGGTGGCGGTGTTTGGCAAGCCTGCAAAAGTATAACCAGGCAGGTTACAACAGGCAGTGAACAAGGTTTGGTATAAAAAAAAAGTCCCTTCATGTTTATGACGGGACTAAATTAAGTATTTTATTGAATTTCTTTAGTTGCTATTCTCGTCGTCGTTATTTGTTGCAACGTTGCTATTGGTTAGCTGGTCTTTAAATGAGGCTAACAAACGGCCGCCTTTATAAAAGTAACGGCTGTAATAATTATCGTCGAGACTGCTGATGGCCACGCCTCTTGATGAGGCATGGGCAAACTTTCCATCGCCCAGGTAAATGCCTACATGCGAAATACGGCGACTGTGGATTTTAAAGAAAACAAGGTCGCCCTCTTTTAAATCATCTTTACCAACAGGGTTAACCATGCTGAAAATATCGCGCGAACTTCTTTTAATATCCAGGTTAAAAACCTCGCTATATAACTCTTTGGTAAATGCCGAGCAATCGATACCTTTTCTTGACTCTCCGCCAAAATGGTAAGGGGTGCCAATCCAGTCATAAACAAAGTGAAAAAGTTTCATGTTTGAGGTTGCGGATAAAGCAACACCCATAATTTGAGAGAGGTATGTTTTTGCTAAACCCTCTTGTTCGTCGGTTTTATCCTCGGTAACAGCTGGGGTGGTTTTTGTTTGAGCTTGCGAAGCTAAAACAATGAACATTAGGGCAATAGCCAGGGCAAATTTCTTCATTTAATCCGTTAAAGTTGTTGTTAGGGCCAACAAATTGTTTATTAAATTAGACACTTTGTCTATCGTTGAATACAAAACTATCCATATTTTTTAAATTTGCAAATAAAACGCGCTTTTTTTTCAAAAAATATAAATATAGGGGCTTTACTAAAAATGTTATTAATATAAAGCTAATCCTATTACGAACGATGAATATTTATGGTTACCCTTTTTGAGCATGAATCATAATTTATTTCAAAATTGAGTAAAAAAAGAATCTGAAAAACAGGACAATTATCGTTTTTTAACGGTTCAAACACAGAAAGTTAGCAGGAACCCTTTGGCGAAAATTAAAATCGGCACTATAAAGTTTGGCAAATCAAACAAAATGCTGCCGATATTGCTTACCAAATGCACGCAGTAAAAAATAAAAAATAAAACTGCATAACATTTGGCTGCGGTTTCGATAATTTAAAGGATATAATTAGATTTGCGCTTTACTCCAAGAAATTGACTGTTTAAATACATGAGTTCAATCGAAATAACTAAGGACACTTACCTGATGTGGTACGAACAAATGCTGTTGATGCGTAAGTTCGAAGAAAAGACAGGACAACTATACGGGCAACAAAAAATCAGGGGCTTTTGTCACCTGTACATTGGGCAGGAGGCTGTATTGGCCGGTGCCATGTCTGTAATGAAACAGGAAGATAGCATGATAACTGCTTACCGCGATCACGCACATGCTTTGGCTAAAGGTGTAGAGCCAAAAGCTATCATGGCCGAAATGTATGGTAAAGCAACCGGATGCTCAAAAGGCAAAGGGGGCTCTATGCACATGTTTGATAAAAGCAAACACTTTTACGGCGGTCACGGTATAGTAGGTGGCCAGGTACCACTTGGTGCCGGTGCTGCATTTGCCGAAAAATATAAAGGTACCGAGTTTGTGAACATCACTTACATGGGCGATGGTGCTGTACGCCAGGGTGCACTTACTGAAACCTTTAACATGGCCGCGCTTTGGAAACTACCTGTAATTTTTATTTGCGAAAATAATGGTTACGCCATGGGTACTTCTGTTGAGCGTACAACCATCCAAACTGATATTTATAAATTAGGCTTGCCTTACGGTATCCCTTCATCAGCAGTTGATGGCATGGACCCGGCCGCTGTACACGTTGCTATGGACGAAGCTATATCACGTGCCCGTGCAGGTGAAGGCCCAACCTTTTTAGAGATGCGTACTTATCGCTTTAAAGGTCACTCTATGTCCGATCCACAGAAATATCGTACCAAAGAAGAATTGGAAAGCTACAAAGCAAAAGATCCGATTGAAATGACCAAACAAACCATTGTTGAAAAGCAATATGCCGATGATAAATGGTTTGAAGAGATTGATGCCAAAATTAAAGCTATTGTTGACGAAGCGGTTCAATTTGCCGAAGAATCGCCATGGCCTGAAGCATCTGAACTATATACCGACGTATACGTTCAGGAAGATTATCCATACATTAGGGATTAGTTTTGAGTTTTAAGTAATGAGTTTTGAGTAAAGCTGCAACAAGATTTTAAACTCAAAACTCACTGCTCAAAACTTGCCACTATTATATAAATACTAAATTATAACACATATAAAAAGTATATGGCCGAAGTAGTTAAGATGCCTAAAATGAGCGATACCATGACCGAAGGGGTATTGGCTAAATGGCATAAAAAAGTTGGCGATAAAGTAAAATCAGGCGATGTATTGGCCGAGGTTGAAACTGATAAAGCTACCATGGATTTTGAATCGTACCAGGATGGCACCTTGTT
>Ga0307515_10023399_pt1 | contig 10826 bp, 8 predicted proteins | sample 17_EM_MG_FD_194513 | JGI IMG/M metagenome (GOLD analysis project Ga0307515, IMG submission 194513) | Populus trichocarpa ectomycorrhiza microbial communities from riparian zone in the Pacific Northwest, United States - 17_EM | ecosystem: Host-associated > Plants > Roots > Unclassified | place...
ACGAAGCTTCGTGACGATCTCTTCTGCCTTGTGTCTTTTCGCTGCCATTTCAATATCCTTCTTCGGCTCATAAGCCATACTTCAAGAAGGACCACTTTTCAGGGGGCAGACCAATCGAACTCTATGAGAAACCGGATACAACGTTCGTCGCGACATTCATCGGATCACCATCGATGAACCTCTTGCCGATGGAAATCTCCACATACTGGTCACTTGCAGAGGGCTCAAGGGTTCCTTCAGGGACTATATCGCTGGGTGTACGCCCGGAGGACCTGCATCTGCTAGAGCCGGGCTCCCCGGACAGCGGGTTCAAAATCGACGCAACCGTCGCAGCTGTCGAATTGGTTGGCGCCGAGAGCTATGTACACGGCGTTCTGCCCAACCAGCAGCCAATCGTGTTTCGCGTTCCGGGACGGTCAAGGATTGTTGTCGATGAGCCGCTTACGGTTCATGCAGATTTCGACAGTCTGCACTTCTTCGATGCGTCAGGCAAACGGTTGAACTGAGGATCTATATCCAGTGTCCGCAGACTTGATCTGTCGTGTGTCAAGGACCGAGCGACCGTTGATCGCCGTGCATGGTCCCAGATGCCATGCACGGCCCCCGTTTCATCCCATGTGCAACTGAGAACTCGCTCATAAATTCAACGCCAACGGTCGTCCGCATTTCGCCCGAAACGATCGTCCACCGCCGCCTGGGCTTAAAAGTCGCCTCTAACACGCCATGAAAGCTACAAGCCGGCAATTTTCATCAGGTCGTCGCGGGCGCCGGGCGCGGCAGCCAGCACCGGCGCGCCCTTGGTCAGGCGACCATCGTCGACGGGAAAAGGGTGGTACCAGCCGCCGGCTTCCTTGACGAGGCAATAGCCGGCAAGGCAATCCCAGGCGTGCATGTAGGGCTCGTAATAGCCGACGAGACGACCTGCTGCCACATAGGCGAGCATCAGCGCGCCGGAACCGTTGCGGATGAAATTGCCGCCGGCTTCCAGCAGGCTCTCGACCATTTTCCCGACGAAGGCCGGCGTCACATAGTTGTTGGCGCCAATGCCGGTGACGGCGTTGCGGATGGTGCGGGAAGGATCAAGCGTCAGTACCTTGCCGTTGAGTGTCGCACCCTTGCCGGATCCGCTGGCATAAAGCTCGTCATGGCAGGGCGCGCAGATGACGCCGATTACCGGTTCGCTGTTGTGCAGCACCGCGATGGAAACGCACCAGTTCGGCATGCCGTTGACGAAGGGGCTGGTGCCGTCGATCGGATCGACCACCCAGGTGTAGCCGGAATGCCCTTCGGCGAGACCGTATTCCTCACCAAGGAATCCGTCGCCGGCGTGAACCTCGGCGACGCGGGCGCGAATGAGGTTCTCCACTTCGCGGTCGGCGATGGAGACGACGTCCTGCAGGTCGCGCTTGGTTTCGATCACCAGCGTTTCGCGTCTGTTGAAATAATCGAGCGCGACGGCGCCCGCGTCTTTGGCCATGGCCTGCGCCAGCGCGAAACGTGCGTCGAGCCCGGAGATTTGCGATATCATGAATATGGTCCTCTTGCGATATGGTGCGGCTCAGCCGTTGATGATGGCGATGCCGCGCCCCTTGAAGCCGACGGCAACTTCGGTCGCCGGCGCCAATGCGCGCTCGACGGCCGGGTCGACGACGAACAGTTTTCCCGTGCTGGTCTCTACCTCGTATTCGACATGGTCGCCAAGATAGGCCGCATGGGTGATCTGGCCCGGAAAGGCCGCATTCGATGCTGGTTCCAAAGTGATGGAATTGGGCCGGACGGCCAGCTTCGCAGGTCCCGGCTTTGCATTGCGGCTCGGTACGCGGTGTTCGAGGGCGCCGATGCGGATGGTCGCGTCGGCGCCCTCGACGCTGATGACATCGCAGGCAATCACGTTGGCCTCGCCCATGAAGTCGGCGATGAAGGCTGAGGCCGGCGCCTCGTAGAGATCGCGGGGCGAACCTTCCTGCGCAATCACCCCATCCTTCATGATGACGATGCGGTCGGAAACGGCCAGCGCCTCGTCCTGATCGTGGGTGACGTAGACGGCGGTGAAGCCGAGCCGTTGCTGCAGGTCGCGGATTTCGGTGCGGACCTGGCGGCGCAGGCGGGCGTCGAGGTTCGATAACGGCTCGTCAAGCAGGAGCACTTGCGGTTCGAGCACCAGCGCGCGTGCTACGGCGACCCGCTGCTGCTGGCCGCCGGAAAGTTCGGCCGGAAGCCGCTGACCCATGCCGCCGAGGCCAACGAGCTTCAGGCCTTCTTCGGCGCGTTCGCGGGCTTCCTTCTTCTTGAAGCCGGAAGACTCCAGTCCGTAGGCGACATTGTCGAGCGATGTCATATGCGGAAACAGTGCGTAGGACTGGAAGACCATCGACACGTCGCGCTCGTTGGCCGGCAACATGGTCACGTCCTTGCCTCCGATCAGGATCTTGCCCGATGTCGGGTGTTCGAGGCCAGCCAGCATGCGCAGTGTCGTGGTCTTGCCGCAGCCGGAGGGGCCGAGCAGGGTGACAAGTTGGCCGGGCTCTATGGTCAGCGACAGGTCGTGAATGGCGGTGAAGCTGCCGAACTGCTTCTTGATGTTCTGGAAGACGACGGAGCCGGCGCGGGGCGTGATCATGCGGTTTTCTCCTGGCCGAGGGAAAGGGAAGGGGCGGCGGTCAGTCCCGCGACACGATTTTCGCGCCGCAGCCGGCGTTCGCCGACGAGAAGCTGGAAGCCGGCGATGACGACGATCATCACGACGATAAGCATGGAGGAATAGGCGATCGCCACGCCATACTCGCCGTTTTCGACAAGGCCGACGATGTAGGACGTTGCCATGTTGTACTCGGCGCTGACGAGGAAGATGACGGCGCTGATCGATGTGATAGCCCGCACGAAGGAATAGACCAATGCGGCGGTGATTGCGGGCCTAAGCAGCGGCAGGATGACCTTGCGGATCGTCCGGAAGCTGGTAGCGCGCAGCGTCAGCGATGCCTCGTCCAGGCTCTTGTCGAGCTGGCTCATCGCCGCTACGCCGCCACGCACGCCAACCGGCATGTTGCGGAAGACGAAGCAGGCGATCAGGATGAGCGCCGTGCCGGTCATTTCGAGCGGAGGCAGGTTGAAGGCCATGATGTAGCTGATGCCGATGACCGTGCCCGGGATCGCGAAGCTCATCATCAGCGCGAATTCGAAGACGTTGCGGCCGGCGAATTTCTGGCGGACGATCAGGTAGGCGGTCAAGAGGCCGACGGCTGCGGTCAGCGGCGCCGAGATCAGTGCGATCTCCATTGTCGTCCAGAAGGAATTCCAGGCAACGCCCGTCCAGGCGATCACACCGTCGCGCAACTCGACCGAGAAGGCCCTTTCGTAATGTTCCAGCGTCAGGGAATTGTCGAGGCCCCATGTCTTCACAAAACCGCCGAACAGGATCATGCCGTAGATCACGATCGTGAAGATCATCCACGGGATGACCATGGCATGGACGGCGATCGAGAGTGGGCGGGGGAGCGCAATATGCGAGCCACTGTCGCCCTTGCCGGTGACGGTGGCGAAGTTCTTGCCGGCCAGCCAGTAGCGCTGGGCAAGGAACGCGGTCAGCGTGAAGCAGAGCAGGATGATGGCGAGCACCGCGGCACGCGACGGATCGTTTTGCGAGCCGACGACGGCGAAGAAGATTTCCGTCGACAGAACACCATGGCTGCCGCCCAGCACCAGCGGATTGCCGAAATCGGCCATGCTTTCGATGAAGCCGATCAGGAAGGCGTTGGCGATGCCGGGTTTCATCAACGGCAGCGACACCCGCCAGAAGGTGCGCCAGCGGTCGGCGCGCAGCGTCTGTGACGCCTCTTCCATCGATGGGCTGACGCCTTCGACGACGCCGATGAGGACGAGGAAGGAAATCGGCGTGAACGATAGGACCTGCGCGATCCAGATGCCGGTCAGGCCATAGAGCCAGCGACCGGGCTCGATTCCGAACAGGCTGGAAAGGCCTTCCGTGATGACGCCGGCGCGGCCGAACAGAAGCGTCAGCGCCAGGCCGATAACGAAGGGCGGCGTGATGATCGGCAGCACGGTCAGCAGCCGCAGGCCCTTCTTGAAGGGAAAGCGGGTTCGCGTGGCAACCAGCGCGAAGGCTAGGCCCATGAGGGTCGAGCCGCTCGCTGTCATGATCGCCAGCCAGAGCGTGCGCCAGGCGACGCCGCAGCGCTCGCCGCCAACCACGCATCCGAGGCTCCAGATCGAGCTGTCCTGGATGTTGCGCGTAAAGCCATCGGGATTGAACGACCCGTTGAAATCCTGGAAGGCGCCGACCAGCATGCTGCCGACCGGATAGAACACGAAGATGGCGACGAGGAAAACCAGAATGGCAATGGAGGCGACAACGAAGGCATCGCCTTTCATCACGCCGCGTTCGGCAAGGCCGAAGGAGAAGATCAGCACGAAGGCAAAAGTCGCCAGCACGGCGCCGGCGCCCATCGACGGCTGCCCGTCGGCAAGCGCCCCAAAAAGCGTCTCGCTGATGGCCCATGTCCAGCCGGAAAAGCCGACGGCCAAACCCTGAAGCGTGAGAAAAAGGACGCCAATGGCTCCCGTCCAGGCCAGCACCGTGCCGCGCTGCATTGGATCGCGTAGAAACCGCGCGGCGACCGCAACGGCCATGATCAGCGCAGCGACACTGAGCCACCAGCGGCCCTGAGCGAGGATCTGCATAATGCCCGGCGCGACCGAAGCCTCGGTCGGAAAACCGGAAAACCAGCCGAAGCCGAGGAACCCGCCCTCGATCCGATACCATGGAACGAGGAGGAACGCGGCAATGCCCAGTCCAAGGACAATATCCAGTCTGCGGTTGCGATGGTCCATGACGATCCCCGCGCCTTTTCATGACGTCAAATGTGAAGATGATGAGTGGCCGGGAGAAACTTGGGGCAGGTCGTGACGATGGCCGCGACCTGCCGGTTCCCCTTAGTTGGCGTTGGCGCTGATCTCGCGATCCCAGCGCTCAAGCAGTTCCTTGCGCTTAGCCGGATCGCCATAGGTCTTGAAGTCGTAGTCGATCAGCTTGATGTCCTCGAATTTCGGCGCTTCCTTCGGAATTTCCGCCGACTTGTTGGACGGAAGCTGGAAGGACTTGGCGTCCTTCATGCGCGACTGGACGTCGGGCTTGAGTGCCCAGTCGTACCAGGTCTTGGCATTGTCGAGATTCTTGGCACCCTTGACGATCGACATCGAACCGATCTCGTAACCGGTACCTTCGCAAGGCGCGACCGACTTGACCGGGAAGCCTTCTGCAGTCTGGGCAACGGCATCATGCATGAAGACGATGCCGATCGCCGTTTCTCCGCGCGCGGCGGCCTTTACCGGTGCAGAACCCGACTTGGTATATTGCGAGATATTGACGTTCAGCTTCTTCAAATAATCGAAGGCCTGGTCTTCGCCCATGATCTGGACCAGCGAGGCAAGTGCCGTGTAGGCAGTGCCGGACGAGTTCGGATTGGCGATCTGGATTTCACCCTTGAAAGCCGGGTCCAGAAGATCGGCCCAGCATTTCGGCTCCTTGAAGCCCTTGGCCTTGAAGATTTCGGTATTGTATCCCCAGCCGAGCGCGCCGGCATAGACGCCGACAGTCTTGTAGCCAGAGCTTTCCGCCTGCTTCTTTGCCCAATCCTGCAACTGGTCGAGCAGCGGCGACTTGTATTCCTGCGTCAGGCCTTCGGATGCGGCCTGGAGATGGGGGTCGCCCGTACCGGCCCACCAGATGTCGGTCTTCGGATTGCGGGCCTCTGCGCGGATCTTGGCATAGGTCTCGCCCGAAGACAGGCGCACCATGTTGACCTTGATGTCGCCATGAGCCTTTTCGAAATCGCCTTTCATCTGCTCACAGATGACGACGTCGGCCGAGCAGATCAGATTGAGATCGCCGGCGGCCTGTGCCGAAAATGCGGTAAGCGTCGTTCCAGCGAAAAGCATGAGGGAAAGAGGTTTCAGTTTCATGGTGTTTTCTCCTGTTGTGGTCGTTTTTGGACGTCGGCATGAAAGAGACACGTCAAGGTGATCGGACGCTCGCAAGGGCGGCTCGTCAGAATTCCAATAGGGGTGATGTCAAGCGATCTCGATCAGTTCGTCGCGATGATGCTGGTATCGAACTTTTCGAGTAACCGACTTCGTTCTCCCGGCGAACCGAAGGTGGCAAAGTCGTAATCCACCATTTTGATCAGCGAGATGTCCGGGGCAGAGAGCGGCAGTGCTGTCAGAGCATTCGATGGCACCTGGTTCTGGCCCGATGCGGCCCCCGTGCCCTGCCCTTCCGGACTCAACGCGAAGTCGACAAAAAGCTTTGCATTGTCAGGGTTGCGTGAGCCCTTGATGATGCTAACTGCACCGATCTCGTATCCGGTGCCCTCGCATGGAGCAACGATCACCAGCGGCGCACCGGCCAGCTTCAGCGTTACGGCGTCGTGCATGAAGGAAATTCCGATCAGCGTCTCCCCGCGTGCCGCCGCCTTGACCGGGGCGGAGCCTGCAGACGTATATTGATCGATGTTGTGATTGAGCTTTGCCATGAAGCGAAACGCTTCGTCCTCGCCGAATAGCTGAACCATCGTCGCGAGCATCGTAAACGCGGTGCCAGATGAATTCGGATTACCGCTACGGACATGACCTCTGTAAACCGGGTCAGTAAGATCGCGCCAACACGTGGGAGCTGGCAGTTTCAGTTGGCGCATCAAATCGGAATTATAGGCGAACCCAAGGGCACCGGCATAGATGCCTGCAGAACGACCGCCCGAGATTGAAAAGAAATTCTGCGCCCAAGGCAGGAGGTCACGCTTATGGGCCGGTTGGTACGGCTGGAGCAGGTCTTCCGATCCGCCCTGCAAATGAGTGTCGCCCGTCCCTCCCCACCAGACATCGATGGATGGAGCAGCCTTCTCAGCACGAACCTGATTTAGAATATCGCCGGTGCTCTTGCGGGTCATCGAAATATCGAGACCGGACTTCGCTTCGAACGCCTTCTCCATCGCAGAGCACCATGCCTCGTCGACGCCGCACAAAACGGTGAGCGAAGGCGCCGCAGTGCTTGTGATAGCGCTACCGAGCCATAAGGCTAAGCTCGCGCCGAAAGCGGTGATAACTCTCACGATGTCCTCCATTTGGAGCGCTGACGCCCCAATCTCCGCAGTCAGGATGTCATATCCATCTCAGACCGCAATCGAAGAATGATTACGGATCTTACAACTGGGCGCTCGCGGAGTGCGGCGAACGTTACAAAGATTACAAATGTTGCAATCGTCATAACGCTAGTTGCTTTGATCATTGCCGCCACCGCGCCTATGATCAACGTGGGAGGACTGCATGTGCTGAGTGAAAGCGTACGGATTCTGATCGTCGAAGACGATCCGGATATGGCGGAATTGATTTCCGATCTGATGGAGACGGAAGGGTGGCTGCCCATGAGGGCGTCCTCCGCGGAGGAAGCAGCGAGCATTTTGGCACGGGAAACTGTGCATCTTGTTCTCGTCGACCATAACCTCCCTGGGACTTCCGGCCGAACCTTCGCACAGCGGCTTCGCGCCCAGATGAACATTGGCATCATCATGGTTACAGCGGCGGGCAGTGCCGTCGACAGGGTGCTTGGACTGGAAACGGCGGCTGACGATTATGTCGTCAAGCCCTTTGAGCCGATCGAGCTGACCGCGCGCATCAAGGCGGTGTTGCGCCGTACGTTTCCATCGCTCAAACCGGAACGGGACATTGAACGCGAACACGAGCCCGCATCCCTAAAGCTCAGCGACTGGTCCGTCGATCTCAAGGGCCGTCGCGCTATCTGTGCAACCGACTCGACGAAATCGCTGACCAGCGCCGAATTCTCGCTTCTCGAGATCCTCGCCGAGAAGCCCAACACGCCCGTTAGCCGCGCGCATATCCTCGACCGCCTCGGCTCTGAAAGCGAACGTTACATCGACCGCAATGTCGATGTCCTTGTTCTGAGACTGCGCCGAAAGATCGAGCGCAACCCGGATCTGCCCCGTCATATCAAGACAAGGCGAGGAAAAGGTTACGTCCTTGACCTGGACAACGGCGAGTCTGAGCCGTGATCAATCGCCCCTTCCTCTCCTCGATTGCTTTCCGGCTGCCTTTCGCCATCGCTTTCATCTGCGTTCTCGTCTTCAGCCTTGCAACAATTGCCGTCTTTGGGCTGCAGCGCGCCCGTGAGGAAATGGCGGCATACGGGTTGCAGGCTTTTTCGAGCCTTGCCAAGGCCTCGCTCGTGTCACGCCAAGTATCCGACCTTGTATCGAGCGCCCCGTTTCTCATGAACGCAGCCTCACCCTACAGGGTGTCTAGCGAAAGCCGGGCCGTCGTTTTGCAAGTCGACAACCTGTTGCAGGCAATGAAGCCTGAAGGAGAAGAGGCCGCGTTCCAGGGGTTTGGTAGTGCGCGCATCGTTGAACTGCTGGATTCGATCCGCACGCAGACTACAGCCCTCGCCGGTGACGCCGAGTCGGCCCAGCAGCGTAAGGCGGAGGCCGCAGCGGCGCTGGGTGAAATCGCGACGGGCGGCGGTATCGCAGATATCGATATCAGGCGCAGTCTCAACGCGCTGGTTCAGTCGGCGTCAAATTCCGACAGCCTTTTTCAGCTCGGCGAACTTCGCCGCCGCTATGTAGCGGAAACAACACCGCGGCTTGTACATGCGCCGCCGGACATCCGCGTATCCTCAAGGGAACTGGTACCTTACGAACGAATCTTTGAAGCCCAGACGCAATATCTTTTGGAAATGTTTGCGATCCGCGCGGCCGTGACACGGCTGCACTCAGTCTCACGCGCGCTCTCGCAGGCAACCGAGTCGCAAAGCGAAGCCATTGCCCTTAGCCTCACTGACGATCTTGCCTCGACCTCGGAAGCCCTCAGCCGCTTGCTTCTTACCGTCGCGGTCGCTTCCATACTGGTTTTGGTCATGGCGATCTTTTCCATTCGGTCCGTCATGCGGGTCTCCCGCGGTATCGTTGCGTTGTCCAGCGGCATGAACGCGCTTGCGGAAGGGAGCAAGGATGTCGTCGCACCCGAATATAGAGGCACGGAAACGGAGCTCGTGCGTCTGCTCGAGGCCTTTCAGGCATTTCGCGAAAGCGTGGAGCGGGTCTCGCGACTTAGGCGCACGGCAGAGGCGGCGGCGCGCACGATCCGTTCAACCTTTCGCAACATGAACGAGGGCATCGCTCTCTTTGATCCGATCGGTCGGCCGATAACGATGAACCGGCGTATGATGGATCTTGTCGGATGGACCGGCTCGGCGAGAAAGCTGCCATTGCGGAAATTCGTCTCACCGATACCCGAGATTGATCCGTTGCTGCTACCCCTCGACGATCAGCCAGGAACACTTGACGACCGCGCGGTCTTTCGGCATCGATCGCCAGAAGGCCGGACGACCGAAATCTCGATCTCACGACAGCCGGACGGGGGCATAGCGCTGCTGGCCCGAGATGTTACGGACCTCGACAGACAGGAAGCTGAGACCGCCAGGGCGCTGCGTCTCGATGGCATCATGCGCATGACCCACCAAGTGAGCCATGAGGTCGGAAACATGATCGGCATCATCACCGGCAGTCTCGGGCTACTGGAGCGGGAAGCCGGCTTCAACGATCGACAAAAGCGCAACATCGCGCGTATCCGCAAGGCCGCTGACCGCGGCCGCTCGCTGGCGGGTAGCATGCTTTCCATCGGAAGCCAACAGCCGATAAATCCTGATGCCGTCGAGGTTGGAGCTCTGCTGCGTGGGATGGCCGACGTCCTCGAGATTGCAATCGGTGAAAAATGCGTCCTGGACTTCGACATCGCAGAGAATTTGCCGAAGGTTACGTTAGACCCGGCGCTGTTCGAACAATCGATCCTCAACCTGTGCCTGAATGCGGCGGCGGCCATGCCATCGGGCGGCACGATCCTCGTTCGATGCCGCGCCGCCGGCGAAGCGGCCGTGAGCATTGCAGTAAAAGATGACGGTACAGGTATGTCGCCTGAGGCCATGGATAAGGCATTCGAACCGTATTTCACGACGCGCAATGACGAAGGTGGCGCTGGCCTCGGCCTTGCCGTTGTTTACGGTTTTGTCCGTCAGAGCGGGGGGGACGCCCGGATCATTTCTGTTCTTGGCGAAGGGACGACTATTGAACTTCAGTTTCCGGTATGATCGAAGACCCGTTGTCGCGCTAGTAACCGTTACGCCTGCACATGGTGCGTATGAACACATCAATTTGAAGGTTCGCCCTCCCGTCGGCGAATCCTCGGGAGCGAAGTCCATGCCTGTTATCAACTCATTCCTTAGGTAGATTTTCGGCATGTCCGCACTGTGCCGGACGAAAACTCTGCCGGGCTAAGCAATCTCGGAATCTAGCCCTATACGAAACCATGCGATGTTCATTCGTCCGACTTAGAGCTCCTTCAGGCTCTACGTCGATTCTGAGGCCGTAGCGTTGGTTTCCCGCTAAACAACGCTACCAGACATTTAAGCACGACCGCGTAGGATCGACGATCTTGCGAATTTTTGGATTCGGCAACGCGACAGCTACTCCCAGAGGGATATTCCCTCTTGCGTTAAGGCTCGTTGCACAGCCGCCCGCTCCTCCAACCGACGTGCATGAGAGGTCCAAGCGGGGTAGGTATTTCGCATGTCAACGGCCATACGATTTCCCCACCTGTAGAATACGAGCAAATACGGATCAACGATTGAATAGGACGGTAGCGTCGCCTTAACATTTGCGGCGGTATTTACGGGCATGAGCCCGAACCCACCGACCGATGTTACGACACACCGCTACAAGCGTCATCGTTTTCCCGCTGAG
>Ga0307515_10023400_pt1 | contig 10825 bp, 14 predicted proteins | sample 17_EM_MG_FD_194513 | JGI IMG/M metagenome (GOLD analysis project Ga0307515, IMG submission 194513) | Populus trichocarpa ectomycorrhiza microbial communities from riparian zone in the Pacific Northwest, United States - 17_EM | ecosystem: Host-associated > Plants > Roots > Unclassified | place...
GCGGAAGGAGCGCGTTGAGATTGGATCACAGAACCGTTTTAGGGCGTGATGATAGTCGGTGTGCCTGTTCCAATTCTCGCACAATACTCCTTAACTAAATCTAGTCCTTTGCGATATCTTAATGGCGTACGTACATGAGGACCGGCCTTGCCCACACTTGGCGGTGTGAAGCCTAAACACCAGAGACAGACTTCAGCTCAGAGTGCTATTATACGCTGAGTCTGTGTCGCCCTGCAAGGAGATCTCTGATATAGTAAGGATAAATGTCGCAAAGCAAAGCAATGTGGTGAATTCGTCGCCTTGTTTAACCCCGAATATTTCACCCCGCCTCCGACGCATTGAGGCAAGGGACATCGAATGTACACTCTGGACGATCACGCTCCTCTCTCGCGTTCGAGACTGCACGTCAGTGTACATACTCCAGATCGGCGACCCATCCTTGTCCTCCCGGCCTGCCATTGCATCGCCTTGGAACTCATCGTGTCTAAACCGAGTGGCATGACTTGAGATCTGCCACCAGCTCCTGTTCTGAACCACTGGGATTTTCCGATCTCCGGTGGGGTCTTGAAAGTTAGTCAAGCTAGTCAGTTTGTTGGTCATGCGCACGGTCCTCTGCCTCGCCTCGCTGCAAGGCAAGTGAGTTCGATGTCCGGACTCAGTCCCTGATTCACCTCGCCTCCACTCCAGAACCCCGCTCAGTTGAGCCTATCTCGGCCTCTCTGCCGTGAACGCCGGAGATATACGATTTGTGATGTCTCAGTGATAGCATCGCTTTGCGCGTCGATGGTCCTTGAACTGGCATTCTCCCGAATACTCTGTCCCCCTAGATAGTCAGCTGTGCCTTCAAAGCACCCATCGCCGTTCAAACCATGCCCAGGCTGTGAGTTTTTCCACGGAACTCTGGGTAGCTGGGTATCTACTGACTCGGACAGTCCTCCAAATGACGAAGATACCAACTACATCTCTGCTGATCGACGCAGTGGCACATCGGAAGAAGAGGACGAGGATGACATCCCACCGATCAAGTAGGTGACAATGACATGTTGATGCAATCACCCTGACCGTATTTTCCAGCGACGTAGAGTCTCTCAAGGGTGGGATCATCAAGATATCAAAGAACCAGGTTAAAGCACCATACACAATCCTCCTTGTTGGGGAGACTGGTGTCGGCAAGTCTGCAGTTTTGGAATTCATCGCTAATATCGTCATTGGCAACAACATCGATGGCTATGACTTCGAAATCCTCGACCGCAGCAACGAACAAAATGGTTCGACCAACCAGAGTCAGACCAATACTTGCCGCTTTTACAAACTTACGAGCAAGAGTGGCGTGGTGGTAAGTACCAGTACATTGACCATGCTGAGTGTGCATAACCTCCTCCCAAGGTTCGCATCCTCGACACACCTGGGCTGGCCGATACTCGCGGTATTCAGCAAGACGAGCTCCACAAGAAGAATATCGCTACTGAGATTCAGAAGCACATCCACTCCGTCAATGCCGTTCTCATTCTTGCTAATGGCACTGTCCCGCGTATTACCGTCGGTACCGACTATGTACTGTCTACGTTGTCCGCTATCTTCCCAAAATCCTTGGTCGATAACATTGCCTTCTTATTCACCAACGTTTCGAGTCCCCTCTCTTGGAACTTCTCAATGGATACTATCCCACACGTCCTCAAAGACGCTAATCTATTCTTCCTCGACAACCCCATTGCGCTTCAGAAGAAGTATCTCAGTCTCAGGGATGATTCGAATATGCAGAGAGTAATGCCGGAAATGAGGAGAGCAGTACTGGCCGGCGAGGAGCCGGCTTTGGAAATGTTGGTGGGTCTCTTTGACTGGTTGGACGGTCTAGAGCCACAACCGACGACAGAGATTGTCTACCTCTACGACCTGTCTCAGAGCATTGAGGCCATGATCACAAACACCCTCGCTCAGATGGACCAAGCGGCTGCGAAGAGGGGGGAAATCGATAAGCTTATGATTGCTCTCAGAAATAATTCCTACGTGAGTTCCTCACCTTACGACTTGGGGTTCAATCTTATGCTCATTCGACAAAGGATATGAATTTTATCCACAACCTCGAGAACACCATCACCACGGTCGTCTGGAGGCTGCAATCCTCAATCACGAACAACATGATATGCGGCCAAACCAACTGCTATTCTAACTGCGAGATCGACTACAAAGCCATCGTCCCTCTCGATTTGAAAGGTCGTTTTTTGGGTTCATGCAACAAGTGCAATCACAGCCTCTGGAATCACCATCGTTGCCATTCCAAGTGGGGCCAAGTGATTGATACGCAGGTGTTGATCGACCAGGATGTGAAGAAGCAATGGGGGGCGGCGAAGGACGGGAAGGCGAAGATGGCGGTGCTTAATGCATTTCGTGACAAAGTAACGCGGAACCTCGACCAGGTCATCAATAGTGCCACAAACGACCTGGCGCAGCATGTTGAACGGTATACCCGCTTGTCGTTGTCGGGGAACTTTTCCGCGCAAGTTACCAGCGTAGTCAAGCTTCTGAAGCAGAGCTACGCAGCCTTGGAGACGAAAGGCGTGGGTCCTGATCAGCTACAAAGGGTAAAAGCGAGCTTGGACCATATGGAGAGGAAGCTGGAGCTCTTGAATAGTGCCAAGGAGAACACACGGAAGGACCGCATTGGGATTGGGTCACGAGTCAAGAAGTTATTTGGGTTTTGATAACAGTCGATGTACCTCTTCTAATTTTCTCCTTGTACTCGCCCACTAATTAAATCTTTTTCGATATTCTGATGACAGCTAGGACAAGTTTTGCCCATTCAAGGTGAGACTTGAGCGGTATGAGAGGCGGGCTTTTCCAAGCATAAGAAAAGGTGATGGCTATCATAAAGCCGTAAGAATCAAGGACAGTATTACGATGGAGTCGGAATGGTATCATTTCCTTGGATGGCTCAGGATTTCTAGCTAAATTATACAGAGTTACAGCAGATGCATGATAATGGGTTCAATCAACTGCCAGTCATCAAAGACAGGATTGAATTGTAGAACTGAGACCTGGTTTGCTCCTCAGAACCTTGTTTGGGCTGTTCTGGTGCTGCAAACAACTACTGTGTCAAAGCACGACGTTTCACAGGAACGGCACACGTAATGAAGGGCAGTACATTACTGGACAAGATCCAGATGTGGCTGACTCCGACTCACATGAGCTACTCCACAGCTCTCCCGGCTCAGTCTCTGAACCACCTCACCTCTACGCTGTATGTGCAGAACCTTAATTAGTTGATCCGGGCGCCTATCGTGGCCTATCGCCAATCGTGGATCAAGCGCCGAAGATGCTTGGATCGAATCTTCTGAGATAGTATCGCTCTGCGCATTAGAGTCCAACATATCGATGGTCCTTAAATGGTGTCTACCTAGGTATCTTCTTTGCTCTCTCGCCCCCGGATTGTCTAGTGTGCCTCTCTATAACCGCCCTTCGAGCCATGGCCGCGCGGTGAGACTTCCACGAAACTCCGAGTTTGTGGATAACTATTGATTCAGGTGATACTTCTAGTAATGAAATTTCCTCCAACCCCGTTTTTGAAGCACAGAACGAGGACGAAATGGATGACGATGATGAGGCCGACGCCCAGACTATCATGTAGGTTACGTCACAGCGTCTGTGACGCAACCATCTTAACCATATTTCCTAGTGACGTAAATTCTCTCAAGAAGGGGACCATCAAGCCATCGAAGAACAAGGTTCAAGCACCTTACACCATCCTTCTGGTTGGAGAGACTGGTGTCGGCAAATCCGCGTTCTTGGAATTCCTCGCCAATGTCCTCATCGGCAACGATGTTGGTCGCTACTGCTCTATAATCGACCACAAAAACGAGCAAAATGGTTCCGAGAAGCAGAGCCAGACCAACTCTGCCCGCCTTTACGAACTTACAAGCAAGAATGGTATAGTGGTAAGTGCTGACGCTCGCATAGTGAGTATGTGTAACTCCTTCCCAAGGTTCGCATCCTCGACACACCTGGGTTGGCCGACACTCGCGGTAATGAGCAAGACGAACTCCACAAGAGGGATATTGCTGCCAAGATCCAGCAGCATATTGACTCTGTCACTGCCGTTCTCATCCTCGCTAATGGCACGGTCCCGCGGATTACTGTTGGGACCAAGTATGCACTCGACACTCTGTCCACTCTCTTCCCAAAATCCCTAGCTGAGAACATTGCTTTCGTGTTCACCAATGTCTCAAGTCGCATGAATTGGAACTTCTCCCCAGACTCCATCCCAAAGGAGCTCAGAAAAGCTGAGCAATTCCTCTTTAACAACCCTGTCGCACTCCAACAAAGGTTTCGCGTTCTGGAAGAAGACCCTGCTCAAAAGAAATCGCTGCGGTCGATGCGCAAAGAGATGAAGGCTGGCGAGGGGGTGGCTCTGGAAATGTTGGTGAAACTCTTCGACTGGTTGGACCTCCTGGAGTCACAGCCCACCAACGATATTGTTGCACTTTATAACAAGTCTCAGCGTATTGAGGCCACGATCGCGGACAACCTCGCTCAGATCGACCAAGCCGCGACAAAGCAGGCGGAAATCGACAAACTCATCGACAAACTCCAAAGTAACTCTAAAGTGAGTTGCTCACTTCGCCCCTGCTTGTGGTTCAATTTCATACTGTTTTACATAGGATACCGATGCTTTCTGCGACTTAGAGAAAGCCATCACGAAGCTCGCCTGGAAGCAGCAGGAGACAGACGACATCAATATGATATGCGGCCAATCCAACTGCTATTCTAACTGCCATATCGGCTACACGGCCAATATTCCCCACGATCTGAATGGTTTATTTGTAGTTCGTTGCAAATGCAATCACATCGCCTCGGATCACCATCGCCGCAGAGCCATATGGGCTAAAGTGGAGAACACACGAACACCGGACGATCTGAAGAAGTGGGAATCGGCGCAGGATGGGACGGAGAAGACAGCGATACTCGTTGCAGTTCGCAAACAAGTACAGGAGGACCTCGACCAGGTCATCAATGGTGGTACAAGCGATCTGGCGACACAGGTGGGACTCTATGGAGAGTTATCGTTGTCGGGAAGTTTTTCGGTGCAAGTGGCCAGCGCAGTAAGGCTTCTGGAACAGACCCTCTCCAGCTTGGAGAGTAATGGCGTCGGCCGGAGCCACCTAGAAAGAGTAGCAGAGAGCTTAGCTAACATGAAGAGGAAGCTGGACATGTTGAAAAGGGCTAAGGAGGCCGCGCGGAAGGAGAGGGTTGAGATAGGTAACCCGTAAAGGCATTCTTTCTGGACTATGATAATCGAGTCGCTACCTCTTCCTATCTGTACGTTGTAACTTCATCGCCTTCAGATCCCAATAGTGTACTTACATAGGGGCTCACCTTGCCCATGCGAAACGTCTTGTTCGAATATATACGAAGGAAATTTACGTTGTCGTGCACAAAAGCTGGGAGTAAATATTCCGGGATAAATAAATCGGGAATAGGGTGCCAAACTACCTTAACCAATAGTGGGTATACATACAATATCTCATGCTTCCTCCACTACTATTATTTGCGAAGTACTCGGACTGTATAATAGTGTGATAATACAGGCATTTCAGCAAGCTATGCCTTAGCTATTCAATAAATAATCCATGAATATTATGCTCTTTCTTTATGTCCTATTGGTGAGCTTTTCATTTCTAATTTCGGGCCTCCATCCCACCTTATCATGTAAAGCTCTTGCCTGATCCATTTACAACATTCAATTCAGCACGTTTCCCATATCTATTCACATAATATTCAAGTGAATATACAACCCTTGAAGATTTCCCAACGCGTCCACCACCTCCTATATGTCATGGGACAATTGATTGGCTACGAACCACCTATGCCACACTTATTCCGCACCTTCCACACAAAGAAATGCAAAGAATCGACCCACCGATTCCTTTACATATTCCACAATTCCCCAACCTTAGGAGTCCAAACAAGCCACCCACCACCCTTGACCTCAACCCCATCCCGGGCCTTCCATCTACATGACACCTTAGGAATGGCCTATACGGGTTAGTACAGGTCGGGAGAACATGGAACGAGGAGCTACATCCTCATATGGAGGGCGAGGGTTCATGGCGACGCCCAAGGAACCGGTGATGTATATCAAGAACACCTGGACAAGCCGCGATTTCGTGGCAGGTAGACGATTGCGTCACAGTAGGTTTGAGAAAGGAACTTACTGACCTCGTGAGGAGCGTCGACACGAAATACGGCACGGGAGAAGTCCGAGTACTCGGCATGCTGCTGGAGCGCGATCGCCCTGCAGTTAATTACGATCTCGATATCGCAGGTGGCAATCACCTGCTCCATCCTTGTTCGATTCAACCTCACCGACGCGACCCCTGTCGCGACCCCTCACCCCGGAACTCACCTCTCCGCGACCGATTGCCCCACGTCGAAAGATGAAATAGAGAAAATGGCCAATCGGCCGTTCAGGGAGCTAATAGGAGCTCTCGCCTGGCTCGCACACGGCGCTCGCCCCGACATCGCCTTCATCATCGCTTCGGGCACAACCCCGGTCGCGTCCATTGGGACGCGGCCAAACGAGTTCTTCGATACCTCGAGGGAACGAAGGGGTGAGACATCATCCTCGGAGGCGAGTCGCCGCCTTCACGGACGCCGATTGGGGAGCCACCGTGACGATCGACGCTCGGTCGGAGCGTATATCGTCAAGATCGGCGACGGGTCTGTCAACTGTAAATCCAAGAAACGGCCCTGCGCCGTGCTCTTGTCCAGGATATGGCACTCTTCCAAGCGTCGAAGGAATCGGTATGGATGAATGATTTCCTTCACAATCCCGGCGTCGTCTCACTGGGAGAATCGACGGTGGTCAACACCGACAATCAGGGGAGTATCGCTCTCGCGAATCTCACGGCCGATCGAAACACATCGACATCCAGTACCATTACACGCGTGACGTCGTCAAGGGGAAGAAGATCCAGCTAGAGTGAATCCCGACGAACGAAAAGGCTCGCCGATTTCCTCACGAAATCCCTCCTTCATGCCCAACACGCAATTTTGTCCAAAGGTATCGGATTGCTCCACCTTGTAACGAAGGGGTGTGTCGGAAATGGGCGCGTCGCGCCTCGCCTCGGTATAACATCGCTTAATGCGTTTTGGTACGTGTTTCACTACGCGAACACTCCTTCCCTTCCGTTATTTCACAAACCATCGTAATGTGCCTGTTCATTTATTGCCACGAGCAATCTAGTATAACAACCGCTCGTTAACGGACCTACTAGACTCAGTTTGCTGCTCACGTACTCAGTCTGTAAGTCGGAACTGTGAAACATTGACGGTCCATGATGCGTATAGTGATATACTACGCACTTATAGAGCACATGGAGAATCAACGGTCTTACAAACCCTCTCCTGTTCATCTGAAGGTGCTATTCTCTGTGTACCTGACGGAAATGAAACTCCCTTGCTCTCTTCTTCTACGATATGATTACTTTATGTAGTACAAATAGCCGGGCCACATACGAAACCAGTATCAGAATGTGCGGAAACGGGTCTACTATGGGCTGGACACCAATGAGAAGATGCGGAAGAACCGTGAGGAACTTCCGCAGCTTCACTGAGTGTCTTATATACAGAATGATGGTACCCCTATCTACGTCACTAACAAAGAGGCAGAACGGACAAAGAAAGAATAGGAGAACTGGAGCGCCAACATCTACAACCCTGTATATGACCGATCTCAAGGAACCATAGGGGAACCGAAACCGTACCTATTATAACGAGAACACTAATATTCCGACAGTACCTTCACAAGGATGGCTATGCTTAGGGGCCGTTCGAGGATATGTTGGAGCACGGAGTTCGTTGGTCAATATGAAACCGCGCTGGAAATACAGGTGGGAACATCACCGGACAACAGTCAGTCCAACTCGTGTATCATGTGATGGACCAGCTACATCACCACACTAGATAGAGGGAATTACAAATCCCGACAGGGTATGGAAGTACATAGGTAACTGGAAGTGGACACTGTTGGGAAAAAGGAGTAGCGACGTGATTTCACGTGTAGAAGGAGTACCTCTTGAATGCACCTACAGGTATAGAGTAGAAGGAAAAAAGGGATAAAAACCCGAGTGATATGACATAATCATCCGTCGATACTAGCGATTGAGGGTTTGTGGACCAGCACTGAGTACGTCTGAGCGAGGCTTGCAGCCTCGCTAAATGAAGAGAAATCAAAAAGTACGTATTTTGGTGGCTGTGATCTTGCAATTTTTGAATTTGTAGGAGTGTCACAGATTGTGAAGTTGGATATTATTCTCTATCGCTTCGCGATTTAGTCTATTATCAACGGATAGCCATTTGCCCTGTTACTCCCACCGAAATTGTATCTCAACGGACGGCGTAGTATTTACTTCCACCGAACAGCCATTTACACACTCAAGCTTACATCAGTCCGGGTACACCTATGGCATCCAAACCCCTCTCGCTCGCCTTTCAGGCTCCACGCATGTCACTCACTATGAGATATCAGTGTCTATTTGTTTATCTGCACACAGGTGGTCCCTCCTTTCCGCCGTCGCTCATTTCGGATCGCCCCTCCACCTCCTATCCACAGGTACACCCACTTATCCACCACTCGCCACCACGTAAATTTCCTTCATGCACATTTGAACAAGACGTTCGCATAGGCAAGACAAGTCCTTATGTAAGTACGCTATCAGAATCTGAAGGCGATTAAGTTCAATGTACAAATTGAAAGAGGTATCGACTCAACTATCATAGTCCAAAGAGTACCCTCGCTGGTTACCTATCTCAACCCTCCCCTTCCGCGCGTTCTCCTTAGCCATATTCAAGATCTCCAGCTTCCTCCTCATATTATCCAAGCTCCCTTTGACCCTTTGTAGGTGATCGTGGCCGACGCCCTTACTCATCAACTCGCAATAGTTCTGTTCCAGAAGCCTTACTGCGTTTTCCACTTGCGTCGAAAACCTTCCCGACAATGATAAGTGTGCATACCGCTCCACCTGCTCCACCAGGTCGTCTGTAGCATCGTTGATAATCTGGTCGAGGTCGTGCAGTACCTTTTTTTGAACTGCAAGGAGTATCTCCGTCTTCTCTGTCCCGTCCTTCGCCGATTCCCACTCCTTCAAATCGCCCGGTGCTTGCGTGTTCGCCTCTTGCTTCCATATGGCTTTGCAGCGATGGTGATTCCAAGGGCTGTGACCGCATTCGTCGCACGAATCTGCAAAGAAGCCATTCATATCACGGGAAATATTGGATGTGTGGTCGATATAGCAGTTGGAATAGCAGTCGGATTGGCCGCATATCATATTGACGGTGGGTGACCGATGCTGCTTCCAGACGGCCTCAGTGATGGTTTTCTCGAAGTTGCTGATAACATGATAGGTATTCTATGTCAAACGAGCATGAGATTCAACCGCAAACAGCAGCAAGATGAGAAACTAACTTTAGGGTTACTTTTGTGTGCGGCGATGAGTTTGTCGATTTCCGCCTTCTTTGTTGCCGCTTGGTCGATTTGAGCGAGGGTGTTCGCGATCATGGCCTCAGCACTCTGGGACAAGTTATAAAGGTAGGCAACCTCCGTGGTGGGCTGGGACTCCAAGCCGTCTAACCAGTCGAAGAGTTCCACTAACATTTCCAAAGCAGCTCTCTCGCGAGCTCGCGCTAATCTGTCCCACTCCTTCGATCTCTTTTTACCCAGGTGTTCCTTCTGAACGAGATACTGTTGTTGGAGCGCGACCGGGTTGTCAAAGAAGAACCGCGCAGCCCCAATGAGCACCTCTGGGATGCTGTCTTCGGAGAAGTTCAAAGAGAGGAGACTTGGGACATTGGTGAACACGAGGGCAATGTTATCAGCTAGGGATTTCGGAAAGATAGCGGATAGAGTGGAGAGTGCATAGTCGGTACCAACAGTAAGCCGCGGGACGGTGCCATTAGCGAGGATGAGAACGGCGGTGACGGAATCAAGATGCTTCTGGATTTTGGTATTGATATCCCTCTTGTAGAGTTCGTCTTGCTCAATACCACGAGTGTCGGCTAACCCAGGCGTGTCGAGGATGCAAACCTTGGGAAGGAGTTACACATAGTCACTATGCGAGCGTCAGCACTTACCCCTATACCGTTGTTGCTTGTAAGTTTGTAAAGGCAGGCCGAGTTGGTCTGGCTCTGGTTCTCGGAACCATCTTGCTCGTTTTTGCGGTCGATTTTAGAGCGGTAGTTATCAATATCGTTGCCGGTGAGGACATTGGCGAGGAATTCCATGAACGCGGATTTACCGACACCAGTCTCTCCAACCAGAAGGATGGTGTAAGGTGCTTGAACCTTGTTCTTCGATGTCTTGATAATCCCCTTCTTGAGAGACTCGACGTCACTAGGAAATATGGTTAGGGGAGATACATCAAAGACGTTGTGACTTAACCTACTTGATAGTCTCGGTGTTGGCGTCATCATCGTATTCCACTTCGTCCTCGCGTGGTGCTCCAAAATTCGGGTTGAAGAAAACATCATCACTGGAAGTACCACCTGAATCAATAGTTATCCACAAACAAATTTGGAGTTTAGTGGCAGTCTCACGGCGAGGCCATGGCTCGAATGGCGGTTAGAGAGAGGAACACTAGACAATCCGGGGGTAAGATAGCAAAGGAGATACCTAAGTAGACGCCATTTAAGGACCATCGATATGTTGGACTATAATGGGCAGAGCGATACTATCTCAGAAGTTTCGACCCAAGCATCTAATTCGGCGCTTGATCCACGATTGGCGATAGGCCGCGATAGGCGCCCGGATCAACAAATTAAGGTTCTGCACATA
>Ga0307515_10023402_pt1 | contig 10824 bp, 12 predicted proteins | sample 17_EM_MG_FD_194513 | JGI IMG/M metagenome (GOLD analysis project Ga0307515, IMG submission 194513) | Populus trichocarpa ectomycorrhiza microbial communities from riparian zone in the Pacific Northwest, United States - 17_EM | ecosystem: Host-associated > Plants > Roots > Unclassified | place...
CAAGCCGCGCACGCCTCATTTGGGACAGAGTCGGCCGTGGGAACGCGCGCGGCTGACCCCTCGAAGGGGTCTTATGCACAAAGAGAACGGACCCCTCTTAGGTGTCGAAAAGTGGTTGCCTGAGGTGAATTGGGTGATCCGCTGATGCGAATGCGACTAAACCAGGAAACTTGGGGGACAGGCGCGCATTGAAGACATACAGGGAACGTGGCAAGAACTCACCAGCGTCGTCAATATACTCGCCGCGAATCTCACTGCCCAAGCACGCTCGATCGCTATTGTCACCACGGCTATCGCTAGGGGAGACTTGAGTCAAATGGTCGAAATCGATGCAAAGGGTGAGGTTCAGGAGCTCAAGGTGCGACCGTCCATGAAGTTGGTGGAGTGGCCACTCACACCGAACCATAGAGCACGGTCAACCGAATGGTCATTCAATTACGAGCTTTCGCCACTGAAGTCACACAAGTCACGCTTGAAGTCGGTTCTCACGGCATCCTTGGTGGTTCTGCAATGATTGAAAATCTCGAAGGGGTTTGGCAGGGTCTTGCTCACAATGTCGGTATATGACCCTTCGTATGTGAGGGACCCTTACCTTTGTATAGGTCAATCGGATGTGCTGGAGCTTTACCAACCAGGTACGATCTATCGCAGCAGTGACAACTGCTGTGGCAAAGGGCGACCTTACCCAGCGTGTTGAAGTCGAGGTCGAGGGCGAGATGGCTACCTTGAAAGTGAGCTTTCAGGATTGTCCAAAATGAATGAGCTTCTAACACAACTTAATTCAGGACACCGTCAACTCCATGGTCACGCAGCTGGGAACCTTTGCCTCTGAGGTCACTCGAGTAGCCCTTGAAGTGGGAACAGAGGGTATCCTTGGAGGGCAGGTGACAGTAGAGGGAGCCCAAGGAACCTGGGCCGACCTTGCAACCAACGTCAATGTACGTATGCTCAGTTACTTGATCCTTCAGCTCCTGACGTCGTATCACAGAAAATGGCTGCCAACTTGACCAACCAAGTACGATCGATCGCAGGAGTCACAAACGCTGTAGCGTACGGCGACCTGAGCAGGTCGGTCACGTTGGACGTTCACGGAGAGATGCTCGACTTGAGGAATACCGTCAACTCGATGGTCTCTCGACTTCTTTTGGTTGCAAACGAAGTAATTCGGGTGTCTCACGAGGTTGGCACAGAGGGTGATCTTGGTGGTCAGGCTGTTGTGCCCAGTTTTGAGGGCATATGGAAAGAAATGACTGACAGCGTCAACATGATGGTACGCAGACTCATGTATTTGGCTCGTGGGGTTGATCGTGGTACGGGTGAATGACTTGGTTCCAGGCTTGGAACCAAACTATTCAAGTGCGATCGATTGCAGAAGTCACGACGGCGGTCGCTCAAGGAGACTTGACAAAGAGGATTGACATCGATGTGCGTGGGGAGATGCTCGCCTTGAAGGAGACTGTCAACTTCATGACCGAGTCTTTGAGCGCCTTTGCTACCGAAGTCACTCGTGTAGCCAAAGAAGTCGGTACAGACGGTATCCTCGGTGGACAGGCCAGCGTCGATAACGTTAGTGGTATCTGGAAGGTGAGGCCATCCCACGGCAACAACAAGCTCACCTCCAAGCTGAATCAATTCCATAATCTTATCCAGGATTTGACCGATAACGTGAACACTATGGCTGCGAATTTGACCGTACAAACCCGGAGTGTGGCTATTGCAACACGTGCGGTCGCGAACGATAGTTTGACCCGCAAGGTCGAGGGCGTTCCCGTTTCCGGAGAGATGCTCGACCTAGTTAACACCATCAATGACACGAAGTCGGACATGTTCCCATCCAATCCACCTTGAGGCGGCGCGGGGCGTGGACCGAGTCAGGTACAGCCCTGAAATAAATACATGGAGTACATAATGGGGTTGGATTCGCAGTCGTCTACTTGGAACGGCCCGTCGTTTCTTCAGCTTTGCCAAAACTCGATGATCGCGATATCAGGGCCGAGATTTAGCTGGAGAGGGGGCGGGCGGAAGTGTTGGGAACTGGAATTTCAGGTTCTATTTCGGGTTTCGAGTGTCGTCGCTGCTAGGACACCAGATGGGCGGGTATATAAGGGCTCCAGGATTCACCGGTATCATCGTCGTACACACACGCTAAATTAAATAACAGCCCAACACAGTTGGTTGAGCCGGAGTCCGGATATGCTGATGCTGACTTCGACTTTAAGGCTTGAACCACCCTTACACCTTCTTCGGTGTATAGTAGTATACTGCTCCCATTTTTGTCATTTTTGCTTGCCATAAACGAGCGCTCGAAAAGCACAAAAATTTGTGAAACCTGCTCGTTTAATATTCAAATTTCGCCCCAAAACCACCCCAATACCAACCAACACGGTGTGTAAGAGATGGCGACCGAGAGGCCCTAAGTGGCCCATTCAGAGTACAACATCCACAAATATGTTCGTTGGGAATACAAAACTATGGCTGTGCTCATAATTCCAATTAATGAGACAAAGGTACAACCTAATATTAATTTAATGACCTTGACATATTCACGTAATTGCCCCTTGTACTTGTATTGGAAATATGGTTATGTTTCCACTGGCGGTCGAGTATCTTCTAGAAGTCCGCGATTCCGTGTCTGGTAATTCTCATTCCTTCGCGTGTCACGGTGGGTGGGCCAATCAACACGATTTATCGATCTCGCAGAAACATCAACAACTCGGGTGCACAACATCCGCCAATACCCTCGTCACATCCTTTTCAATTACTTATTGAACTCGTAACCAAAATCCAAGGACGTCATGTCATACGTCAGAACTCTCAGGAAATTTAATTGTTCACTTCCAGCTGTCCACACACATAAGTCCCCTGCGTTGTGGAACTATATCTCTGGTTTCTCCTTCTCTGTGTTACCCCACTCTCCGTGGCGGGGACGATCGCACTGCGATTTTATCATATTCATTACAATTGAGAGAATGCGATAGAGGACTTCCCAGAAGGCTAAAAGATGTTCTCCAATAATCTACGAACTACCAATTCTAATATCCTTCATCCTGTAATTCTAGCATATTCCTTCAGGCGCTCAAATCCCTTGAGGCTGATCGACGATCCTTCAATTAATTCTACCGGGTACTTTTGACAACTCCTTGTCCAGATGCGGAAGTTCTGCATTGGGAGCATTGACTGCTCCCTTGACCGGATGATGGATATGAACACCGGAATCAAATCAAAATGCTCACTTGGTCGCAACCAGCGAAGATATCGGAGCCCAAATCGCCTAAGCGATGGACATATCAGTGTATCCCGTCTCCCATGGGTAGCAGTGGTGCCGATATGATTCGCATCGAGTGTTTGTACAACAAGCGATTGCAAGGCCGTTGCTCCAAGTGATGAAGGTCGCGCGTTGTAAATCGCTAATTCCTCCAAATTTGACATGAAAGCCAACGCTTTTGTCCAAGCGTGGTCCATGGCCTCGATGCTGATATGCAGAATTTGTGGTGCAAGTCGGCCCTCTTCTAAAGCTTGACTAGAAAAGCGAGCTAATTGTCGATTGCCCCGTGGCCTATAAGAAGAGGAGCACTTCACAGAGAGATGAGTGAGGTTGTGTGCTGAGACTCCACGAAGAATATCGAGAGGATAACCTTCAAAGGACAAGTGCTTGCAGTTGGGGAGGGTGGTACAGAATGTGTGCAGGACGTGGCGATGAAGTGGAAGGATAAGGGTGCAGCTCTCAAGAACATGGAAGGTCCTGCCACTCATCCACTGAATAGAGATAGACCTGAGTGTGAGATGACGGAGTGTGTGGACAAATGGTAAGTCTACGTCATCGTAATAGACTGGGAGAGGGAAATGAGAGGCAGTCAGAGCTTCCAGTCGATGTAAGTGAGATAGGAGGTCTACTGGATTGTCTAACCGTAATGGAGCGTCAAGAGTGAGCACGGTGACAGAACGGAAGATGGAAGGATAGGTAGGAACAAGGAATGATATGACATCTGCGGAACGAATCTCAACAGTCGTGAGCTCTCCGCTGGCTGATGTACCAAGAATGCGCAAAAGATATTCGAGGAGGGGCGACATCTCGCAAGGGCACTCGATGATGAGTGTCCTAAGGCGGTTCATGACGGGATCGGAACATTGTTGGAGACCACGGTCGATGAGGTCCTCCGGAAATTCGGCCGGTGCTGGGGACGTGTCCACTACGAGGGATCGCCATCGTGAGGTTTCTTGCATGGCAGCGAAAATAGCCTGGTAAGCATTCGGCATCGGGATGAGGCGAAGACGGTCCATCTCCGTATCGATGACAACATCCAAAAGCCATTGGTTCCTTCCCAATTTGCTTGTGATGTCATACTCTGAGGTTCTCGTTCCCAGCTTGAGTAGGGCCCAAATACCAGTGACGATGTTATACCAATACTTGCAAACTCGCATCAATACGATGGGTGGACCCCTGACATTGTCGAAGACGAGGAGCAGAATTTGTTGGAGCAACTCTGGTGGGAGGCGATTGATGGGTGTGATAATCTGGATCAACCACCAATAATTTCGTTGGCGGCGCAGCCATAGATAGCGTTCACGTGCATCTTCACGCGGAAAGCCAGCGAATTCTGCCCAGAGATCGTGGTGCCATTCAAGTCCAAAACCAGGGACTGATGTCCGTGTCCGTGCGCGTTTCTCCACTTGGTACGCCTCGCACACACTCAACCATGCCTGCAACTGCCGCCGCGGCTGTCCTTGCCTCTGCATCCATACTCCCACTGCCTTGTGCACCTCCGCCAGCTCCAGTGCTATTACGGACACCAACGCCTCCACCTTTTCCGGATCGTTGTTAAACTGCCACCAGAGCCACCCGTCCGCCCCCGGCGGCGCCGTCACCGCCACCTGCGCCTGCACTTCCGCCTGCGCCTGCGCCTGCATCCGACGCTGCACATGTGCGTGTGCGTGCGCCTCTTCCCGCCCCCAGTCCCTTATCTCCTTCTCTACCGCCTTAGCAGCTGTCCGCGCGGCTGTCCGCGCGTGCGCGGCACCCCACGCCTCTACCTCCACCGTCCATTGTTTGCTACTTCTATTTGAGTGCCTTCGCATATACCTCTGGCTAGACGGTGATGGTTTGGAACAAGTTTGGTGGGGTCACATCAATACCCACTGGCAAATCACTGGGGGAGCCTGGACCAAGTCAGGGGTACAGCCTGAATAATTGGAGGAGCAATGGCGTTGAATTCGGGTTTCAGACGGGAATAGCAATGGTCGCGATATCAGCGCCGGGATTTGACTGGAGACGGGCGAAAGTGTCGGAAATTAGAAAATCGGGTGTATTCGGGTTTCGAGCTCCGGTGCCTGAATCCCAGGTGGGTAGTTATACAAGGTGTCGAGGATACATATAACGAGGATTCGTAGCGTGGCCCAACAAGCATGATTCGATTGTACACGGCTGCGATTAGTACGCAAAACGCGGAACGGGTAGGCACTTTCAGGCTGCAGTTATTGCCTTTTCGGAAAGGGTTGGCGCCAGCCTGTCACACACCTGCCAAAAAACTTTGGACGGTCGAACGCGAATTCCTCTCGCTCAGAATAGCTGCGCGCAAAATGAACGATACGATTATGATGTACAAAAATTTAGCTATCGATTGCATGTATTTTTGAGCGAAATAAACGACTTGAATTTTTCGAAGGATATTAACGGGTTGAGTCCGAGTGCATTCACGCGCGCGCTCGGCGTGTGGTGAGTTGGAGAATGGAAGAGTGCTGTCGACGAGAGAGAGGCGGCGAGGCTGTTATTCAGCTCAGCTCAGCTCAGCGGTACCGTACGCCCCTTTTCGAGGCCAACCCGATGATCCTCATCACAGCAAGAGGTAAATCATTGTTGGATATATATATACATGAATAAATAAATAGATAAAGTATTTACTTACTTATTTACTTATTTACTTATTTAGTAACCACAATTAGTAACCACAATTAGGTCACCAGTAACTTAGCTTAGACCTCTCAGGCGACTCATCGTCGTCTTTGTCGCTCAATCAAATCGGCCAAACTGGGAGGAATATTATCTTCCCTCTTCCCTTCCCTCTTCCCCGACATCGTCGTCCCCCCTTGCTAAACGCTTCTCACATCTCCCTTCCTCGCCAGCCCCTCCTCCAACCCGTCCAATGCCGTTACCGCTGCATTCACCCACGCTTCCGCAGAGCAGCTCCGTCCCGGAGCATCCCTTTCTATCCCATCTCGCCGTTCTCCTCTCCATCTATGACCTCGATCCCAACCCCAGGTCAGCGCAGGCACCCCCCCAATCCCTCTCCCCAGCTATGAGGGTTCCAGGGCTCTCCAAACAGACGCGATTGAGCGTTCTCTCGCAAAGATTGCACATCGCCTGCGCCTTGCAGAGAAAAAACACGGTGCCGTTCATCCTTGGACACCCCGCCGTGCCAGACAGTGATTACCTCAGCGGCACCCTGACCGTCCGCAGACCCAGCCACGACTTAACCGGAGATCCCTTTGAACACGGCCCTCACTTGAGAGTCACTGAATCTGCCGGGGCACCTAATCCTATGCAGATATCCCAAGAAGGCCTCCAGCACGTATCAGACCCCACACATTTCCACCGTTTCGGCAATCTGGGCGGCTCCTCCACCGACTCCTCTCCCGCTTCACCTCGCCCCTCTCCTTACCATTGCCCCACATGTCGCCATCCCGTCCCACTCAGTGTCATGGCCTCGTCTGTCGATGGTCACACTGTCTCCAATGTGAGGTTCAGGAGCTCAAGGTGCGATCGTCCATGAAGTTGGTGGAGTGACCACTCACACCGAACCATAGAGCACGGTCAACCGAATGGTCATTCAATTACGAGCTTTCGCCACTGAAGTCACACAAGTCACGCTTGAAGTCGGTTCTCAAGGCATACTTGGTGGCTCTGCAATGGTTGAAAATCTCGAAGGGGTTTGGCAAGATCTTGCTCACAATGTCGGTATATGATTCTTCGTATGTGAGGGACCTTACCTTTGCATAGGTCAATCGGATGTGCTGGAGCTTTACCAACCAGGTACGATCTATCGCAGCAGTGACAACTGCTGTGGCAAAGGGCGACCTTACCCAGCGTGTTGAAGTCGAGGTCGAGGGCGAGATGGCTACCTTGAAAGTGAGCTTTCAGGATTGTCCAAAATGAATGAGCTTCTAACACAACTTAATTCAGGACACCGTCAACTCCATGGTCACGCAGCTGGGAACCTTTGCCTCTGAGGTCACTCGAGTAGCCCTTGAAGTGGGAACAGAGGGTATCCTTGGAGGGCAGGTGACAGTAGAGGGAGCCCAAGGAACCTGGGCCGACCTTGCAACCAACGTCAATGTACGTATGTTCAGTTACTTGATCCTTCAGCTCCTGACGTTGTATCACAGAAAATGGCTGCCGACTTGACCAACTAAGTACGATCGATCGCAGTGTAGAACTGGCACAGCGAGTGAGCGGGCGGGAGAGCCGTATGTATCTATACATGTAGCATACCTGGCACAGCGAGTGAGCGGGCGGAAGAACCGTAAGGAGCTTTCGCCCCCTCGCAAGCTGCGCCCTATGTACATAGCGAGGGTGGCATAGGCCACACGTGTCGTACAAATAAACAGAGTAAAGAGGTGAAATGGAAAATATACGGGAGGGGGGCAGGCCGATTGCCTGACCAGCAGCGTGCCTGTATCGCCGTGCGGCAATAATCATCGCAGCCAACACGCAGATGTCACAAACGCTGTGGCGCACGGCGACCTGAGCAGGTCGGTCACGTTGGACGTTCGCGGAGAGATGCGCGACTTGAGGAATACCGTCAACTCGATGGCCTCTCGACTTCTTGTGCTTGCATACGAAGTAATTCGGGTGTCTCACGAGGTTGGCACAGAGGGTGATCTTGGTGGTCAGGCTGTTGTGCCCAGTTTTGAGGGCATATGGAAAGAAATGACTGACAGCGTCAACATGATGGTACGCAGACTCATGTATTTGGCTCGTGGGGTTGATCGTGGTACGGGTGAATGACTTGGTTCCAGGCTTGGAACCAAACTATTCAAGTGCGATCGATTGCAGAAGTCACGACGGCGGTCGCTCAAGGAGACTTGACAAAGAGGATTGACATCGATGTGCGTGGGGAGATGCTCGCCTTGAAGGAGACTGTCAACTTCATGACCGAGTCTTTGAGCGCCTTTGCTACCGAAGTCACTCGTGTAGCCAAAGAAGTCGGTACAGACGGTATCCTCGGTGGACAGGCCAGCGTCGATAACGTTAGTGATATCTGGAAGGTGAGGCCATCCCACAGCAACAACAAGCTCACCTCCAAGCTGAATCAATTTCATGATCTTATGCAGGATTTGACCGATAACGTGAACACTATGGCTGCGAATTTGACCGTACAAACCCAGAGTGTGGCTTTTGCAACACGTGCGGTCGCGAACGATGGTTTGACGCGCAAGGTCGAGGGTGTTCCCGTTTCCGGAGAGATGCTCGACCTAGTTAAGACTATCAATGGCACGAAGTCGGACTTGTTCCCATCCAATCCACCCTGAGGCGGCGCGTGGCGTGGACCGAGTCAGGTACGGCCCTGAAGCAGTAAATGGAGGAGTACATAATGGGGTTGAACTCGCAGTCGTCTACTTTGGAACGGCCCGTCGTTTCTTCAGCTTTGCCAAAACTCGTTGATCACGATATCAGGGCGGGGGTTGGGTTGGAGAGGGGAGGAGGCGGGCGGAAGTGCTGGAATTTGAAATTTCGGATTTTATTTCGCGTTTCGAGTGTCGTCGCTGCCTGGACACCAGATGGGCGGTTATATAAGAGGGCCCCAGGATCCACAGGTGTTATCGTCGTACTCACACGCTAAAATAAATAAAAGCCCAAACACATTTGTTTGAACCTGAGGACTCCGGATATGCTAATGCTTACTTCGACTTTGAGGATTGAAACACCCTTACACCTTCTTCGATGTATAATATATAGTATGCTGCTCACAATTTTGTCATTTTTGCATGCCGTAAACAAGCGCTCGAAAAGCCCAAAATTTTGTGAAACCTGCTCGTTAAATATTCACTACCCTAATATCAACCAACATGGCTTGCAAGAGATGGCGACCGAGTGGTTTAGGTGGCTCACTCACAGTACAACATCCACAATTATGTTCGTTGAGAATACAAACTATGGCTGTGTTCCTATTCCAGTTAGCTGAATATCCATGAGACATAGGTACAGCCTAATATTTAATGATACACTATATTGGCATATTCCCGAAATTGCTCCTTGCACTTGTGTTGGAAATATAGTTGTGGTTTCACTGTACTGGCGGTCGAGTATCTTCTAGAAAACCGCGATTCCGTGTCTGGTAATTCTCATTCCTTCGCGTGTCACAGTGTGTGGGCTAATAAACACGATTTATCGATCTCGCAGAAACTTCAACAACTCGGGGTGCACAACATCCGCCAATGCCCCCGTCACCTCTTTTGCAATTACTTATTGAGCTCGTAACCAAAATGCTAGGACTCCACATGATGTCAGAACTCTCAGAAACTTTCTCACTTCCGGCTTTCCACACATACACATAAGTCTCCTGCGTTGTGAAACTATATCTCTGGTTTCCCCTTCTCTGTGTTGCCCCAGTTTCCTTGGCGGGGGGCGATCGCACTGCGATTTTATCATATTTATTACACTTGAGAGAATGCTGCATGGTAGAGGACTTCCCAGAAGGCTAAAAGATGTTCTCCAATAATCTACGAACTACCCACTCTAATAACCTTCATCCTGTAATCTCAGCATATCCCTTCAGGCGCTCAAATCCCTTGAGGCTGATCGACGATCCTTCAATTAATTCTACCGGGTACTTTTGACAACTCCTTGTCCAGATGCGGAAGTTCTGCATTGGGAACATTGACTGTTCCCTTGACCGGATAATCGATATGAACACCGGAATCAAATCAAAGTGCTCACTTGGTCGCAACCAGCGACGATATCGGAGCCCAAATCGCCTAAGCGATGGACATATCAGTGTATCCCGTCTCCCATGAGTAGTAGTGGTGCCGATATGATTCGCATCGAGTGTTTGTACAACAAGCGATTGCAAGGCCGTTGCTCCAAGTGATGAAGGTCGCGCGTTGTAAATCGCTAATTCCTCCAAATTTGACATGAAAGCCAACGCTTTTGTCCAAGCGTGGTCCATGGCCTCGATGCTGATATGCAGAATTTGTGGTGCAAGTCGGCCCTCTTCTAAAGCTTGACTAGAAAAGCGAGCTAGTTGTCCATTGCCCCGTGGTCTATAAGAAGAGGAGCACTTCACAGAGAGATGAGTGAGGTTGTGTGCTGAGACTCCACGAAGAATATCGAGAGGATAACCTTCAAAGGACAAGTGCTTGCAGTTGGGGAGGGTGGTGCAGAATGTGTGCAGAACGTGGTGATGAAGTGGAATGATAAGGGTGCAACTCTCAAGAACAGGGAAGGTCCTGCCACTCATCCACTGAATCGAAACAGACCTAAGTGTGAGATGACGGAGTGTGTCGACAAATGGTAATCTGACGTCATCATGATAGACAGGAAGAGGGAGATGAGAGGCAGTAAGTGCTTCCAGTCGGTGTAAGTGAGGTAAAAGGTCCACTGGATTGGGTAACCGTCGTGGGGCGTCAAGAGTGAGCACGGTGATGGAACGGAAGATGGAGGGATGGGTGGGAATAAGGAATGATATGACATCTGCTGACCGAATCTCAACAGTCGTGAGCGCTCCGCTGGCTGATGTACCAAGAATGCGCAAAAGACGTTCGAGGAGGGGCGACATCTCGCAAGGGCATTTGATAATGAGTGTCCTAAGGCGGTTCATGACAGGATTG
>Ga0307515_10023403_pt1 | contig 10824 bp, 7 predicted proteins | sample 17_EM_MG_FD_194513 | JGI IMG/M metagenome (GOLD analysis project Ga0307515, IMG submission 194513) | Populus trichocarpa ectomycorrhiza microbial communities from riparian zone in the Pacific Northwest, United States - 17_EM | ecosystem: Host-associated > Plants > Roots > Unclassified | place...
CACTCATAGGGCCACCACAGTGCAGAACAATGCAATCCATGGTGAATTTACTCACAGTGCATAGTAGCCCGCGCTACAGTGAAACATTGATAAATTTTAGTTATAGTTGATACACTTAATCTTTGTATTTCTAGTGTTTGTGTTTCTTTATTACATGATTATGATGATATTTTCTCTGATGAAATTTCTACTATTAGAAAAATTGAACATCAAATTAATCTTGTATGCAAAGCAATAATAACTAATATGCCATCCTATAGAAGTAGTCTCGAGAAGACAAAGGAGCCTCAAATGCAAGTGGAAAAGTTGATGTTAAATGGGTATATAAGAGAAAGCATAAGTTCATCTTCAGTTCCAATGTTATTGGTACCAAAAAATGATGAGACTTGAAGAATGTATATTGATTATCATGCAACCAATAATATTACAGTAAAGTATACACATCCAATTCCTAGACTTGATGATATGTTAAATAAGTTGTATGGATTTTATGTGTTTTCTAAAATTGATATGAAAAGTGAATATCATCAAATTATAATAAAAGATGGAGATGAATGAAAAACTACCTTTAAAATTAAATGTGGTTTATATAAGTGATTAGCTATGCCTTTTGAACTTACTAATGAACCTAACACTTTCATGAGATTAATGAATCATATTTTGCACAATTTTATAAGTAGATTTGTTATGGTTTATTTTGATGATATTTTGATTTATAACAATAATTTAGAAGAGCATGTTGAACATTTAAGGAATGTATTCGATGTTTTAAGAAAAAAAATATTTATATGCTAATCTGAAAAAAAAAATGTAACTTTTGCATAGAGAAAATTATCTTTCTTGGTTATATTAGTAGTGTAAAAGGAATTGAGATGGATAAGAAAAATATAAAAGTTATCCAAGAATGACCTATACCTAAATCAGTCATAAAAGTAAGAAGTTTCCATGGTTTGATTAGTTTTTACAGGAGATTTGTTAAAGATTTTAGTGCACTACTCACACCTTTGTTTAATGTAGGTGACAATTTGAAGTTGAATCCTTTTAAGGAGAGATGATGATGTGTATGTTTATTTGTTTCCATGTGTTTTATGAATTCCAAGCTATGGAAGGATTCCCTATTATGTGTGAAAATAGAGGTGGTTAGGGAAGAATTAATCGCAAGAGTTTTATTTGTTTGTTTTGGACTCCAAAGGGCGACATGACACATATTTGCCCAAGAGTTCTTTTCAAACAAGGATTTCACTCAACAATTTTTTCTTCTACTCTATTATATTAGACACATTGGGTTTATTTTTAGAATTATTATTATTCATGTTTTGGGCTTATTTTATTTTGGATTAATGTTAGCCCATTAGGTTAACTAATGTTTAGTTTTTCCAGGTATAAATACTATTGTAAGACATTATTTTTTTAAGTTAGAAAATACATTATTTGTAGCGTTTATTGTAAGAGGATTCTCATATTTTGGTTTTTTATTGAACTACTTTGATTTATTGAAGAATTAACCAAGTTTCATGGCATCTTCCATACTTCTTATTCGCTTTGATTTGTAGGCGTTGAGTAGGGGTTCAATCAGTTATAGTCTTAGTGTCTCGGTACAGGTTATCGATGTGTCAAGCTCAATTATAATTCTAAATTTAGCTTTATTGGGAAGGTTCAATTTGATTGTGGATTTTTGAACCTTTATTGTATCGGGAAAACTCTTTCTAGTTAAATAAATAATTGACATTAAAGAAAGGAAAGTGTTTTCCTTTCTTTTTTTTTAGAAAAAAAAACACTTTTCAAAACTTTAAGGGAAAAAAAAGGTCTAAATATTTTATTATTATTTTGATTGTTATTTATTTTATTTAAAATAATTAATGAAATTAGATTTTTTTCAATTTCATCTTTCTTTAACTTTTTTATTTGTCAGATTTGGTTCATATTATTTTGGTTGCTATTTATTTTATTTGAAATAATTTCTGAATTAGATTTTTTAAAATTTCATCTTTCTTCAACTTTTTTATTTGTCAAATTTGATTCTTTTTTCTTTTAATAAACTTGAAAAAATATAAATAAATTATTTTTTAACTTATATTCCATAACATAGTCAAATATCAAAAATACTTTCTAATCATTTTCTATGACTCTATTAAATATAAAAAAGTAATTTATTTTTCATTATAAAAAAAATTAAAACTCTTATTGATATTACTGCACAGATAAAGATAATCTATTATAGATTGTAACAATTGAACCATAATAATATTAATAAAAGTTTTATTGCATGTTTTTTTAGGTTTAAGCATGAGCTTGTGAAAATAAATTATGGATGGCTCTGCCAAGATAGGATTTTTGCTGCAGTTATTGATTGTTTCTTTTTCTAATTAATATGTTTGTCTTTTGTACACGTGGTTAATCTCTTTTCTTTTTCAGGGTTTCGGTGCAAAATAGTTTCTCATCTCTGTGTGGGTTCTCCTTCATATTGCCAGGCTTGCTGGTCATTATTTAACGGTATATTTGAAATTATAAGTAGCAGTTATTATTTACAGTATTTTTTATTAAAAATTAATTAAAATAATAAATTTTTTATTTTTTAAAAATTATTTTTAAAATCAACTATTAAAATAATTTTAAAATATAAAAAGAATAATATTTAATAAATTATTTTTTAAATTTGAGGAAATACAGAATCAATCCATTCCTACGCGCCTCTGTTACAGAACCGCGCGTGAAAACAAATATCAAATTCCAAAGCTAAACGGCCTTAAACCCGGAAGGCCTTCATTTCCTCCATAACCGCGCGTGAAAACAAGTTTCCTTCGCGTGGAATTCACTAAACCAAAATATTCACACACGCTCAACGCCATCAAAATACAACCTAATAGCATGTCCCATTGGTCAAATCTATAAGAAGTCAAGCCAAAGCAAGAACCCACACAATCTCAACCAATAAAACCTCGATACAAGACCAAGCTCACGTGACATAGCCTCATTTTATCGCAAACCTAACCTCACCCAATAAAGCGCCCCTCTCCTCCTGTTTTCTCTCTCTTCCCATCCTGTCCGTTGTGTACTGTTTTGTGCCCTTCTCTCTCAAAACCTTTCCATTGGCCGAGAATTCCATTTCTAGGGTTTTCAATCCTCTTAAAATAAGGAAATTGCATCTCCTTCTTTCTTTCTCATGGTGAAATTGATTCCCGAAATCCAATGCTTCCATTTCCATTCAATTCCAAAATCCACAAATCCTAATTTCCAATTGTAATGCCTTTCACCATCAGTGAATGGCTCGATTCCAGTTCAATTTCGCCTTTATAGCCTTTTTAATTACAACAATAACCCTAACCACAAACCCTAGAGTTCTCTCTTCGGATTCGGAATCCGATTCCTTTTCGATAATTGATTTCGATTCCAATCTCCTCTTCCACCAAGACTACTCACCACCGTCACCACCTCCACCGCCACCGCATCCACCGTCGGCATCTTGCACTGATGATCTCGGAGGCATCGGTTCGATTGATACTGCGTGTCAAATAGTTACCGACGTGAATCTCACTCGTGACGTGTATATAGAAGGGAAAGGAGATTTTTATATCCATCCCGGTGTGAGGTTCCAATGCCCTAATTTTGGATGTTCAATAACGATAAATATCTCAGGAAATTTCAATTTATCAGTTAATTCGTCGATTTTGACCGGTACGTTTGAGCTTGTTGCGAATAATGCTAGTTTTTTTAATGGTTCGGTTGTGAATACGACGGGATTAGCTGGGGATCCTCCTCCGCAAACGAGTGGGACACCACAGGGGTTAGAAGGGGCCGGTGGAGGGCATGGAGGGAGAGGGGCATGTTGTTTGATGGATAATGAGAAGTTGCCGGAGGATGTTTGGGGAGGGGATGCGTATTCGTGGTCGAGTTTGCAGGAGCCATGTAGTTATGGGAGTAAAGGAGGGAGTACGAGTAAGGAAGTGGATTATGGAGGGGGAGGAGGTGGGAGAGTGAAAATGACAGTGAAGGAGTATTTGGTTTTGGATGGGGCTGTATTGGCTGATGGTGGTAATGGGGGTGTCAAGGGAGGTGGTGGTTCTGGTGGGAGCATACATTTGAAGGCATATAAAATGTAATTTACTTACTTACCAACTACATTCATTCCTCTGTCTTGTGTTGGATTTATTGTTAGGATGCTATTTTATTTTGGAATTTTATATGTTTTTAATTGGGTAATTGGAATTGGGGTTTTGTGGATTACATTTTGGAAAATAATAAATGAAAAGATTGATTAATGAAAATCTAGTTAAAAAAGTCTTGTTCAATAATGTAGAGTTCTTGATTTGGAATTGTTTAGTTTGGTTTTTGAGGGGATTGAGGTTTAATGGTTTAAGAATTTGTGAAGAATTAATGGAGATTGGTTAATGCAAGGCTGGTGAAAGAGTCTTGTGAAAGGTAAGATGTAATGAAGACAATGGAGTTTGAACATTAGCCTTTTTAATGGTATTATCAAGAGTGTTATAAGGTTTTAGATATCATACTATTTATGTGAGATAAGATGTAGCATCAGCTTTGAAGGGTAAATGTGAATCCCAATGGCTGTGGAAGATCATTTTTACCATAGAATGAGACTTAATTGGTTTAATTAAATATTTTGTGTTAAATGAAGGAAAATCTTTTGATTTCCTTTCATAGATGTCCTTTCTTTATTGATAACTAGAAAGAATTTGGTCACTGCCTCTCCATGTGGTCATGTTTGTACCCCTTATATATCTAGGCCTAATGCAATGTTTTTCATAAAGTGGCCTTGCTTGGTCTACTGACTTTCAATGTTTAGCTATTTTGTGGCCCTGCTTACTCGATTCTGGTAGTGCATGCTGTTTTGCATTTTCTCAGTCAATTGTCACTGTCTTTCTGGCTTTTGCATTTGGATGGCATGGACAGTCAGATAGTTTACTGATATATACCTGCCTCTAATTATGATCTTCGAATGGAGGACAAGACACTATATTCTTGTATGTCAAATATAGTTACAGTTTATGTGCAGGTGGAGAGGGGTTTAACTATACAAGAGTTTGATAACTGAGGGCATCAAATGTACATACATGCATGCTTCATTATGTGTCTGCTTATGCATGTGTGTCTTGTAACTTGAAGAATATCTGCATGTGTGTGAGCATGCATGCAAGGAAGGCACATTTGAGAGGTTGAATTATTTAATATCATGTCATCCATGTATCTGTGGTAGACTGAGTTTTAGGTACAATGCTGATCATGTCTGTCTTAACTTGCATTCTCTGCAGTCATGGTATCCCCATTGGGTTTTAATGTCTTTGTGACTTGTCTCTATGTGAAGAGCAGGACTGGAGGTGGCAGTATAAGTGCTTGTGGAGGTAATGGTTTTGCCGGCGGTGGCGGGGGAAGAGTTTCAGTTGACATTTTCAGTAGACATGATGACCCTCAAATATTTGTGCATGGTGAGACTCATCATGTTCCCTTGCCACGCCTAGATTTTTTTTTATGAAATCTTGTGAACTACTTGTCTGCTTTCCTATAGAGACAGAGAAGTGTAGGTTTAATTAAAAGGAAGTTTGAACTATCATTCATGTTCACAACATTTACATTCTTTCCTTTTTTTTATAATCTGAATTATGTTGAAGTGTCCTTTAAGGCAGTCTTGGAGGTAAAAATATGCATTTGGAGGTATTTTTTTCTCTTCATTTATATACACAACCACTAAATACATCCAATTTAGCCACCCCCCCTCTCTCATCCATGTCTGCCAAATATAGTCACCAGATGAATGTGAGAGGGTGGAACATTCTACTGGGTTTATTAAATAGTTTCTCTGTTAGGCTTATACTTTTATTGTTCTGAAAGTCTTGCAAAGCCCCATTCCTATAATTCAAAATTTCTATCTTGAGCTCATTTTTGTTTGGATATTATTATTGGGGTGCGATTGCTATCTGTGTATTAGATGACTCTATGTTTGGAGGACTTGTCCTTTTATGGTTCAATTCAATTGTTCTTTTCAATGTGCAAATACTGAAATCGCATGCTTTGTTGTTATGCTTGTAGGAGGAAATAGTCTTGGTTGTCCAAAAAATGCAGGTGGTGCTGGAACTTTATATGATGCTGTTGCCCGGAGCCTTACCGTAAGCAATCACAATATGTCTACTGATACAGATACGCTTCTATTGGAGTTTCCTTATCAGCCTCTCTGGACAAACGTTTATGTTCGAAACCATGGCAGGGCTACTGTTCCATTGTTCTGGAGTCGTGTCCAGGTTGTTGAAATTTGAGTTGCTTCTTAGCTTCTTTATGTCTACAAGAACTTGTTAGCCTTGGGAAGAGATTAAGACGTCTTTCTTTGTGGGTTGTTGGTATCATTTAATGGAAATGAATAGAGTGGAGAAATAGGAAGAGTATGAAGTGCATAAATAGGAATAATCTGAAATTGCAAAGATTAAGAAATTCTATTTTGAAGTTGGGTTGTGGTCTCATTTAAAGGAAATGAATAGAGTGCAGAAACAGGAATAATTTGTAGTGCTGGTTTTAGAATGTGCAATACTTTGTGTGCCATGCATATAATAGCAGGCAGAAAAAGATGATTTCTTACTAAAAACTACATGTGCATGCACAGGCCCAGACATATAACCAATTCCTGCATAACATGCAAATATGCATTTATTATATACTTCAGCAAAATTATTCAGTCCATTTGTCCATTTTTTCGTCAGTTTTTTTAGTTTTGGGACATCATTCAGGCACAACTATTCAGAAAGTTTTTAAAATTGTACTTGATGAAAATGCTGAAAAGCATAGAAATTCTGTCCATATAAGATGGCTTGCACCGGCTGTTTGAGAGGCTTGTTTCCAATGTCAATAGGAATTTATTGTATTCTTGTATATTTGTCTATATAAGATAGCCTGCACTTGCTGTAGCTTTTTTATATTTCATTCTGTCCATATAAGATAGCTTGCATCAGCTGTAGGATCTTTTGGAGCACCAGGCAGGCCTTTTATGTTGGCCTCCCTTTTTAATCTTTTTCATTAGTGGAATTTTGAGACAATGGGTTGAAGGTATCAACTCTCAAAGGAGAGGATATTTCTACTGGTACACTATTTTGTTATCTTAGTTGGCGGTCATCTTCTTTGGCCACAATCTTTTGCATTTGGATTTTTGATTGATGCTAAGTTTTCTCTGTTGATATAATTGCATTTTAAGCTAATCCTGGTCAAATATGTAGGTCCAAGGACAAATAAGTCTGTTATGTAGTGGAGTCTTAAGCTTTGGGCTGGCTCATTATGCTTCATCAGAGTTTGAATTACTGGCCGAAGAGCTTTTAATGAGTGACTCTGTAATCAAGGTAAGCTATATGCATTTATGACTTAACAAACATGGCAAAAACCCACGCTGCTGTATGTTTTCAGCCAGCATTAAGGAAAACTGTATGCTTTTCTTTGGTTTCCCATACAGGATACAAGGAATGGAAAGGAGAGAAGAAAAAAGGGGAGAAAATAGAATAACATAGAAAAAAGAGAGTAGAAAATGAATTGCCATCCATTCTCAATTGCTTATCATCAGAATCCTCTATTCCACATTACATAATATGGGTTCTCATGTTGAGGCTCCACCAAAAACTCTAATAGACCATAGTAATTAGGTAATAGAATGAAGTCTCTCAAACTGAACTCCCAATTAATATTAAACACACATCCTTGGTCTCGATTCATTTTATTCTTCTCATCTCTAATTGCATCATTAAATCTGTGCAAAACTTGTGGGTATGTATTGGATCTTCAGGAACCCTAGTATAACAAAACTAAATTGGAAATAAAATAACTTCTAAATCATAAAGTTCCCTAGTAACCCAAAATTTCATTATAACCTGAAGTAACTAGTTTTTGCAAATAAGATACAAATTGTAGTAGAGCCTCAAGAAGAATAGCTTTCAAGTTTCTGTCAACTAAATTGTTTGCAAACTGAAATTGCTTGTGTGTCACTGCATCACTCCTGGAAGTTTCATAACTTCTCAGCATGTCCATGGTTATTGTGAAATTCACCCATCATTCTATCACCCTTTTGTTGGCCCTTGCCTTGTATAATTATGTCTTTGTATGCACTTGTATGTATATATTTTGTCTATCACGGGAACACCTGCATATTGGTGCAGTTTTACCTTTTGAATTTTTATATCCAACATAATACTCTGAGTAATGTTAGAGGTATTATTGCTTTTGTTAATCTCCTATTAAAACTAAAACTTGGAAATCATCCCTAGTATTATTATAACTGTTTGATGTCTTTTCCTTTATTTATAGTATACTTATTGTTTCATAATTATGGTTTCTTTAAATCTTCACTCCTAGTCTGGTGGTAGTATTTTTTTCATAGACTTGATAGATGAGAATTTGAAGTTTCTGCCTATTCCACTCTCTACCCATGCATTGTTTAGATTTGCATTCTGTTGTTATTTGTATGCTGTTTCTTATTCATGCTTGTACGCGTATGAATTTGATGTGCATGATCTTTGCTTTTTGCACATCAGGTATATGGGGCTCTACGCATGAGTGTAAAAATGTTCTTAATGTGGAATTCCCAAATGCTCATAGATGGGGGTGAAGATGCAACTGTTGGGACTTCTTTGCTTGAGGCTAGCAATCTAGTTGTTCTCAAGGTACTTTTTCATTGTGTCCTTTACATATTACTTAAGCTGTGTTTGCAAATGATATGCCGATCCTTTTTGTAAAACAGGAATCATCTGTCATACATTCTAATGCCAATCTGGGAGTTCATGGTCAAGGTCTATTGAATTTGTCAGGACCAGGCAATTGGATCGAAGCTCAACGTTTGGTTCTATCACTATTTTACAGTATTCATGTAAGCTGTGTTTTGTAATTTAATTAACTGTATTGACCTTGATGGCTTACAAAGTTCACTTTGCTTGGTGGTTACATAGTGGTCTGTCCCCTGTTGTTTTGGGGAAAAAACAGTGATTCTAATGCATTCAAGTTCTCTTGTCTCAGTTTTGTAGTTATTTTTTGCACTACCTGCTGCTCTGGTTTTATTTGCAGTACTTGAAAAGTATACCCACTGTTTCATTAGTTTTTAGCAGTCATGGCTGCTGGGATGAGATATCAAATAAGTGCATCTGGCATGGCTATAGTACATGGTTTTTTGGATGTCCAATATTTTTTTCAATTTTTAGAAGTCAATAAAATTGTTTTAGTTTCCAATAATATCCCATAGTCTTTACCGTATGTTAAAATGAACTTTCAATGTAAATATTCAAGTGGATTAGGATTAACTTTGGAAAGTTTGTGTCTATGTATTTATTGCAATCTTCCTAAAACATTCCTCTGTTGTCAAATATATTTCTGAAGGACCACGGGATGGAGTGATTCTTTCGTAAGGGTTATGGAAAAAGGTTGAAAAGTTTGTTTGTTTCTTATTTCTGTTACACTGATAATGTTGTTGTGGCATGATTTTGTCCCCGAAACCTTTCAATGTTTGTCTACCAGCCTTGCTGATGCATGTGACAAGTTTGTATTCTTACCATTGATGACTAATTATGTGTTTCCAATTTTCCATTAGGTTGCACCTGGATCTGTTTTGCGTGGTCCTGTTGAGAATGCAACAAGTGATGCTATGTAAGTCCCATATTTTGTTGGTTTTTTAATCTCTCCACTTTATGTTTGGGCTTACTGAGATCTGTGGTTTTACTTCTGTAGTACACCACGGCTCCATTGCCAACTTGAAGAGTGCCCTTCTGAACTACTTCATCCCCCTGAAGATTGCAATGTGAACTCATCTCTTTCTTTCACTCTTCAGGTGATCCTTGAATAGAAGTTGCATGTTATAAGGTTTGAAATTTACTTATTCCAGGTTACCTTACTTCTTTCATTTATTTCAGATATGCCGAGTGGAGGATATTACTGTTGAAGGACTTATAGAAGGATCTGTTGTTCATTTTCATCGGGCCAGAACAATATATGTTCCGTCTTCTGGAACAATAAGTGCGTCTGGCATGGGTATGCTCTCTTTTTCTTTGTACAAGATTCTTTTATGAACATTATCCTACCCTATTTCAGCTTACACAGACTCTCCTCCCTCCCTTCCTTTTCCACCTTCCCCTGCACACACTTAGACAGACACCAATAGATTCAATGTATACCCTCACACAGATTTAAGCTGAATTTTGAATAGTGTAGGAGGATTTTTCGAGTTCGTTTGTTGTGTTTGAGTAAAGATGAGAGAAGTTGGTGTTCTCATTGAAGAATCATATTTAGACAGAAGTTGACGACATCATATCATGCAGGTTGCACTGGTGGTGTGGGTAGAGGTAATGTTTTAAGCAATGGTGTTGGCAGTGGTGGTGGCCATGGTGGTAAAGGTGGGTCTGCATGTTACAACGATAGATGTATTGAGGGTGGTGTTTCATATGGTAATGCAGAGTTACCTTGTGAACTTGGTAGTGGAAGCGGAGAGGAAATGTCTGCTGGTTCTACTGCAGGTGGTGGTATTATAGGTAAGTTTGTACTTTAGATCAATTTATCAGCTGATAACTTTCAGCTTTGTTTTGACATTCTTATGATGTCGAATTATCTTTTTATCTGTATCATTTGAAAACCTTCTGCATAATATGGCAAGGGATCTGTCTATCCTTCTTGGCAGAGTGATATTTGGATTACCTCTTTCATGGGTATGTTAAAAATAGCAATATCTATTCCTTCAGGTTGGCATCTTTTAACATTGTTAAGTTGCCCTTTTGCATTTCAAGGAAGTTGGTTGTGTTTGTGTTCATATGTTACTTACCTGCGAACTGATCCACTTATGTTCATTTGTTCTACCTGTCT
>Ga0307515_10023404_pt1 | contig 10824 bp, 3 predicted proteins | sample 17_EM_MG_FD_194513 | JGI IMG/M metagenome (GOLD analysis project Ga0307515, IMG submission 194513) | Populus trichocarpa ectomycorrhiza microbial communities from riparian zone in the Pacific Northwest, United States - 17_EM | ecosystem: Host-associated > Plants > Roots > Unclassified | place...
AAAAATATATTTTCATTTCAAGAAATTAGGAATAGAATGAATTTTAAAACTAACAGTAACAGTAATAATAATATAATAATAAATACAATAATATACTTTTAAAATTAATGTTAATACTATAAGTGATGGTGGCGGTGAAACAAAGGTGAGTGGGAAAGAGTTAATCATTTACTTTTGAATCATATTTATTTAGGTCATCTATGGAAATGCAGCCAACCATCTGATTAACTGTATTTCCAAACAGTCTCTAAATTTTTATTTGACTTAACATTTAGATTGTCTTTAAAATTATTATCATAACCTATTTTTGAGTTATTCCCCATGTCGCACGTGTGCAGTATCGTGATGAATATTCAACTTCATCTAATGTATTTATCTGGTAAATATGGGAAGACAAGGATTCCTTGTCTTTAATCAGTGAAAAGCGGGAAAGGGAGTCGCCACCTAGTATTTTGGTCAATAGGAACCCTAACTGGTCTCAGAGATCGGCTACGGAGACCGGTTGCGTAAAGGGAAGGTATTAGCACCCAAATACGCCTTACCTAAGGTAAGCTGCATTGTTTGATTATCTGATAAAAAGCTAAGGTGTTACTGTATTTCTAATTGTTGGTCTATCTAAGGTTTAAGAAAAGTCCTTCTCAGTAAGGGGATCCTTATCTCATCGGGTAAAAACCTAACCGTTCTAACGTCAATCAATAAAAAAAAAACTTCCTTTTTAATATCGGGAATATGTTTTACGTTTAAATTCATAATCCAGATACTAAAAGAAAGGAAACAAAATATTTTTTTGGGTATTTTGGAAATCTTAGCCTAAATATTATAATTATTTGGGCTGGGCCGAACTTAGCCCAAAAGGTTGTTGGGCCGATCTCGGCGCAACAATCCTTTCTGCTTCTTTTGGTCTGGGCTGGACCCAGCCCAGACATCAAGGCTGGGCCAGAACCAGCCCGACCTAGAAAATAAAAAGGGGGGGGAATTATTTCCCCCCTCTCATCCTCCTGCATGCAGATCGATATTTGTTTTGCATGCAGGAGGAAATGAAACCGAAAACGAAGGGAAAGTTGGAGGGGAAAGAAGAGTTACCTGGCGCGGAGGTGGCGGTGCCTTGCTGGTCTGGCTGAGGACGTGACTCACGGACAGAAGCTCTGGGCGGCGGTGTTGCTGTTTCAAATGGCGGAGAGAGAGGTTACTGCTCTACCCTTCTCCTTTGTTTTCTTTCCTCTTCTTTTGCAATGTTTCCTCTTCTTCAAATCACGACCCTATCGCTGCGCATGGGGAGCGGGCCTTCCTGCCCTGCCACGACACCAGGCTAGGTGGCCAATTGGTGTGGATTGCATGGAACGACCCCCCGGGGGTCTCATCAATGAGGGGGTGTGCATTTTGACAGAGCACGTGGGGAGGGAGAGAGGCAGGAAGAATTAAAGAAGAAAAAAATAAAAGTTTCTATCTTCCCCTGCTGCACGTCTAGGGGAAGAAGAAGGAGGAACAACGTCACTCAAAACGACACTGTTTTGTTCCTTTATTTTAAAAACATGAAACGGCGTCGTTTTGAACAAAACACACCATTTCATTTAAATAAAATATGGTGCCAAAACATGTCAACTTCCAAATCAGTCCTCAATTTATCCATTGTTCATTTACGTCCACAAATGCAATTTTGATTTTAAGAATCAATTCAATTGCATCCCTGCCAACTTCAATTGCCAACCCTAAAGTTGGCCGCCTTTTTCATTTTAGTCCTTGGTTTTGAATTTGTGCATTTTGACACTCAATTGATTAATAAACTTCAAATTCCTTCAATTTGGTCCCTGATTCGATCAATTTTAGTCCCTCTATTTACGCGCCTTTTCCAGTTTGGTCATTGGTTTTGGATTTATGCAATGAAGTCCCTAATTGGCCACCAAACTTCAATTTTCATGCAATTCAGCCCCTGATTTGACCAAATCAACTTTTTAAAATTGTAATTTGACCCCTGAACTTTAATTTCTTCCAATTAAAGCCCAAATTGACTTAAAAATCAATTTTTCTTGCAATGAAACCCTCTATAAATTCAATTAAACCTTCAATAAAATCCAATTAAGTCTATAAACAACTAATTTTGGACTTTCTCCTCAAATTGAAATTTCTTTTCCAACACGGCTCTCATCATTCAAGTCTATACTGTCAAAATTTCAATCTTTGAATTTTTTATTCTCCTTAATCAATTTTTCTGACCATTTTCTGGGCGCTCCAGCATCCTACTGCTATTATTATTTTTTCCAATTTCTTCCGACTATATATTTATATATTTCTTTCTTTTTTGTGCGGGGACCCAAAAATGGGTTACAACACCTCAAATTAACCTTTTCTCTTTCAAAAAAATCAAAAAAATATTCGAATTAAAAAAAATTCAAAAAAATAATAGCAGTGAGAAGAGGACGCCGAAGCGCCCTGAAAATGGCTAGAATTTGGTCAAGGAGGTTCAAAAATACAAAGATTGAAATATTAAGGAAGCAATATGTCAAGGAGATAATTACTGAATCATATATAATTACCGCAATATAAAATACCATAGATATATAATTTGATTCGTGCTGGTTATGAAAAATAATCACTGCAATATAAAATACCATATATATAGGATTTGTTGGTACCGGTTATAGAAGACAATCTCTGCAATAATTATTGCAATATTTTCTTAAATAGAACATGTAGAGATTTTCTATATGCACGAGGAATGAGAAAATTTACATAGGATAATTTTTAAAGAGAGAAATTTAGGACAACCATAAAAAAAAAATTAAAAAACCTAGACCTAATTTTTTCTCCCAGCCGAAACCAAGTCGCGCCCCCATTCTTGGCCTTTGATTTTTTTTTTTACACGGAGACCAGCCCCTCTCCTTCATCTGGCTTACTCTCCCTCATGGGATCTCCTCCTTTTAGCCAAACCAGAGAAACCCCTGCTTTGGCCTTTGAGAATTCTCGGTTTCCCTCTTCAGCCGGTTATAGATCAGCAGTCTTCTCTCTCAGCCGACCAAAACCAGATCTCCTCCCTCACTTCTTCTTCCCCTACAGAACCCAGCCACCCGAACAACCCCACAACAACACCAGTCTTTCCTCTCCCAGCTCACCAAGACCAAAAAGACCTGTCAACCACGACCGGCTCTCCATCTTCCCCGTTCTCTTTATCTCACAACCTGAAAGAAACCCACCACCAGCATTTTCTTCCCTTTCGGTCTCCTCAACAGTAACGGCCACGGACAAGTAGCAGCAAGGCCAGGCACTGTTGTTCCTTTCCCCAGCAGCGACGCCCCCTTCTCGGTCATTCCTCCTTGCCGCCGACCACCTGAAATAGAGAAGAAGGTGAAACAAAGAAAAAACAGATCTACAGAAGAAACAGATCTAAAAAAGGGGAAGACCGAGAGCAGATCTGAAAAAGAAAGAAATGGTTTAAAATCAATTGCCTGCATTTTTTTCCTTATTGCAGGTCACGGTGAAAGCCACCGCCGGCAGGAAAGTGAAGAGGAGAAGAAGCTAAGCCAGATCCACCTATTCACAGGTTCTGGCTACGGCGGCGCGTGAACCCACCAGCCGCCAGTGGTGGCGGCGCGTGGAAGAGACGCGCTGCCACTGTTTTGTGGTCCAGAAGCCTTCCCAGTAGTTCCCTGGAGTTTTAAGGGCTATTATGTAATTTTATTTGTGTGATGTATTGTTTGTTTTATTTTGAATTTTGATGATTGGTAACATGTAAATGTGAGTGCAGGAGAAAAACATAATAAAAAAGAATGTGGGTGTGTTTTTTTTTGTAAATGTTAAAAAAATCAAAAAAAGAAAAAAAGTGTTTTAATTTGAATATAATCAAATATTTTAGAGACAAATAAAATCATGTTGTATTTCCTGTGAAAATATAAGAAAATGTTTCTACATATTTTTTGGGATTTAATAACTGATTTATTAAAGCCTTAAGAATTTGACTAATATGTGGCCATTGTGTTTAATTGTGATGTTTGCGTTTTTGACAAAGAAAATAAAGAAAAATGTTTTTGTGTGTTGCCTACAATCAATATTCTAACATGTTTTGAACGTTTTTTTTTATTTTATATATACACAAAAAAAATATTGGAAGTTTCGAAAATGTGTTTTCGCATGGATTTTTTAAACACAATAAAAATTATTTTCTTGAATTTCTAGATTTTACAACATGTTTGTAAAACTCCAAAGGATATAAGCAAATATTTTAAAAAATAAAAAAATCTTATTTGGAGGGGAATTCATGTATTATTTACCGTTAATGTTTGTATAAAGAAATCCCAAAAGGATGAATATCCAAAATATTATTGAGAATAACTTGTTATTATTCACTGTTAATATTTGGATATAGAAATCCTAAGTGGTAAATATCCAAAACAATTTTCTAGAAATAATTAGTCATCAAACATTCTTGAAAGAAGTCTTGTTTATAATCGAGGACATTTTAATTTTTTACTCCACAGTTTACGAGCTGTGAAAGTATGAAACACTAAGGCAAAAATAGGCCTTTAAAGCGCCCTGATTTTCCTTAGATTTCTAAATTTTTGTCGCTCCTCCTTGTGATTTACAATTCGCAGACTCTTGAAATACTAAGGGAAAAATGAGCTTTTAAAGCAAATGAAATATCCTTGGATTTCTATCTTAATAAATTTAGTTTGAATCAAACACAGATTTTAAGAGATTTGCATTGGCTCTCCTTGACATTTTATAGACATCTAAAGGTATGATCCATATTGGCCAAGGGTTCTTGCTTTTAAACTTTGAACCCAAATCCATTCATCATACCAAACCTATCATAGGAAAATTAATTAAGAGAACACCAACACTATAATAATTATAAGGCAAACCAAACACCAAGTAGCTTACCTTAGGTAGAACGTACTAGGGGTGCTAATACCCTCCCTTTACGCAACCAGTCCCTTGCTTTAGAATCTTTGAAAGACCAGTTAGGGTTCATAGTGACCATAATTCTAGGTGGCGATTCTTTTATTCATAAATAAAAAAAAACCTGAAATCAATCGATGGCCGTCGTGACGCCGCGCTCCGCCTCAAGGGTGCGACAGGGACTTTGACACAATGTTGCCGCTATTTCCTTTTAAATGAAACGGTGCATTTTGTCCAAAACGACGTCGTATCATCCATTGTTTCAAACAAACAAAAAAAGAAAAGCCCCAAACGGTGCCGTTTTAAACGGCACTGTGGGTCTTCTTGTTCCCTTGGACGAGCGAGGCTGGGGAAGAAGAAGATTTCGTTCCACTGCTTTTCTCTCCTCCTACTTTCTCTGAACGCCTTAAAGAGACGCCGAGAAAGACCCTCTACTTGCCTAAGCTCTGACCCGTGGCTACCACAGGGTGAAAAATAGAGGGGACGTGCCCCTCAAGCAGTCCTAGGGTGGTTGTACAGTGGCCGCCCCGACCACCGTACCACTATGCCATGACTGGACAAGGGAAGTGTCGCGCGTGTGCGGCGTTGTGGCGATCGTCCACCCTCAAATGTATGGATATATATCTGGTAAATATGGGGAGACAAGGAATTCTTTGTCTCTTAGCGGTGAAAAATGGAATGGGAGTCGCCACCTAGTATTTTGGTCACTAGGAACCCTAACTGGTCTCAGAGATTGGGTACGGAGACTGGTTGCGTAAAAGGAAGGTATTAGCACCCCAAATACGCCCTACCTAAGGTAAGCTGCATTGTTTTATTGTCTGATAAAAAAAAATCTAAGGTCTTATCATGTTGGTCCGTCTATGGTTCAAGAAAAGCCCTCCTCAGTAAGGAGGTTCTTATCTTATGGAGCGAAACTTAACCGGTCTAATGTCTATAAAAAAACTACCTTTTTAATAATAGGATTACGTTTTACGTATAAATTCGTAATCCCAGACATTAAAATATATATATATATATATATATATATTTTGATTTTTTTGAAATATTGGCCAAAGTTCTCATGACTTTAATAAACTGGTTATTAAAGCCAAAATGCATGTTAAAATAATATATTTTTTTTGAATTTTTCTTTGTTGTATAAAAAAATACAATACGAGTTTTTTAGCTTTAAGAGACTTGGCCGTATGCATGAAAACAAAAGTTTTTTTTTTTAAAAATCAGGTATTTTTAATACTGGATTTGTATTTTTAAGATATAAAAATACAGACCAATATTAGTCGAAATGACGTGGGAAAATCCGTGGGAAAATCACAACTTTCAAAAATATATATAGATAATAAAAAAAAACACACAAAACAAAAGGAGAAAAGAAGAACAAATAAATAAATAAAATGAAATGGACTGGGCTGGGCCTGTATTGGCCCAGCCACAAGGCTGGACTCAGCCCAGCCGCATTGGCTGGGCTGATGTTCCAGCCTGCAGAAAACAGGGCTGGCCTCAACCCAGCCGCGCGGGCTGGGCTGATGTTCCAGCCCAAAGCAAAAAGGGGCTGGACTCAGCCCAGCCGTGTGGGCTGGGCTGATGTTCCAGCCCACCGAAGAAACAACAAAACCATGACTGGTTACTGTGCATGAGCACAGTAACCAGTGAATTAATTAGCTTCTTCTTGCATGCAGAACGTGCACAATGAACGTTCTGCAAGCAAGAAGATGACTAATGACCGGCGGCTATGGAGGGGAAGGGAATTTACCTGAGGCGATGATCTCGGATGGTTGAGCTGACGGTAGTGCTGACGACTGTTCTCGGTGGCGCTGCGGTGGCGGTTACTGAGAAGCCCGATGATAGCGGCGGTTCTTCTTCTCCACGGCGTAGGGACACCAGGCCACTCCGGTTCACTCCTTCTGTCCTTTTCTCTTCCTTTTCTCCGTTTTCCTCTCTCGGTCTCTCTGTTGATATCCCCGGTTTTTGGTTTCTACTGTTTCGGTTCCTTCTCTCTCAACACTGTTGGTTTCTCTCTCTCGGTTTCCCTCCCCGTTTTCTGCCCTTTTCTCTTTTCTTTTGGCCTCCCTTATTTCCTCTCCTTCGGGTCACTATTTATAGGGGCAGGGGGAGCGGGGTCGACCCTGCCCCGTCCCATCGGTGCCCGTGCATGGGGCGCACGTCTCCTGCACTGCTGCGGTGCCGGCCGTGGTGGCCAATGGAGGCGTCGCTTGCGGGGCACGGCTGCTCTGGCATCTCATCATGAGGCGGGTGGCGTCTGATTCTGGCTTAAAAGCACGTGGGAGGAAGAGACAAGGGGAAGAAAACAAAACTTCTCTTCCCCTGCTGCACGTCCAGGGGAAGAAGAAGAAGAAACAGTGCCGCCTCAAAACGACACCGTTTCATCTTTTTTTTTTTAATGCATGAAACGGCGTCATTTTTCCTAAAACGCGCCGTTTCATTTAAATGAAAACTGGCGCCAAAGCGCCAGATTACAAGTCAATCCTTCAATGTGCGCGTGTTTTGCAGTTTGGTCCTTGGTCTCGAATTTCTTCAATTAAGTCCCTAATTGGCCATCAAACTTCAATATTTATGCAATTAAGCCCCTGATTTGACCAAATTAATTCTCAAAAATTATAATTTGACCCCAGAACTTTAATTTCTTCCAATTAAAGCCCAAATTAACTCCAAAATCAATTTTTTCTTACAATTAAACCCTCCATAAATTCAATTAAACCTTCAATATAATTTAATTGAGTCCACCAACATCTAATTTTGAACTTTTCTTCCTCAAATTGAATTTTTTTTGTCAACAGGGCTATCATCAGTCAATGAAATACTGCCAAATTTTAATTTTTGTGTTTTTTAAACCTCCCCAACCAAATTTTGACTATTTTCTGAGCGTTCTGGCATCCTCTTTTCACTGTTATATTTTTTGATAATATTTTTTTGATTTTTTTGTATTATTATTATTATTATTATTTTTTAAGAGAGGAAAAAATGTGAATTGGGGAATAACTCAAAAATGGGTTATGACAATCCTTGTCTTGGGTATAGCTTTGCTCTCTTTACATACATATACTATGAAACTAAAATACACTCTTCATCTCAATTCTCTATCGGCATCATCTAATGCATACATTTGACAGCAGAGGAATTCAAATTTCCGAACTTGAAACGGGTTTATAAACTAAACAACAAGCTGAAAGATGCATAGGAATCTCATACACACATTACTCATGAATTTTTCAACTAATTAATTCCTAATGCAGATAGAGCAAGGGAAGTTCATATGCGTAAATTCACTGCGATTGCAAAAGCAATTGCGAAAGATGCCAGAATATAGTTAGAAATGCTCTATGTAGGGAAGAGCAACCCCAGGAAGAAAGCTCGGAAGATTAACGATGTTATTGTGAACAAGAACCGACTCCTGTATTGGAAATATAAAAATTCACTTTAAAATTATATTAGAGATAATTTAATTTTTTCAAGATTAATTGGATGACATCACAGATAAAATTATAAGAAATTAGAAGTTTGAAGGTCAATTAGGGTCAAATTGAAGAGTTTCAAAATCAATGATCACTTTGTAAAAAGAGCATAAATTTAAGGGTCCAATCAAATAAGGTCAAGGGTGGAATTGTAAGGAATCCAAAAGATTAGGGCTGATTGGAAGTTCCATTGCAACGTTCTAAGGTTTGGGGACCAAATTAAAAAAAATAATATAATTTCACTATTCCTTGTTTTCTTCCTATTAAAACAAGAGAAAAAGATGACCAAGTTCTCACTTTTCAGCCCTAATTTCTACCCCATCCCTTCACCGTACCACACAAAGTTTATGTCAACTTATACTATGGTATTTGTACTTCACTCTTAGCCAAAATTCTAGCTTTAAAGTCACTATAAACACATGCAGATTCTCTCTAAAAAACAGACTCAGCACCGTCTTGGTCCTCCCTTTTTGAGTTGCACAGCAGGACAAACATTTATCTTGAGCTTCAGTGAATGACTAAGATATATTCTCCAACATTAAGGGTCGAGATTTCATTAATTCATAAGTCCTAAAGCCTCCTCATTGATCCTATAAAAGCAACACAAAACCCTAATCGAAGCAGCCTAGACAGAGATGAACACTGTCATCAATAGACCTCCCAGACATGAAAACTCCAACAAAAACAACTTAAAACAGACCCCAAACCATATAAAGCCTCAACCACTAAAACAACATCTAAGCGACCATTTCCGTACCAGAAAATTCCATTTCCAAGTCACCCCAAGACAACCCTAAAATCATCACAAAACAGCCCTTACAAGCAGTAGAAGTAGCAACCAACTGTGAAGAAAAAATAAGAGTAGACATTGAACTTCAAATAGCAGAACTCCCTCTACAGAAATCTATTTATGACACTACTAGTGAGGAATCTAAGAAGGGATGTAGTAGTTTCAGACGTAGTAAAACTTTCTCCTACCAGTAGCATCTCTAAAACGCAGTAGTAGGGAGAAAAGACATATCTAGGCTGAAAAACAAGAGCATAGATTAAACTTCAACGTAGTAGAGCTCCCTCTACAGAGATCTATTTGTGGATCTGCTAGAGGGAAGTTGAAGAGGGTATATAGTAGTTTTAGACCTTGTAAAATTATCTCCCACCAGTATCATCATTAAAACACAGAAGTAGGGAGAAGGGACAGATCTGGACTGAAAAACAAGAAGAAGACTGAAACTTCAATAGATCAGAGCTCTGTCTATAAGTGTTTGTTTGTTGCACCGTCAGTGAAGAATCAAAGAGGAGATAGATGAGTTTTAGATTCACTAAGTGCTCCTCCTTTACAGAAATAACATATGACTCCATGCTTTCATAGTGATGGTGTGTGGTTCCACGCGCTGCCGGGAATACCTAGCAGCCTTGAAAGGTAAACAACCACAACAACCATGGAAGGTCGATTCCTAAACCCAAACCATTTATTTGATAAATTGTTAGTTTTTGGGACAAAATATTCATTGTGCATATGGTTTTGGAAATGTTCGATGATGATTTGTGATTGATTGAGTTGTTAGGACAAAAATTATCAATTTGTTTTTTTGTATGGCCAAGTATCTCTTAAAAACATCATGTTTTCATTTTTAACTCAAAAAAAGAAATCCAAAATTCATTATTTAAAAAAAAATATGTTTTTTTTGTGTGTGCATACAAGCAAATTCAAAAACATTTCCATGTATATTTTATAAAAACAATTGTATTTTTACCATGTTTTAAAAATAAAAAATGGATATCATAACCAAATTACGATTATCCATAACGATTTGGCTAAATTTTCAAAAATATCACAAAAATTAATTTGTTTAATTAATATTCAGGGTATGAATTTTACAACGTAATGCATATACCTGGTATTAAATTAAATGAATTAATAACAATAAATATTAGGAATTAGCTATAGACTTTATTATTTGAGGGTATAAAATTACACTGTAAAGTATGTTCAGATATTAAGGATACAAAGTAGAAAATAAATGTGATGCTAAGATTTAGGCCCTAGAATATTTATGATTTAACTCGATAAGACATAGACTTTCTTACGAAGAGAGATCTGCCTTGAACCTTAGAAAATACCAACAAATATAAACACGACCTAGCAAAAGGACCAATCAATAATGCATCTTACCATAGGTATGGTTCATTGAGAGTAATGTGTTTTTCCTTTGCACAACTAGTCCCCTTATCCAAACTTGTTGGAAATTATATTAATAGTGTTTTGATGTAAATATGAAAGCTGTATCTTGAGATAAGTAGGAAAGATATGTAAGAATATTTTGTATCAATCTACATTTAATTAGCTGTCATTCCTTATCAGTCTCTGATTTATAAGGGAACCCTAATGTATCTTGTATATATATTGAACTTAATCAATACAGAAAAGTATTCCGCTTGAATAGTTTTTACTCATATGGTA
>Ga0307515_10023405_pt1 | contig 10824 bp, 4 predicted proteins | sample 17_EM_MG_FD_194513 | JGI IMG/M metagenome (GOLD analysis project Ga0307515, IMG submission 194513) | Populus trichocarpa ectomycorrhiza microbial communities from riparian zone in the Pacific Northwest, United States - 17_EM | ecosystem: Host-associated > Plants > Roots > Unclassified | place...
AACTATATATATATATATATATATATATATATATATATATATATATATATATATATATATATAATTCAATGAGTTCATCAATTAACTGATCACAGAAGAGGATTATCACCGTTATAATCTTAATGCCATTGGTACATAAATTTGAATTTCACTCCAACACCTTCACTTACTGGTGGTCTCACTGTAATTTCTAAATTCTAACATAGTGCGAGGTCTGATAAATAAGGGTGCGAATCTTGCCTGCTTGTGGATCAACAATCAGGCCTGTCATTTCAGAATTTTATCAACGACTTGAACGTTTATATGAATTTTAATATGACCATTCAGATAAAACAAATAGTCCCCTCGTGCAGATATGTTGTGGAAAAATGGACAATGCCAGGACACTTCTATCTAGAAAATTGGTGGCAAGGCCATTCGTGTGTGATAATTAGATTAGTACCACGTCTTGTCTCCGGTTAATGAGCTTACAGTAGTTGTGTTATGAGTTGGAGATGTGGTTGGGGAGGAGACATTAACAAACATAGATGATGTGAATTCAGATCGAAATCGAAATCATGTTAATGAGATTCCTATTGTCTCCCTAACCCCTTGATATATATATATATATATATATCTAGGCAAAGCAAACACAGAGAAAGGTAAATTGCAAGACTCTGATTGTTCACTTTCACCTGATTCAATCTCTACCCTTTGAAAAGGAAAAATGGCTGTTTCTTCTAACCAAAAAACAGGCTTCCATGCTCGCTCTAACAGTTTTCCCTCTAGACCAAACCCAATTATCACCCAACTTGATGAGCATTTGTGCAGATCAAGGACTTCTGAAGGTGCCTCTACCTCATCATCCTTGGGTGGCAAGCTAAGTAGCCTTCAGGATTTGCATGATTGTGTCAACAAGTTGCTTTTGCTACCACTCACTCAACAAGCCATAGCCCAAGAGAACAATGGGAAATGGGTTGATGAGCTATTAGATGGATCTCTTCAGGTTCTTGATTTATGTAATACTGCGAAGGATGCCTTGTTGCAAACAAAAGAGTGCGTCTACGAACTTCAATCGATTTTACGCAGGAAAGGTTGCCGTGAAGTTGGTCTTACAAGTGAGGTTAAGAAATATTTGACCTGGAGGAAGATAGTGAACAAGGCAATTCACAAGGCCTTGAAGGGTATGCAAAACAAAGACAACTTCTCTACCTCTAACGGAGACCATGAAACTACAACCATTTTTAACATGATAAAAGAGGTTGAAGTAGTTTCTCTCAAAGAATTACACTCTCTCCTCTCCTTCATCTCTGGACCAAAGGCAAAGACCACTGGTTGGTCATTAGTCTCCAAGCTGGTGCACCACAAAAAGGTAGCATATGCAGATGAAGAAACTGATATAAATGAATTCTCTAAAGTGGATGCAGCATTACTAGCCTTGGTAGATCAGAACACAAGCAGATCTGATAAAATCAAGGGTGTTCAAAGCCACCTGGAGAGCTTAGAACTGTGTATTCAAGATCTTGAAAGTGGTCTTGAGTGCCTTTTCAGGAATTTGATCAAAAATAGAGTCTCCCTTCTCAACATCCTAAACCATTATTAGCCTGAACCATTTTGATAAAGTCATGTTTGTACGTTGTAGAAATATACATGTAATATTCCAAAGACAATGAAATCATAACTCAGTTGCTAAAAGTTTTTCCAAGTTTACCTTTTGTTTTGGTCATCTTTTCAGATTAATTTCACCTTGTTATGCATTTACAACAGCCTCTATTCCTTTAGCAGTTAAATGACAGTGCAATTCACAATTGGAGACGGGGGACAAAAAAAGATTTAGCAAATACAAGGCTGTCAAAAGATTGAAGGGTCGGGTCCAGATTAATTACAGCAGAATTAACAAGGTAGACTCATGAATAAGTTCGTCCGATATATAATTTGGGACCCTAGTCATTTAACACCATATGAAATTTAAAGGCACTCACATTGTAGACTCCAGTTTCTTCGCATGGAAAGCAATGAAAAATTCAATGGCTGTCTTTCTGTTAGGGGGAAAGTGGAATCATCCAGCAATGCTAGTCAGTCCCTACCTGCAGCTCGATCTTATCGTTAAGTTACAATGTGGCAAGAGATACTGAAGCCATGGATGCGGATCTTGTCTTCCTGTTTTACAACAGAGGCATCAGGACATTCAATATTGTATTCATTAATAAATCACCACTCGTGTGTTGTAAACCAAGAGAGTTGTGATTAAAAACTGCAGATAAATATACAGTCGGAGATTAGATATCCAAGCTAGTAAATTGATTAAGTTATGCTTAAGAAACTCTGACAATCAAGATAATTGTTATTTGATAACTTGACGGTCACAAAAGTTTTTATATGCTGAAATATCGAGTTCTTTGATAACACGACGGTCATAATTGTTCTTAGTAAATATCGAGTTTACGTAATGCATATCCTAAAATTTCTTTACATTAAAATCGCTATCGTTGCCATCCGGACTCTACGGCACGATTGTCCGAGCTAATCTTGAATTCATTTATAAAGAAATTTGAGATTGTGTTATTGATTATTTTTTAAAATATTTTTTTATTTAAAATTTATTTTTAAAAAAATTAATTTTAATATTAATACTTTAAAACAATCTATAAAATAATAATAATAAATTAATTTGAAACAAAAATAATTCAAAACTTTTCAAAAACATTTTTTAAACTTAAAAACAAACATACTTTTATTAAATTGTTGGGCAACACAGAGCTCATGAGTCAATTATTATTTTTTATCAAAATAATATTATTTGATAGATTTTTTTAAAATACAATTAGAGTTAATCTAATTAGATTTCATCAGGTTGACTATTTGAAACAACTATGTTTAATAGAATAAAATGATTTTTTAATTTAAATTAAAATCTTGTCCCAAATAAGATTTCAAGTCGTGAGTTTTTTAATTATGTGTAAAGCCAAGTTGAATTTAATAATTATACTTTATAATTGCAAAAGTTATGATTAAACTAATCAAAATTTCATAAACCTATCATTCACATGGTACATTTGAACAAAAAAATTATTGAAAAATATGTTATTTGTCTTTCTATCAAGGATTCAATAAAATCACAAAGCATGGTATCTTGTTAAACTTGTGGAATTTTCAAAAGTTTTGAATTTGTTTTGCTTTAAATTAAATCTTTTTATATTTTAGATCATTTTTATATACTTATATTAAAAGTAAATATTTAAAAAAAATCTTGTCCCAAATAAGATTTCAAGTCGTGAGTTTTTTAATTATGTGTAAAGCCAAGTTGAATTTAATAATTATACTTTATAATTGCAAAAGTTATGATTAAACTAAACAAAATTTCATAAAACTATCATTCATATGGTACATTTGAACAAAACAATTATTGAAAAATACGTTATTTGTCTTTCTATCAAGGATTCAATAAAATCACAAAGCATGGTATCTTGTTAAACTTGTGGAATTTTCAAAAGTTTTGAATTTGTTTCGCTTTAAATTAAATCTTTTTATATTTTTAGATTGTAAACTTATATTAAAAGTAAATATTTAAAAAATTATTTTGATACATTTTCAAATAAAAAATATTTTAAAAAACAATTATCATCATCCTTAATTAACACAATGTTGTCCTTTGCTTTCACATGTGCAGTGCTCACAACAATGACTTGGAATTGTGGTGTCCAACATTGTAACACTTTGATAGAACCTTTAGAAATATCTGAATTGAATTCAATTAATTTTTTTTATAATAAAACTCATGTTTGAATTTCTTTTTGGTATTAAGAATGAAATTTAAAATGAAATTCAATCTTTAAAAATACTATAAAAATAAATCAAAGGTCAACCTTTCTGATTTGCAATTCTAAATAGAAGAAATTTAATAGTAAAATTAACTTTTTTAAAATATTGATCTCTCCATCTCTATTTTTAAAAATATTTCAAGAAATAAGATGAAGATAATGAAGGTAATATAAAAAATAAAATAAATTTAATTATATATTTTTTAAACATGTGAATTCAATTTATTTATCATTTAAATTCAAATCAAATACTATAATTAAATTCAATTATAATAGAGAATTAATTTCAAACAACCTGATGAATTATATGTGGAGATATGACAATTCCCTTTCCTATATCTTATATATATAAAAGGTAGTTTATACTGTAAATTGTTTTTCAAAAAAATATAGGAAAAGGATTTGACCTATAAATGTCACTTGGACTCAATTTGACATGATTTATGAAAAAAAATAATTTTGTACTTTAAATTATAATTCAGAAGTTATTTTTTATAAATAATTTATGAAAAAAGAGGTTAAAATGATTTCAAATTATAAATATGTTTAAAGAAATTAATTAAATCAATTTTTTTTGAAAAACTAAATGCAGCATGAGTTCAAATTTAAAAATTTTAACTTTTGATTAAATCAAAATTTTGAATTAGTATTTTAATTTAAATCGAAACTTATTTATTCTAACTGAAAATATTTATAATTTGATTCCAAATCATGGTTCGGATGATCTATAAAGATAATGTTCTTTTTTTAACATAGAAAATGATAAAATTTGAGTCGAAGATACTCAAACTTATTTCAACCATTTTCTTCACCTAAGGAAAGCTGGCAGTGATAATATATTTTAATTAATTCAAGCTTAATCATCGACCTCACTTATCGTTGTGGGTTAAATATTGTTATTTTTTATAAAAACAAATTATTTATATAGGTTTTTTTTAATATATTGTGATAGTTCAAAAAATATAATAAATTAAAAAGTTTATGCACACATGTAATCAAATAAACTAAGAATTATATGTATTAATAAATCAATAAAAAATTATTAATAACATCTAAAAACAAAACTTGAAAAACCGAGAGACAAATGTAGATGAAGATATTGAATCTTGAAAAATAAGACATTAAATTGATTGAATAAAAAAAATAATAAAATTTAAGGCTACACATATTAAGAATATCATCTAAAAATCAATATTTTTTATTTTAAAAAACATAGTTTATCTATATAAAAGATAAAAATAAAACCACAAATAAACTAGAAAAACCACTCCAAAAATTAAACACATAACAGAAAAATCAATATTTTTTAAAAGAGGCCCCTGAACAAAATAAAAGAAAGGAAGTTTTGTTTATTTTTTTTTAGTATTTTTAACCAGTCACGTCACTTTATTTTTTTTCAATTGAATTCTTTAAAGTTATATTTTCATGACAACCATAGTTATTAAACCCGGCCTGGGGGTTGACCCAGCTAAGGGGTCGGGTCCCGGGTTATACGAGTTGACTCGGGTCAACTCGGAAAAATTGAAAACAAATATTTGAGGTTTTAATATTATATATAAAAAAATTAAAAAACAATCCATGTGAACATAGAGCATATATACTAAAAGGCTTCAAATCCCACATTACAAAAATAAAATATTTTTCTAGTGTTTATATAGTGAACTTTGAAATGAGTTAGTAACCAACCGAAAAATATTAAAAAAAAAGAGGGTTCTCTAGGTAGGAGAATAAAAAGGGGTTTGTACTAGGTTTTTGCCAGGTTACATAAGTTTCGGGTTGACCTGGCAGGTCAACCGGTTAATCCGAGCTAATTGTAGGCCTGGATTTTGATAAAGGCCTCGGGTCACCCAAATTGTTTTTTAAAAAAACTATTTGATGATTTAATATTTTATATGAAAAAATTAAGAAACAATCCACGTGGATATATGTTATACATGTTGTAAATAAGTAAGTTTAAAAGATTATTTTAAAAAAAAAATTATTTCACATTAGAAAGATACTATCTTATTCTTCTAAGTTGAAGTATTTAAATAAAAAAGGTATATGCTTTGCATAATAAATAAATAAATTATATTCGCGTAGTGTACATAGATGGTGATGATGTTTTAAAATATGTTATGCTCATGAATAAGATTTTTTTAGTGTTTGGATAGTGGATATATAATTATACATTTAGGTTAATATTTTTTTTCTTTGAAGCTTAGGATGTAGATGGTTGGTAGTAGAAAGTTCAATACCTGTAAAACAGTTCTTTATTGTGGGGTTATGGACTTTCAGATGATAAAGTCAGTGAGTTTTAAGTTTGAGATCACAATAAATTAGAGAATGAGCTTTAAATTTCAAGAACAAGAGTGTTTGTTCTTATTTTTATGATAAATATTTTGAGAATTAAATTATGAATACTCGGAGAATAGAAAATGTGAATCCTTTACCCGGATGCTTCAAAAGGTATTTATAACTCTTGAACCTTGTCATATTGCTGGAATAGAGGGCTGGAGAGTTATTTTCTCCTATTAAAATTAATGAGGAATAAATATCTCTTACGTAACATTAAATGAGAGACAAATATCTCTTACACCATATTGATAAAGAATAAATATTCATTACACAATATTAATGGCGATGGAAATATAATAAGCCCTTATACACCTAGGGATGTAGAGAGAGATAAATATCTCTGACATTAGCATTTTAAGTTAAAAGAATAAACAAATAAAGCCTCATGTTCCAATATAGGGCCTCTAATGGTCGTCAGACCTATATCCACTTAGACTTGGTATAATACTAAGCTCACGGGTGGTAGGTCTGATAACTTGTCAGATTTATATTTATTTGGGCTCATTATATAGCTAAAACTAGGGATATTAGGTTTGGAAGCTTACCAGACCCACATCTGTTTGGGTTCGGTGCTTAGTTGAACCAATGGATGTTGGTTCTGGCAACTCGTAAAACCTATATATACTTGAGCTTAGTATGCAGCTGAACCAAAAAATATTGGGTCTGGCAACTCGACTGACCATATGTACATAGGCTCAAAGCATAGCCAAACCCAATAACGTTGGGTCTGATAGATTATGAGACCCATATGGCTCAGCACTTCGTTGAATCCGAGGGCGTTGAGCTTGAAAGCAAGTTAGTCTCATGTCTTCTAAGCCTCGTGTTCTGTCAAGCACAAATGTTGGGTTATCATCTTATCTTTGGCCCTTTTAAACATGGATTTAGGTTAAAAATTAAAATCTTAAAATATATTGATCCATTAGATAGCTACGGTGAACCTAAAAAAATACTTAAAAGAGCATGTCAAGTAGATTATTATTGGACAACACTAGGTACGAGTTGGTTATTAAGGGGTTATTTGAGAGTATGATAAATGTTATTTTTAAATGAGTTTTTTAAAAAGATATATCAAAATAATTTGTTTAAATATAAGGTTAATTTCTTAAAAAACGCTAGAAGAAAAACCAAATAATTTGTGGTGTTGAAAGCATGTTATCGTGCCGCATGGTGCATCCACGTAAAGAATGCATAAAGCAAAGTAAAAAATAATAAAGAAGAGTATAAAGAAAACCTTGCCCACCGGTCCTTTCGGGGCCTTGCTGTTCCAGGCATGCCATGGATAAGAAAATCAAAAGAAAGAGTAAACCATAAACTTAGCCTTACTCGTGACTTTGTCAATTGATGATGTTCTCAAACCACTATGCTTTGGAATGAAAATTTTTTAGTGTTTGGATAGTGGATAATCATACGTTTATATCAATATTCTATTCTCTAGAGCTTTGGAAGAAGATGGTTGGTGGTAGAAAAGTCAACACCTGTAAAATAGCCTATTTTGGTGGAGTTTTAGGACCCTCAGATGATAGAGTCGATGACGTTTTAGTAAGAGATTACAATACATAAGAGAATGAGCTTTAAATTCAAAGAACAAGAGTATTTGTTCTTGTTTTTTGTATGATAAGTGTTATGAGAATTAAAGTACGAATACTTAGATAATAGAAAAAATGAACCTTTTACCTGAGTGGTTCAAGAGGTATTTATAGTCCTTAAAGCTTGTCATGTTGTTGGAATTGAGGGGTTTGATAGTCATTTCTTCCTGTTAGCATTAATGAGTAATAAATATCTCTTACACAACATTAAATGAGAGACAAATATCTATTCCACCATATTAATAAAGGATAAATATTTATTACACAATATTAATGGTGATGGAAATATAATAGACCCTTCTACACCTAGGGATGCAAAGAGATAAGTATCCCTGACATTAGCATTTTAAGTTAAAAGTAAAAAAAATAAACAAATAAAGCCTCATGATTTAATATAAGGCCTATAATGGTCGTTAGATCCATATCCATTTAGACTTGGTACAATACTATGCCCATGGGCAGTGGGTCTAATAACTTGTCAAACTTGTGTCTGCTTGGGCTCGAGCATAGCCAAAACAAGGGATATTGGGTTTGGAAACTTGTCAGATCCATATCTGTTTGGGCTCGGAGCGCAGTTGAACCCAAGAATATTGGGTTTGACAGCTTGACAGATCATATGTGCTTGGGCTCAACACGTAGCTGAATCCAAAGATGTTGGGTATGGTAGATTGCGAGATTCATGTGGCTTAGCGCTTTGTGGAACCCAAAAATATTGAGTTTGAAAGCAAGTTGGTCTCATGTCTTCTAAGCCTCCTATTTTGTCAAGCACAGGGATGTTGTGTTATCATCTTATCTTTGGTTCTTTTAAACATGGATTTAGGTTAAAAATTAAATTCTTAAAATATATTGATTCATTAGATAACTACGGTGAATCTAAAAAAATACTTAAAAAAGCATGTCAGGTAGATTATTATGGGACAACACTAGGTACGGGTTGGATATTAAAAGGTTATTTGAGAGTATGATAAATGTTATTTTAAATTTTTTTTCTTAAAAATATATTAAAATAATTTATTTAAATATAAGGTTAATTTTTTAGAAAACACTAAAGAAAAAACCAAATAATTTATGGTGTTGAATGCATGTTAATCGTGCCGCATGGTGCATCCACGTAAAGAGCAAAGTAAAAAATAATAAAGAAAACCTTGCCCACCCGTGCTCTTGGGGTCTTGATGTTTCATGGATAAGAAATTCAAAAGAAAGAGTAAACCATAAACTTAGCCTTACCCGTGACTTTGTCTTGACTTGATAGGCATATGGGTGTGTTTTAATTCTTGCCAAGTTTTGGAAGTATTAACCTTTTTCAAAAACGTGTTTTTTTTTTTATTCCTCTTCGTATCCAAACAACGTAATTGACATTGAATTGACAAGACATGCAGGGTGCCACACACGTATTAAATTGTGAGGCCAATTTTCTTCTTTATTTTAAGTTGATTTTGATAGTTGGAGAGTGATTGTTTTTTAATTTGTTTTTTATAATAAAATATATTAAAATAATATTTTAAATTTTAAAAAAAAAATAATTTTTAATATTAATACATCAAAATAATTTAAAAATACAAAAAAATTATTTAAAGTAAAAATATATATTTTTTTAATTTTTTTTAATATTTTAAAATGTAAAAATAAATAGACTATCACATCAAAACAAACAAGTACCACGTTCAACTTTTGTTAGCAAAGAAATACAGGGAAAAAAAACTGTTCAAACGACTTTTTTTAAAAAAATACAGTTTAGTAATAATAAATAATAATATTTATGATTGGTAAGTTGTAATTTTTTAACAAAAAAAATGATAAAAACAAATTTAAAAGCTATTTAATATTTAAATTGAAAAAATATTAAATTTTACTCTTACACGAATAAATGTTATGTTGTTATACTAATTTACACTACAAAACTAATTGCTCTATTTTTATATCAATTAAAAGTTTGACATAAGGTAAGATTAAATTTTTTTTGAAAAGATAAAAAAAAATTCATGTTTTATTTATAAGAAAATATTTTTTATTATTAATAAATATTTTTTTAATAGATACATGTGATGTTTTAAAATGTTTTTTTTTTATTTACGTGGGGTGTCCGGGCCAGCTTACGCGCACCACGACTATTCCCCACGGCCCACTGGACATCCTGCAAGCCCAGGAGCAGGTAAGGCACCGCGGGGGTGACAGGCGTGCACATAGAGGATCGAACCCGGGACGGGGACAGAACAAGTCACACGATTGACCACAGCAGCTAGACCCTCAAGTGCGTTTTAAAATGTTTTTGATATGCAGAGATGTGGTTTTTTAAATTTCATAAACTTTTTCTAAAGATATGCCTTTAAACTTCTACATAGTAGTATTTAAAAAGATATTATTTTTCTCAATTTAATATTTTGATATTAACACAAATCAATTAAAAAACAATAAACTTGATAGGCATGGGTTTGTTTTGATTGTTGCCAAGTTTTGGAAGTATTATCTTTTTTTTTATAAACATGTTTTTTTTATAAACATGTTTTTTTAATAAAAAAAATTATTCCATTTCATATCCAAAGAACAAGGCTGACATTGAATTTATAAGAGATATGGTGTGTCACAAAACATGCTTTTGTATCACAAAACAAAACTAATAATTACCAAGACGACAACCACAAAAGAACGCTTAATTGTTTTCCAACACATTTACAGCAAAAGTCCTGTGCTTCCCCTATAATTTAGCTATGTTGAAAATACTGTGATAATTTACAGTATTGTATAATATAAGTTACAGTGTTTTTTTATATGATTTAATTTGATTTGTAATTATTTTTAATTGTAATTCTCAACCAGTTTAATATTAAAAAAATAAAATTAACAAAGAAAATTTTAAAAAATCATAAGAAGAAAAACTGTATGGAGAGACACTATAGCAATCCACAGTGTTTTGTAAAAAAAAATACAGTGATTTTTTCACATGATTAAGTTTTATTACAAAGTTAAATTCTAACTAGCTCAATATTAAAAAAAAAAGAATCAATAAAGATAATTTTAAAAAATATATTAAAAAAAACAAAAAAAATGAATGTTAATGCAACGGGACATTGCCATATAGAAAATGGGTGTCAATGCTATGA
>Ga0307515_10023406_pt1 | contig 10824 bp, 5 predicted proteins | sample 17_EM_MG_FD_194513 | JGI IMG/M metagenome (GOLD analysis project Ga0307515, IMG submission 194513) | Populus trichocarpa ectomycorrhiza microbial communities from riparian zone in the Pacific Northwest, United States - 17_EM | ecosystem: Host-associated > Plants > Roots > Unclassified | place...
ATAATTCTTCAAGGGTGTAAATAAAGAAAAGCAATAATTTAAGGGATCTTTGTACAAACTGTCCAAGTTAAATAAAAACCCAACTGATTGTTCTTGTATACAAATTATGCTATATAATAGTGTCAAGGTGTGAATGAAAAGTTACGTTTGTTAAAACTCTTCTTGAAATAGAAAGTTTTTTTTTTTGTTTTAAAAGTTAGATTAAAATTATTTGTCAAAATTACCTATGAAAAGAGATAATTTTGACATAGTTTTGATAATGGAGAAACTTATAGTCTAAAACTCTTATCTTTTGTATTCCTTAACTCAAAGTTTTTATAAAGAGTAAGATGTAAATTTTGGTTTACTGTTTATTTTTTGTTGTGCTGTCAAGAATAAGAGATTGATATAGCTTGATAAATAATATTACAATTACACAGCCAGCACTAGAGAGCAACCAATAAATTGTTTTAGATCTAGATGATTGATTATTGTTTCAATTCACTTCTTCAAGTCTATTTGGTTTTTTTTTTATTTTTTTTTATTTATATGCTTGTTTTATATTTTGTATAAATCAAATCATAGAGTAAAGAGAAACAATAGTCTTAGGAACTATTTAAAGTATTCCAACAAATAGAAACTCATATTGTATGGATTCTTTCCCTCCATATTTGTGGTATTCTTGAGCCATTTTCATGCACCATTCTAAATATTAGTTAAAGCAAGTGATCTATAATAAGACTAGAGGATGAACATAAATTTCACTTCTCAACCCAATTTGAGATTTGAATACTATTAGTAAGAAAATAGTTAAATAGGCTATATATCTTACTCTCTTTTAGGAAATATGTACATCATACCACTTTTTCATTCAAAAAGATCCCACCACACTTATGTTAGGATCAAAGTTTAAGGTCTTTTTAAAGATAGCTATGACTATGATAATGTATAAAGACACACACACACACCACCAATTTGCAAGTCATTTTAACTATATATAAACATAAACTCAAAAACTTTTGATTAACTATTATACCCTCATACAATGCCAGCATTATAATGTAACTAGCTATGTGATCTACGTTCCATCACGGGCTAGATAAAAAAAAAATTTAGCACAAGAAAATGATGCTTATTGAATGCAGGTGTGTTGTAAAGAAGGGGAAAAAATCCACGCCACGGGTCATAGACCTGATTGAGCCAAATACGTTGCATTAATTTTAATAAGATGATTAAAAAAAGAAGATAGTAATAGTAAAAAGACATAAAAAAAGAAGAAGATAATGACGATAATGTGAGGGAAAAAATTTTTAAAAAAGAAGGGGAAACAACGAAGCTAAATTCTAAGCAAGCTAAAGGAAAAAAAATAAAACAAAAAAATCAGAACAAAATAGGCTAGATGTGCTCTTGGGCCTCGATGCTTGGTCCATTCAAAAATAGGCCTGTTCAGCGGGCCAGGCCTCTCTTGGACGAAGATTGAAAAGAAAAAACTTTAATGAAAAAAAAAACAATGAAAAAACAAGAACTCAAGTCAATATAGATTAACCTATAAAACCCATAACCTTAGATATTAGATCTTGATAACCCTATAGAAACAAAACTAAAAAAAATAATGAAGTCAAATTGTCAAACAACATAATGATGGATAATGAAATAATCTAAAGAATAACTAAAAAATATCTAAAAAAGATGGAGTCAACCCATGTTAATCTTTAAAACCCGTCACTCGGTCCATGAGACTGGGATTAGCCCATAGAAAGTAAACATGAAAAAATAATGAAACCAAATCCCCAATATAAAAAATACTGAGGGGCAAAATTGAAAAGAAGAAGAAGAATGAGGGTAAAAATTGAAACAAAAATCAAACTAGATAAAATATTGAGGAGTGAAATTGAAAAAATAATAATAAAATGATTAAGGATAAAATAAAATAAATCAAAACAATGAGGACTAAACTCAAAAAAATTGAATTGAATCAAATTTGAGGGATGCTACTGAAAAAATATATTCAAAACAATACAAAACAATTAGCAATTAAGAGAATAAGGATCAAATTGGAATCAAAAGTAGATTAAAAGGATAGAAATCAAGTTTGAAAAAAAAAGATAGAGAAAAGTTGGCGGAGAATAAAGTAAATTAGAGGCCAACCACAGCTCCGTTGTCCACACGCGCGAGACCACCATGAAAAACACGACCAAACCTTTTGAATGTTATCATGAAAGGTGGGGGATGACCACCATAATACACCTCATGTGCTGATCATGTAACAATCCTAGTTTCTAGGACAATACACAACAGGAAACTGGAAGTTTCAGATTTTTTTTTAGATCCACCGAAATTTCTACAAATTTTTTGGTAGAGTCTCCTCTATACTGGGAGGTCCTAAATTATCGACAATACCAGATTTACAGTTCCTATGTTATTTCACAACCCAATCCAATCATCATAGATTTCAACCAAACTCATCATCATCATCAACACAATACATCTTATTCAATAATATTACAAAATTCAAGTTCATAAAAGAAAACAATGCATAACAATTGCTACTTATTATCATTACATAAACTATATCATGCATAATAATATCATATAATAAAATTTAAGTGAAGGATCAAATTTCAACTATAACATGCATGGTTAAAATAGGTACTTAGAATTACATCATTTGATTAAAGTCATACATCTGAATTTACAGGTCAATACTACATTTTAAGTTTAGGATATAAGTGTCTTGAATTACAACATAATTATATACCAAAAGATAACTAAACTAAGATCATTCTTGATGTGACCCCGATGGACTTGAAAACAACAAATAACATTTACTTATAAATATAAAAAGGTAATACAAACAATAATAACAGTGATAGGTAATAATTTTCATGGCATTTCTTTTGACACATAAAATTTAGACATAGATTTCTTTATAATATGCATTTTTCATCTAATATCCTAATCAATTACCGAGAATAATTTCATCTTAGAAATCACAATGCGACTAAAATGATTTTGAATGTCATCTTTTTATGAATCAATCCTCATTTGATACCAATATATTCTTTTCTCAATATCATTAGCTTATCTTGTTCTTTCAGAATAACTAATTAACACTTCTCCTCCCATTCTCCGAAAGTTAATTGCTGATACTAATAAATCTCATTAGTATCATTAATCTTTCATTACCGGGTTAGACTAATCAATTCCGTTCAAGTGTGGATATCAATATAATTGATTAATATCATTAACTATTTCTAACCCAAAATAGTTAATCAATTCGTATCCATATCTGGTTTACCATCTAAGTTACCAATGTCAAGAACCTTTGATATCATTAGCCTCCTTACCTGAAGTGGCTAATCACACTAGAAATGATTGTCGATATCAATACGACCCATTGATATCACTAACTATTTCTGACCCGAAATAGTTAATCAATTTATCTTTCTCCTTTAACCAGGAGTAATCATGTCGATGTTAGTAATCTTTACTAACATCATTAGTCACCCAATTACCTGGGATCGACTAGTCAATTTAAGAAATGTCGATACCAATGGAATCTCATTGATACCATTAGCTATCCAAACTCGGATAGCTAATCAATGTCATTTGAAAAGCCGGTACCAAAGGAACCCCATTGATACCATTAGTTATTCTAATTTTCGGGATAGCTAATCAATGTCATTACAACATTCTATTCATACCGATCACGTAGACATAAACTACTAAATTTAAATCATATATATAGATCACCAAGTTCAAATCATTTATATATCTAGCAAATTTAAAATGGTAGAAAATAAAAAGCCTTAGGTGTTGCCCCTACTTGCTATAAAAGCTTGATTGGTAGTCCCCGACTGTTGTTTGGGTTTTGTTGCTCCCCCTACATTAATAGACATACCACGTCATTACTCATGAGCATTTATTCCTTCTAAATCAATAATCTATATAATTCCTTTTTAATAATCTCATTCGTTATTATCCCTATTTATTTAAATTTACATCTAATGTTCCCATTAAATCTTTTTCCTTGAGTTCTTTAGCATAAATGCAAATTAACATTACAATTAGCATAATTCCTCATTCAAACACTGTTTTGTGTTTTGTCAATATAACTAACATTATATAGTTCGGTTTAAGGCGTGACTTAATCCTTTGGAAAGATAATACATAGGGCTATAAGTCCACTAAGAGGAGAAAAACCCAGTTCTACTCCTAAAGCCTTAAAAAATACCTGTTATCAAGAAGATGACCAATTTTCGAGTAGGGTCTATCTTGACCCCCTGTATTAGCCCATAATTGGAGTTTTAAAACTTCAAATTAGGAAAGGTCAACTCCCTTGGATAGATAACATCCAAGGCTATAATTTCTATGAACAAACTTAGTCCAAATTCCCTCATTTTCATATTCTAATTCCCCCTGAAAGACTATGAGATGGAATTGTCCAATTTCATCGACAATTCCGTAACCATTCACACATCACCAATTTAACTTATCCTCATTAAAACCAATTCCTTTCATGTTATATACATTATAATGCTAAAAACATCTTCTAAGAATTTGTTTGTCTAATTTCATTAACTAATCAATCAACACTCTTCTTAACCCTCTTTAACACCTTCATTGTTATTCATTCATGCATTTCTCATCATCTTAATTCATATAAACACACATCATCAAGTCAAATATTCAAATAAAACACTCTTCTTCTTCCTACATCAATGTTCGGCCACACACTTATTAAGGAGCTATAAATTTTCTTTCAAAATTACTTGTTATTTCAACTCATTTCAACCCTATTCCATGTCACAAACATCAATTCAATTTAATTTCTCATTTTCCCTAAAATTCATCATGAACCCTTATCTCAATTTGATGAAAAAATCAATGGAAATTTAACAATTTATTGTAAGAACTTGTTAAATGGATGTTGGGACACCTTACTAAAGAGTAACCTAGGCTCCAATTGCTAACCAATCAAGGATTTCCACCTCTTCTTCCTTGCTTATTGTTGCCACCACTTTCTCCTCACTCATATCCCTTCCCTTATTGGAAATATCAAATCCTTCATTGGAAATATCAAATCCTTCATTTTCATAATTTATCTGCTTAATTTTCTTATACACTTCTTTTAAAATTTTGCTTTTAAGGGCAATTAAGTCATTACACTATGCCAAAAAAGTCAAAGACCAATATACCCCCAAAGAATTTGACAAAGACCATTTTTTCACATGGAAAAGACTATTTTACCCTCAGACAAAGCTTTAGAAATCAAGGAGTGATGTACAAAATGGTATTTCAATATAGTAATTCATAGTAATTTGTGTTTAAAGCTATAGTGAAAAATCTATACCCTATAAGGTTTTTGTTAATATTGATGTATATCAATATCTATCTATCTATTTATCTATATAATAAAAGTAAAACAAATACAGTGAGCTAGGATTGCTCTAAGAGTTGATAAATGAACTTCTAACTAGGATTTTTTTTTTACAATCCATACCATTTATGAAGTTACATGTATATTTATAAATTTTTTGAAATTTACTCCTAAATCCATATTTAGTTGATCAATCATAGAAATGTAATGTGAATGAAAAAAGATTAAGAAACTTTTTATTTTCTATGACCATGGCCTTGAATTTCTATAGCATTAGCCAATGATTAGACATCTTTATATCTTTTTTCCTCCACCTAAATCCACAATCTTATAATCGAACTTTGAACTTTCAAAAGGTCCTAGATCCTATGTTTTATAACTAATATACTAAAATACAATAATTCTTCTCAATATAAGCTTTTGAAACCATATGTTAAGTTACCTTCACCTTAATTAAATTTGATGACAATGTATCTCCAATTATAAAAATGGAGCACAAAAAAGCCATGAGATAATACTTGAAATTGGACAATTTTCATGTAGTTTTTATTATATATGAACATACCAACTCATTTATCATGACACATTTGTGTTTATAATTTGTATAAATCAACTAACCTGCATTAAGTCTTAATCCATGTTCAATTGATTGATTATAGAATTTTAATATTAATGTTAGTGAAAATAACAAACCGGTTGTTGTGATAATAGACATGAACTTGCATAACATTATCAAAATGATTGGAGATGTTTCTCTAAGTTGAAGTCAGACTATTATAATCAAGATATGATTTTTAGAAAACAAAATCCTTATAATAAGATTTTAAAATTAATATACTAATACACCATAATTCTTTACTTGGGCTTTAAAGCCATAAATTCATTTATAACTTAAAAGAGCCACCATGATTCAAACACATGCTTTAAAAAAACAATTGCACTTATTTTAATAATGACCTTAAACTTATGTAGCGATCAAGATGCTTTTATTCTTTTTGCTCCTACATGAAACCAAAACAATATAATCAAGCTAAGATTTAAAAAAAAAAGAAAGATCATAATAATGGGATGCTAAAATTAATATTCTAATAAACAATAATTTTCCACACTTAGGAGCTTTATTGACTATAAATATATATAGAGCTATAACTCAAAAGATCTATCTTGATTCAAAATGTATTGAAATTAAGATATATAAGATGGTAAGTACGGATTCTTTACAATTGCATTTCAAAAACAAGTCATATTTTAAGATTGCTATATTTTATTTTAATTTTTTAGTAGGAAAAAATAAAAAACAAATGAAAGAAAATCAAGTGTGAGAAAAAAATGATGAGCATAATTGAAAAGTGAAAAAAATTGAAAAATTGAAAAAAAATAAAGAGCTAAAAAATTATAAAGGTAAAGAAGAAGAAAAATAAATATCCTTGTTCAATTTTTTTTTTTATATCCTAATCCCACATTAGAATTTTTTAAAATCTAAACCAAACATGCCTAAATAGGGATTGCTCCAGTTTTTCTTTTTAAATATAGTTTTTTTCCTTTCAAATATGGGTCTACCATTTGATATAAAAATAAAAACCCTTTATAGAAGAAAGGTAAAATAACTTCATCCATAAAGAAGAAAAAAAAGAAGAAAAGAAATAATGAAAATAGAGATAAAAAAAGCTCCCTCTCATACCTAGAAAAACTACAAAACAGGAAGGAAAAAAACAATTATCATTTTCTTTCTTTTTATCACATAAATTCTCATTCTCCTTACAAGTTTACAACTAAGCCACCCCAGCTTAGATGTTATAATTTTCTTTTATTTGACTCTAGATTTCATTGATTTTAGTCTTTGAAGTTGTACGTCTTTTGCAAATTGATCATTGATTCACAAATTATTCAATTAAGTTTCTAATTGCTCACCATATTTTGAATTTTATACACTTAAACCCCTGATTTGACCAATTAAACTTTTTAAAATTCAATTTCAGGCCTCAAGCTTTGATTTGTTTCAATTAATATCCAAATTGACTCTAAAAGCTGATTTTCCTTGCGATTAAGGCATCAATAAATGCAATTAAACTTTGCAAAACTCCAATTAAGTCATTAAACACCAAAATAAAATATTTTCACTATTGGGACCCTTTGTCAATTAAAATTGGGTTTCTAATTTTTTCAATCTTGGACATTTTCATCTACCAGCTCTTACTTGGCATTTTGATCTTTCACCAATAAAATTAGATTGTTTTTTTTAAACTTTCTTCATGTGTATTCTCTTGTATATATTTTTATTTTCTTTTTTCTTTTTATTTTCTCTATTTTTTGTGTGAGGTTTTAAAAAATAGATAGCAAAAAAATTACAAAATACTCATATCCATATTAAATATTAGCACTCTTTTTTTTTTTAAAAAAATAAAAAACAGCATAGGAGCAGCATAGTCTTATTTGTTTAGAGGTTTTTTTTTTCTAAAAGAAAAGTGAGTCTATTTTAACTATTGGGCTTAAAGATAATCCAAATAGCCCAATACCTGATATTAACATTCAATAGGCCCACCATAGCCCAAATATCAAGAAACCCTAACGAGATTAGCCGCTGCTATATTAATACCCACTAGACCAACCACCAGAAACCCTATTGAGAGAAGAGTAGCGAGAGAGCTAGCTAGCTCATTCCTTGCATCAAAAGAGCTCTCTTGTAGCTGAAGGACAATGGCAACAGCAAAATCTGTGAAGGACGTGTCTCCTCATGAGTTCGTCAAGGCTTACTCTGCTCACCTCAAAAGATCTGGCAAGGTATTTTGTTGCACATGGTCCAAACACAAAATTATAAGCATGGTTTTTGGATTCTTTCATTTTAGATCTGTTGTTTTAGTGATTGATAAATTGGGTTTATGTGAAAGCAGGTTTTGGTTGCTGTAGGTTTTTTTTTAAAAAAAATTGTGTGATATGTGCTTAATGCTTGAGCTGTGTGTTTATATTTATGGCTCATAGGAATTTGTAGTTTATATTTATGGCTGATACATCTTGCGGAGTTCTGACTGATGGTGCTGTTTGGTTTGTCCTAAAACAGTTTAAGAACTAACCCTTGATTGTTTCTGAACGGGGTCACTATGATTGAAAGTATGGCATGTGTAAAATCTGCACTACTTGATTCAGTGATTTTGTTATTATAATTTTGGGAGGCAGATGATGATGAGAGGGGAGATAGAGAAGTGATTTGTGTTCATCTTTTAGAAGGCTTATGTGAGTTTTAGTGTATCAGGAGGTATCATACATGTGGGTCAACCATGGTTTAGTGGTGTGGTTGTTAAACTCTTGAAGCTGTAGTTTGTGGCTTGAATGTTTTGAGAATTACGTGTAATACCTGTTTCAATTGATGTTGTTTAGCCCTTTATCCTTGGTTTTCTCCTTTTTTGTATTGAAGGAAAATAGTCTTTGTTTAGCACTGATAGAGACGTAAATCAAAGCATTTTATGAAGTTTCTGTCAGTATTTTGTGACTTTTGACTGATAAAATCTTGTTTTGTTGTATTTCTGAACTTGTTAACTGCTGTGATATAATTAGTCATTAGTATGATTGTGGTTTAGGGGTTATGATCTATTTTCCTTCTCTGTTGATGAACAGATTGAGTTGCCACTATGGACTGATATTGTGAAGACTGGTAAATTTAAGGAGCTTGCACCATATGATCCTGATTGGTACTATGTCAGAGCTGGCAAGTCATTCTCTCCCTTGTGGGCACAAGCTCATGCACGTTTTGTTTGGGGTGTTTGTGATGCACAGTTAATATATCTTTTGCTTATAGGCTTGGTATTTAATCTTTATTGCAGCCTCCATGGCAAGGAAGATTTACATTAGGGGAGGCCTTGGTGTGGGTGCTTTCCGTAGGATATATGGTGGTAGCAAGAGGAATGGAAGTCGTCCACCTCATTTCTGCAAGAGCAGTGGTTCTATTGCTCGTCACATCCTTCAACAATTGCAGAATGTGAACATTATTGATATTGACCCCAAGGGGTGAGCTACTTTCCTCGTATTTTTCTTTTAGTTTTTTTTATAATTTGTCTTCAAATTATGCTTTCTAAGATTTTATTCGAATTTCAGCCTATCAAATATGCTCAGCTATGAAATCTTGCTTTGTTACCCTGTCTTTCATTTCACAATTGAAGTGGATTGATAAACATAGATACACTGAAGAGTTGCGTATTTGCTGATGTGTGTATTTTTGCTTTGGTAATAGTGGGAGGAGAATCACTTCAAGTGGTCAACGGGATCTTGACCAAGTTGCTGGACGCATTGTGGTAGCCCCTTGATCATCAAATGTTGAGCTATGTTACAACTGTCTTACTCTAGGTTTCAGTTTTAATCCTGTGGAGAGATGTGATTGCAGCGACAAGATTATATACTATGGCATTTTTGGTCCCAACTGTGAATGTTTTTGATGTGAAGATGGTTTTTGTTATGTTGCATTTCAATGATTAGGTATTTTTTTGTCTTGCTGGATCCTTTTTCTTACATTTTTAGAATCAAGTTAAACTAGCATCTACACTTAAAAATATACATTTTTTTTTGTGTCAAATCGAAATTGTAAAATTTAATCTTCCTTTATTTTATGTTTAATTACCAGTACTTGAGAGGTGACAAGATTGTTACGAAAAAGCTCCTATCCAGTAAACAGTTTTCAATTGTCCTGGAACTGGGGCTCGTTCCTCTGCAAGTTTCGCTCCTTCTCGAAAGTTTCTTGCAATCTTTCTTGGCTCTTTGGGTTATTAACTTTCTCCGGGCCTCAATTTGTTTTCTAGTTAAACCTAGGGTCAATTCCAAGGGGGCATTGGAGGATTTGATACTAGGAAGATTGGTCTTTCTTGGCTCATGGTGAAGTTTCCACAGGCAAGGAAAGGCTTTAAGAATAGAAACCATCGTCATATTGAAGCTGCCATGGGTGCAACAAAACAATTTTTTATAGGATTGGAAGCTGTTTTTTTCAAGATCGGAAGCTTTTGCAGACTAGGAGTGAAAGTATAGTGCAGTGGTTGTATTCTAGTTTTTTTTGGATAATGATCGAGGATTTAATTAAACTGCAAAAGAAAAAAGTACAAATTGATAAAAAAGAAAACATAAAAGTACAACAAAGAGAGTGAAAGTTGCTCTTACTTCTATAACAAACATGGAAACGAAATCATCAAAGTCTTGAGAAGCAGTGTATATAACATGAGATCCCCATAAACTTAGACTATGAATGACCCACAATCAGATGCAATAACAACCCAAAAAGTCATCACCTCCACGGTCAAGTACCAAGAAATTAATGAGTCATAAGCTATGGAGCCCTCCCCATTGCATTGTTAGTCCAAAGTAAAATACCCTCAGCATTTCGAACTAAGTCAAGCCCCGTGTAAGGAAATTCTTCATTCTTTGACCGAAACCACAAAACCAATTGATGCAAAATGAGATAAGAAATCCTATCCCAGATAGGAGTT
>Ga0307515_10023407_pt1 | contig 10824 bp, 12 predicted proteins | sample 17_EM_MG_FD_194513 | JGI IMG/M metagenome (GOLD analysis project Ga0307515, IMG submission 194513) | Populus trichocarpa ectomycorrhiza microbial communities from riparian zone in the Pacific Northwest, United States - 17_EM | ecosystem: Host-associated > Plants > Roots > Unclassified | place...
AGTCCACCCTCAATTGGAGAGTTCCACCCCTGGTTGTGATGGCATCTGGGTCATACTATTCTATGCCTTGCGTAGCTCCGTACCAGATATTCGCTCCCGTCCAAAACGGGTTATCTCCTGGGTAAATTGTGCTACGGCAAACCCACTCTTTTAAGTGATATGCAAAGAACCACCACCACCAACATTTTGACAGAGGTGATAACAGGGTATACCTTTCAATGAATTCTGTCACCATTTCAAAATGCTATCGCGTCTGCCGACACTAAACATTGAAAACCTCTAGATTGATTTCATTGTCAGAGAAATCAACCTCGAACCTATCAGAACATCACACTCCGGAAATCATCAGGTTCCCATCATTCAGAACGCTACACAATTTTGTTATTCAATTGATTCTTAATCAATATGGTTAAGGACACTGTACCTTCTCGTGCACGTCAAGCTTGACCACTTGTGTCAGGTTTCCATCAATCATCTGGGGTCTTATCGCGACAACTAACATGTGCTCGCCGTTGCTGAGTGGCCAGATAATGCGATTCGGAGGCTCATCCCCTTCTTCAATGATGCCCGCCCACCTTGAAGAAGCTAAGGTCACCACGCTCATGTGTTCATCTATCGATGTTGAGTCCAGTTGTGATGCATTTCGTAACTGTACATGCAGACCATTTCCTCGGTTGCTCAACCTGATGTCTACAGCGAAACTTCCCAAGCTGTTACTTGGAAAGAGAAATCTATAGAAATAACCAGTGTGGTTGGCATTCAAGCAATACTTAAGACAGGCTTGTGATTTTCCTTCGAAGTAAATTAGCGAAGTTGACAGACCCGACAATGAATGACTAGGGAAAATCTTTGTTCGGGGCAGTACCTCTTGAATTGTCATGGTATAGAGAAAATCTGGTTTTTGGCCTCATGCGCAGGAGTTATAGAAGGGTTTGGCGTTGTTTCAACTGTTCTTTCTGACCTGTTTTGTTACTTACTCCACTATTTTTGTTTGCTCTTGAGATACCTCTTTCATATTATTGCATTATTACTCAAGAACCAATCCTTAGCGAAGGGGCGCCAGAAGTGGCTGTCACATTAAAGCCCATTTCCACCCCGCAAATTAAAAAAACCCACGACATGGCTCAGATTCGCCGGAAATGGCTGGTATAGCGCTTGAGGCCACGGGGTATACGCATTCGCTTGGTTACCGCCTGGCTGGCTGGATTGCGGAGTTTGGAAGGTCTTGAAGCATGTGTAATCTGGCTGTTCTGTCGCTTGAGCCTTCGCGCCTTCCGCTGTATCTCCTTACGTCATATCTTCAGCTAAAGACAGCTCATAGTGCTCCAACAACTTCTTAGCAGTAACAGTCTCCCCACTTTTAACAGTCCTCTTTACAAAATTCTACCACCGGGCTTTCAAGGACCCTCCGAATCGTATGGCTCAGCGATTTCCATAAATTTCGTCCAATCACCCAGCACTTCCTTCGCTCTTTCCTTGCTGACCTTGAACCATTCCTGATGACTCTTACCACAGTGCTTAGCCTGGTGAAGACTCTCCTGTGGATCCGGCCGAACCCGATTCCATCGATCCACTACCTAAGAGGTTGCTTGTCATCGATGCCACATCTGCCAACTGTGCTTTGGTCTCTGCAAGTTGAGCCTTGACCTCTGCTAGCTCCTTCCGTCCCTTGGGTGCTGCCGTCTCTCTTCGAAGTGGTGATGTCCTTGGTCGGTTTTGAATCGACTTGAATGCGAGTGCCGTGGTACTGGACACCTGGAATAGTCCCTCCCTTAATCCTTCAAACATCTTGGTGTTTCTGGCCGAGCTCCTTGTGATAAAATCGCAGTCGCTGTCTTCGGTCTCAGAACCTGCTGCGCTTGGCTCAGTATTCTACTTTTCCTTATGTTTCCGGTCATTGATGACAGATTTCCAGTGCTGAAACTTCGTGGTACCTCGCTCGAGGAAGATGACTCTATATCCCTCCCAGTGAGGAATAACGACTGCAGGTGAGCCTCGACAAAGCTTGAAAAAGCTTGGCCAAGTGAGGCCGGCTGAGATTGACGATGAGAAACAAACAAGCTTAAATCCCCAAGATTTGCTTATCTTCACGAGCTGCAGCGAGCGTGGACACTTAAGAGGGATTGATTGGGATGTAGATGACGATGATGATGGAGCAAAGAAAAACAGTCCATTAGGGAACTCGAGCAACAAAGCTATTTTGGTGGCCCGTACCTGATGGTAGCGTTATCGACCATCTTTCGAAGATGTCCAAGTCAAGGAACAAATCTCGTCCTTGGTTGCATTGGTGGCATGTCGGTTTGTTCTTGCTGTTGAGTGAGCCAATCACATCTGTGGCGTTCGAGTCCGTGCTACGGAGTAGACTGCCATGCTTCTGAGGAGCATGCACGTCCCGGGGCCCCTTGCACGAGATGACGAAACCGCCTTTGGAACAAATCTCCAAGCTAGAGATCCCTGACTGCCAAGATGGCAATTGAACAGCTTCCGAGCAGGTTCTGCAGTTCCGAGTCTCATTTGGCGACAGCCACGACGCGATATCAACATGTGTCGGAAACCCTGCCATCTGTAACCGCAGACTCTCAAAGTCTGCGATTCTCCCAGGAGCTCCAAAGATTGTGGACTTTGAGACTTTTTGACAAGTGGTGGTGAGAGACGCCGTTTGGTTCCGGACCGGATAGTGGCGTCTCCCATACATGCGCGATTCCGAGAAGGGCATCGTGAGATAACAACGGACAACCTCAGATCGTGGGCTCTTGAGCCTCACGTGGTCCCATGAGCTTCTCCCATTGATCTTACCAGCATCTTGGCATGCTGAATAATCCGAAACGTTGAACCTAAAATGTAGGCCAAGGAAATTGCTTTCATCTGATCAGACAAAACATGCCAGATCGTGAGACACACTTCATCTTATGATCGGATTTCTCAAACGTGGCAGTTTTCCCGGTTGGCAACGAACCCTGGGTCAAGTTTGGAATAAATACTCAAGTAGCATTAAGGATTTATTTGCTAGGAAGTCGGATAAACCCATCGCACAGCCCAGCAACGCCCTCGGCAGAGCGTGAAGCTATGGCCACTTCAGATTTGATTGGTGACGCACTTTGCGACAAGATCTAACAGAGCTTGAGAGGACGGGAAATGTTGGTGCAATAATGCCATCCGCCACGGCGTGATCTCACATACAAGGCTAGACACAGCATTACTGAGAGATTCATCAGCTGCTTCATTAGGAACTGTTAATGGAGCCTGCCGCCTCTAGCTTTTTACCACGCCTTCGCACGCGTATCGGTTTTGGAGTAACACAAGCCAAGCAACAGTGTTTTCCACTTAGAAATCAGCGCGGCTCAGTTTCATCCTCATCGTTAATTCCCAGCAACGCTTTCAGAGCATCCAACTGCTTCTGGAGGTGATCAATCCCCCCTTGCAGTCCACTTATAACACTGAAGATTTGACGCTGCTTTGCCTTGGGTAGAGTATCAATCATGAGCGTCGAGGAGGTCTTGCTATATCCAGAGAGGTATTGTAGGGTAGTAGACCCAGAAGTAACAGACTTCTTCTCTTCGGAAAGGGCTTGCAGCACAGGCCAGGGCAACACTGGCCGTTCAGTCGGTATAGTAGCCGGATCTCGGGAACTTGATGCATCTGGAATGAACTTTCGAGCTTCGTTGGAATAGGGACTGGGGTCAGCGCCTATGATAGGTCCACGGGCCCTTGCAACATTGGGCTGAGACGGGTTATGCCGCTTATACTGCTTCTTTTCCGTATGTTTGATATTGTGCTGCCCGGATGACTGCTCGCGAGCAATCTCGGCTTGCAGCAACGTATCCAGATCTGTACTCAAGGAGATCGCTTGCGAAGCCACAGGGGAGAATGAGCTCGTGTGGGAAGGTTCAACCGCGGACTGCATCTGGGACGGGGCAGACCGTCTTTTGCGTTTCTTCGGAGGCTTTGGATTCTCTGCTGCGTGGCGTATGTAGGACTGCAGCTTGGCTGGATTATCCGTATGGTATCGCAAGGCCCTCCCGTCCGCCGTTCCTTTTCATTCGCCTGTCAGCAAATTGTTGCCAGAGACTTACGACGACTTGCCTGAGACGAGGGCCCTCAGACTACATTTGTTACCTTTCGAGGTAAAGATGCATCCGGAGCAAGCACCCTGAAACCACTGGTCCAATGTAATACAACTTGAAAAACGACCATAACCGGCAGCACAGTGTTCGCATGGGATAGGAGCGACAGCGCCTCGCGTGCTAAGAAGAATTGCACCTCGCTGCTGCACCCGTGGGCTATCAATTGATTTATCAGGAGGTAGATCCTGCCCCCTTCGCCAGGGGATTTCTCGTACTTCAGGTAGTGCTCGGAGGCGGTCTAGAAACGGGATGTGAATCGATCCAGGTCTCGGGGACGATCGTGCCTGTTCGCGCGCATCTTGGGTAGCGAGGATCTGCTCATTTGTTTCGCGGATTTGCTCGTCGAGTTTGAACTCGTACGGTGGAGTTTGAGGGCCAATGTCGACCTCTGGCACGAGGGGAGACATTCTTAAGGAGAGGTGATGTTGTTGAAACGAGTGGGAGCTTGTGCGCACTGACCAGCGAAATCTTATCGCCGTGCTTTATCAAGAGGCTGGGCGGGTCCTGGAAATTATATTTTATTTTAATTATTAGGAGATCATTGACACGTAGAGTCTGTTCTAGAACTACAAATTAGGATTATTTGGCGTCCTTCCTCCCATCAATCTTCTTCATCAATGCCCAACACCCTTTTTAGAGAATCCAGTTCTCGTTGTAAATGCTCAATGCCCCCTTGCAGCCCCGACACCAGCCTGTGAAGCAGTCAGTTTGGAAATTGTTTTTTTGGAGAGAACATATTCCTTACCCATAAACCTGTCTTTGTTTACTTTTGGGTAATGTATCGATTAGAGCTGTTGAGCTTTCCTCATTAATGACTGTCTCCTCCCGCTTGGCCTGCTCTAGATTCCGGAAACTGCCCGCCGTGCTGCTTGCTCTCTCATAGTTCTGGGGGCCTGGTAACGGCGTTGGTTGATTTACTGTTGCCCAGCGTTGCTCAATAGGTCTTGGTGGAACCGCACCAGGACTGTTCATGCGGTTCATCGCCTGCGAAGCTGGGATTGGTATCGTTGCTGGAGAATTAACGGTCGTCCAAGGCCGCTGTACTATCTCGTTCATGTGTTGCCTTGCCTGCGGGTCTCCCAATCCCTGCTCCCATTGAGGTCGTGCGCTCTCCCATTCAGGCATTGGATCTGTTACTCGTCGACGTTTGGATTGAGGCCCTTCACTAGATATCTGTGGTTGGCTGTGGGTTCTTGACGAGCCTTCGCCGCCGGGCGTATTGAGAGCTTCGTCCCCTTGGCTCGAGTTAGCTATGCACCTCGTGCGGACTCAAATCAAGACTTACCATCGTTCTTTTTGATACTGCACCGATTCGGCCGCCCACTCAACTGACAACTGGCACACGCTCCCTTGAAATAACCATCTAACGCGACGCAGACCTTGAACTTCCCTCGTCCATTGGCACAGCTGTTGCAAGGAACCTCTTGTATGTCTCCACGCGTGGCTAGTAAACATCCAAATCGAATTTGTTTACGCCGTGACTCTCCACCCGTTTCATTGTCTGCACCTGGCTCAACGCCATCCCTCCAGGGGAGCGGACGCTTCTCTGGCATCATCATTAATCTTTCCTCCATGGTCGTCACGTTCGGCCGATGCAGTTGTCGTGGTAGACGGGAGGAACCTTGGTCGAGCTGTGAACCAGGGTGTTCTGGAGGAGGATTTGGAGATGAGATGTCTTCGTCAAGGGGCTCTGGAGACTCCAGGTGCTGAGGGGTGTTGATTTGCGCAAGGAAGCTCGCGACGACTTGCGGTTCTAGCACGATTTCGTTGCTCATGCTTTCTGGGGATGACGGCCGCGACCAATGAAATGAGGAATTATATTTGCCCTTGGTCACGATGGTATCGTGATAGTCGTCCTCCTCCAGGGTCGGCGGCATTGTTGGATGGAAAGTAGCGTGGTGTGTAATTTGTGGTAGTTCTCAGACGCTTCCAAGCTGTTGAGAGTAAATTGTCTGGACTATAGCTGCGATAAGCTATTACCAGGTTGCCTCTTATCAAAACCCCTGTTTTGCCCCTGGAGCGACTCTCCTTAATATGGAGAGGCCAGGCTAGTACCTGTTTATCAAAAGCTTGAATTTAAATGGTGAGTCAATTTTCGTAATTTTTGGTTGTGCCAATTTCAAGAAGCTTTGTGACGTGGATGGAAGGAGTGTTGGCAATTACGGGCCTTGAGCGATGGCGATTTTCAGAGCAAAGCACCTCTCTTTCGGTTTTCATCCCATGTTATTTTCTTTCTCCACATTGTCGAGTGAGTCGAGTCTACGATCTAATCCCAATCTTTCCCCATATTGTACACCCCGAAGTTCTATATTTTTGGTACAATATCAGGAGTCTCTTATTTTTTCTCCCCTAATTTTTGCTTTTTCGCATCGGCACTGGCCTTCCCCAACTCCTGCTTCTCGTCTCTAAGCTCCTTCTCAGCTTTCAGCGCCTTCTCTACCTGCCACACCGCTCGATCGAGTTCAATGTCTAGCTCAGGAATGCCGAGAGCCTCAGAAATTCGCTTGCCATCCGATTTGTGAAGCAGCATTTTCTCCTCTTGCGCGGAGCCGGAAGACTCTTCTGTGCTTGAGACGGGCCCAGCGTCGAAGGGTCGATATAGCTCGTCAAGAATCTTAGAAGGTTTGGTCGTGATGAGTCTATTTTCCAAGAGAAACTCGAGGTGCTTCGAGCCTGACAATGCCCTCCAATGAGACCATGCTCTGAAAACCAAATAGAAGAACGGAAGGTTGGGAATGCTATTTGTGAAGTTAGATATCGACCTTTGAGTCTGAGCAAGAACCCTTACACAGGTATGATCGCTACAGGCGCAGATATTGGCATTCCAATAAACGAATATATCATTCTCCTCTTGTGCAGGCTCTGCCTTTCGGTAGCTAACTTTGTTAAGACACTAGAGACTTCTGCTTCCGGTATCAATGTCGTTGGGAAAGAGACTTCAACCTTCTCTTTGCCGGAGAGCTTCTCCTCTTTGCGACGGGCTGAAATGGGAGGTATTGACTTTAATCCCCATTCCTCATATGGTATCCTCTTCAAGGCCTGGTTGCCATATTCCACCACCTTCTTCTGCCATCCTGACTCTTTCTTCTCCCAATTCGCCCACGTTTTGGCAGCCCATGCAGTTCTCCTGTCCAGAAATGACTGTTGCTCGGTGGTGGTGACGTTGAGCCTCTGGCAGTAAATTAAAGTTCGACGAGTCGACACTGGGAGAAGGATTAGGCGCATCGCCCCTGCCGTTGCGTCAGGTCGCGGAGACCTGTCACGCAAGGGCTGTGATTCCCGTTCGACGGGAAGGTGAAACTGAGAGTGGTGTCGACATGTGGTTGTGCCTGTTGTCTGTTGTTAGGAAGGACAATTAGAGTTGAAGAGATCCACCACTGATTTCGTTCGAAACACCCATGAGCGAGCTATTCGATGACGTTGCTTCGTTGGCAGAACCCCTGTCAACGCTCCGATTTACAGTGGGGCTTGAAGACAAGCGATTCTCATTCCGAGAACCCCGTGAGCCTCAACGTCAATCATTATCCTTCACGAATCATGAGACAATTTATTGTTGGCACGCCTGCTGTCTAGCACTTGCTGCACGGGCAATGTGTTGCAGCACCTCATTGACGGAGACTCCGACGTGCCCAAGTGCTCGGGCATCGTCTGTTAGACCTCCGCCAGCTCGAATCAGGTCCAAGTCCCAGCCGCCCTCGGGATACTCATGGCGACCTCAGACAGCATTCCCACCGCGGGCCACGGTCTACAACTAGACGCACACCAGATCTTTCAACATGAGTCTTTACGGACTCAAAGGCAGCCCTCGGGCTCTTCGAGTACCTCATCGACTAATGCTGCCATGAGAGGGAAGAGGAAATCTCTGAATAGACGGATGGCGCACTCATCACCTTCTCGGAATACGCAGAGCTCAACAAGCACACACGCAGAAAATTGTGCTTCTCAGAGAGATGTTAGGACACTACCACGTAAGTTACCCTCGCGCTTTGGAAAGAATGTTATGCACTCTCCTACCAGATCTTTAGTGGAGGCTGGCTGTCATTGTCCCATACGGATTTCGCGCACATATTCGACCTAGGCAGTGGAATTAGACAAATTGCTAATAACTCGATAGCATGGATAGACTCCTACGAGGAGGGTGAAGAGATTCTCAACTCCAAGCCCACAGACCGACTCCTAGCCCCTTCTCGGGTCCATCCGCCGCAGCACCAATTTGTTCCTTCGAACCTAGCTCGGAGGATGTCACAGGATGGATTTGTTGATACTTATGACGATGTGTCTGGGCTAGAAAAGAAGCCAGAAACGGGATTCTTTGGTGGCCATAAAGAACCAGTGAAAGGTCGAAAATGGGATCATGCGAGAGACGGCGACCCAGTAATTATGCAATCTCTTTCAACTTCCTCTCCTTGGCGGATGTACATCAAGTCCTCGATGTACGGGCCTGCACAGGGAGAGGATGGGAAGGTGGTAAACCCAAATTTTCTGCAACAGCAGACTCCTGGATATCAAAAGCCATGGAGAGGTGATTTGGAGAGGAATGGTGATCCTGAGAAAGGTCTTCTCCACAACAAAAAGAAGCAAAAATCAATGATGCGGAAGGTCCAGGTACGGCTTTTACCCTCTCCGTGCTCGAATTTGTTTAACAGGGACAGCACAACCTCCTCATGCATCCACTCGTACCATTGGTATTTCGGGTCACTGTCCTCATAACTTCAGTAGTAGCTCTCGGTCTTTCCACGTCCGTGCACCACCTTTCTAATAAATACTTCTACCCGCAAAACCCCTCCACGACTATGGCTATCGTGGTAGACATTGTTGCCATCCCATATATTCTCTACATAACGTGGGACGAATATACCGGCAAGCCTCTCGGTCTCCGGTCTCCGAAGGCAAAGATCCGCCTCGTATTGCTGGATCTTTTCTTTATAATATTCGAGTCCGCTAATTTAGCATTGGCGTTTGCGGCTCTCACGGATGATAATGGCAGCTGCAAGGAGGGTTCTAATGGGACAAATCATGTTATTTGTGGAAGAGTGGGGGGTTTGTGTGGAATTTTGATGGTGGCACTGGTAGCCTGGAGCTTGACATTTGCCGTGAGCATATTCAGGTAAGAAAATGGCTCCCACTGAGATGGATAAAGTGTATGCTAACAAGATGCTAGGCTTGTTGAGCGCGTGGGTGGCAGGGAAGGAAGTGACTAAGTTTCCTTGCATAAAGTGCGGTCTTCGATGTAGGGGGTAGGTACAGGAGCACATAGCATCATATCTAGCAAGGCGTTGTTGGTTTGGGCATTTTCTACGAGTGTAAGCTATATATATGCGACATGTCGAGACATATTTCACTAATGAAATAATGTATTTACGTTTACGTACATATTGTTGGCATTCAATTCAATGAAAAGTCGTGCTCTACTCTCACAACAAAGGTCCGTCATCGCCGTACAAAGGATCCCTCTCAAACCACTCCAACCCGGAAATGCCTTTGACTTTCTCCTCTTCTTCCTTCTTCCCACAACACATATCGGGGTGCTTCCCTCTAGGATAGCTTCCCACCATCTGAAAATCACTGTTAAAGTCATCGAGAAGGCGATGAGCGACTCCAGCTGGGATGATTATCACATCTCCCTTTTGGACCTCTGTTACAACTTTTGAAGGGTTGGATTCTCCGCCAAAACCTGAGAGCATTAACCCACATCCGTAAAACTGTAATTGAGGACCAAGAAACGCTATACAGGTTCAGAAAGGAACACAACCTACATAATTTTGCACGGCCAGAGAAAATACAGAGCACTTCATGGGTAGAGCTGTGGAAATGGGTAACGTTGTACATTGTATATCGCCATTGTGGGACCACTACGCCGGTTGCTTTGAGATGGGCCTCGATGCTTGAGGCTGTGACTGAGGAGGGAAGACAGGAGCGGTAGATCAGGAGAGGCTTGGATTGAATGGAGGTGTTTGGAATGAGGTTATGGCGGGGTATTTGGTGAGTGGAGACGCGGAGAGAGGCAAGCGGTGCGAGATTGAGAAATGGCATTGTGGATGCAACGGAAGGTGGGTTCCTAGCCCTGAATTTGCACTAGATTAAGGGAAAGAAAGAGGGATGGTGGATAAATTCCTTTGGAGGAAATACTTTGACATCACGTGATCAGCAAAAGGTTTCAAGTATGGTGGGAAAGACCTTGTTTCGGAGAGTTGGAAAAATAGAATTTGAAAGGTAAGTTGAAGATGTTCAAAATCATTTCTCTTATTCCTCAAGAAACAAGACCCTTTTAGACCAAAGAAGAGGGCTTCCACAGCGGTACTGATAGCGAACCAGTAAGCTCAGGGGAGGGCCAAGATTGATGCAAGGCGGTTTGTATATCGACTGAAAAAGTGAAAAAGAGAATTGGCATAAAATTCTCGCTTCATCCGCGCCTTCCCATTGTACAGACTTGAATACAACGCATTTTCTTCGTCCACGAAGAGAATCCTAATACCAAGCTTAAAGAAGGACAAAGCAACAAAATTTGTTTTCTACAGTTTCCCTTTTCGACCAAATCCAGATCTCAACACCCCTGTCAGAATTATGTCGGCCTCAGGCACCCCTGCAGGCTGGCCGAACGCTTCCTGAATCACGAATTCATATCGACTTCCTCAAACCGTCCAAACGGCATCCTCGTGCAACCACCATCCAGTTCTGTTTTGGCAAGACACCTCGTCCT
>Ga0307515_10023408_pt1 | contig 10823 bp, 13 predicted proteins | sample 17_EM_MG_FD_194513 | JGI IMG/M metagenome (GOLD analysis project Ga0307515, IMG submission 194513) | Populus trichocarpa ectomycorrhiza microbial communities from riparian zone in the Pacific Northwest, United States - 17_EM | ecosystem: Host-associated > Plants > Roots > Unclassified | place...
ATGCGATGGATGATCGCCTCGAAGATCCATCCGGCCAAAATAGAGTTTTCTGTGATCCTGTGAAGAAAGCAATACGTCTCCCGAAGGTGTTTGTCCTCTTCCAACCGCATGGATTCCACCACTTTCCACCCGATCCGGTTGGATTTGAAAGTGATCACCCAACGGTCGAGTTTGGGTAAAAATGGGACGGGGTACACGGCAACCACGCGACGCGAGAAACCATCGAGTTCGCGCTTAACAGAGAACAGTTCGACGAGGGTGTTTAGTTTGGAATAATTGAGGTTCTTTACCGCAGAGGCGTGCAAGTCCCTCGTCGCAGGAAGATCGAGGATGGCGTTGTACACGTCACGGGGGGCGAAGCCGAACTCTTCGGTTGCATTGCGCACCAAGATCTTGAACGCCTTGTCCACTGCAATGTCCACCGGGGTTTGTGGCTGGCCTGCGTCGACCATGATTTCATCCTGATATGTGGCCGATGCGTTGATGCCTACCCCGTCGCGACCCTCCTCCCCCGCCTCCATCACCTCCCTCTTCCTCTGCATCTGGAGAATCTCCAGCACAGCGCCTATCCTCTTGTCGTCGGTGGTAGGGAGCGCCGGCCCATCAGGGAGTGGAAGGAGTTTGCCCAGTCTGCTTCGAAAGTCGTCGTACCGGGGCAGAAGACATGGCCGGGGTCGATGGCAGAAAGGGAGAACAAGCTAAAGACGTACCCTTCCATCAGCTCCTCTATATTCCACAGAGGCATCCCCAACATAGCGGCCCCGTATTGCTTACTCCATGTCTCCCATCGAGCGGAGTTTGGGGAAGACGCCTGGATCGGCCAGATATTTGATCCACGTGAGAAAGGTGGCCCCTGTCTCTGGAGGTCCGCATCGATCAACGCCCATATGGGAAAATATTGCGCCTGCGGGCATTTAGGAAGATCTTCGATGCCGGACCCCGTCGACCGAGAGTACACTTTGCCGTAGTAGAAAAGGTGGACTTCATGGTTGTCACACATGAGTACATACGACCTGGCGAGCTGAAATTAGCCGCGCAAGCATGAAATTTAGGAAGGAAGTTTTTCCTGGAGAACGGATGCGCCGGTGAGTTGTCGCACGGGGTGGAGATCTGGCCGTAGGGACGCACCGATGCCAGGTTGCCCAGTGATCACCATTCCTTTGGTCGTTCTCGTAATATCGTTTTCCCCGCGGAGACCCAATATACGGTGGAACGTGTCGTCGTATGACTTGGTGACGATAATCTGATTTCCCGATGTGCTGCCAGGGCAAAAAGGCAGGACCACCCCAAGCGATAACTTGTAAGGGGGGTGCTGAGGAACTTGGAATCGGTGGAGCTTTTGCGCCAGTGCTCGTAGAATTTCTGGTACTTACTCCGAGTCGTTGGTCACTACTTCCCACTTTGCCTTGTCCGCGTCCGACCAGGTCCACTTGTTATCTGGAAAAGGTGATTAGTGTTGATACATGGTAGATGGACGCCGATGCGCTCGCCTTTGTCATTGCCTCGTTCCAGAGTGCGGTCTTCATCGAAGGGAGGGTTCCGCATGGCGAAGCAAACGCTGCAGGTGGAATGGGTGGAAAGATGGGGGCTGCCCCTCTATTTTTTACCGACATATCCCTGGCCTGAACGATGAGTTGCTTCACTGAATTCCCAACTGCCTGGGGTTGGTGAACCGGTCAATGCCGGGACGCCAGGATGCCGAGCTCTCATACGATCAAAAAGGTAAACAACTTGAACGAATTGGGCCAGTATTCTTGAATCTGGTACTCCTTGCCTGGGTGTGTTCCAGTCGCTCAACGACCTCCCCACCGTTGGATACCGACCACATAAAGTCGACGGTAATATCGCGGTTGGTGCATGGTACGCGTAGAGCCGCATCTGCAAAGCGCCCTTGTTGATCCCGCGCTTCTAGGATACCCCGCAATGACAGCTGCCGTCACTCTTCCCCAGTGCAATCGATAATGCGACCAGGGGGGTTAATCAACATGGGTCAGCTCCCCGTCACTTGTGGTCTGTACTTCACGCTCAGTCACAGTACTATCGTCATCATTGTGGTATGCCAACATTTCCAGAAAGTTGCGCGGGGACCGTTAATTTGGTGTTTTAGAACGTAGCCATTGCCATCAGCACGGACATCTACGGCAAACTGGATAACGTGGGTCGCGCGGGGAGCACAAACGTGTCGCATGGAAACGGCTAACGACCGGCGACTCAATAGTTCCCATCTCTTTCGAGCCCCAGAATCTCTGCAACCTTTTGTTCGACATCTAACTCGAGATGTTCGCATCCTATGAGAACTTGGGCCGCCCATTCCACCTTCTACAAGATCTGTACAACACAGAAACAATGCATTACACCCGGGAAACATTCGTGGCTTTCCCCGCACTCGTTAAAACGTGTGTGGCCGTCGACTGCGACTCCGCGATGGCATCTTTTTCTGACCGGTCGGACAACGACAGGACCCTAGCGATGGGCCTTGCGAACTGCTAAGGCTTTTGCAGCCAGCTGCATCTGGCGTGAGTATATACTGTCTAGTCCATGCGCACCCCTGTCACGAAGAAAGGATGTTCCAGGGATGGACTCGAGTTCCTCCCACGGTTTCCGTCATCCTGGTTGTCCCTCGCAGCGAACTCCGGGTTTTATCGGACGTGGACCTCAACAAAGTAGCGGTGCCCGCTTTTCGCTGAAAGCTGCTTGGTGAAGGCCAGTTCGATCGAACACGGAGTCTCTTTGCTTCCGTGGGAGTGGGATGTGGGAAGCTCACTCCCTCTGGGACGGATGCCTGTCCCGGGGTCGTCTTTGAGCCGGATCCATCTGCCTGGGCCGGAAAATCTCCTTTTGTCGTCTTCTTCTCGGTCCCGTCACGTACGTTACACGCCAAAGACACGGATGAGACGGCTGTCGCTCTCAGCCTCAGTTCGACACCAAAATCAACTCCGAAGTTCGGACTGAAGCATGACGCATCCATTAAAATCTTCACTACTCCACTGATGAACCGCTCCCAAGTCTTTGTGGTCCCGGACGAACCTCGAGGATTGGATGAGTCGCTCGGCAAGATTTTCGCCAATGATGGTCATCAAGAGGACAGCGTCTCCGTGACAACCGACCCCAGAGCCGCCGTGCTACCACTTTCACTGCCCGAGCCAACATCACAGACGCTCCGACCAAAGACATCCTGTCAAGTGGTGCGGAGGTCTCGTTGCGTCAAGTGTCCCCATGTGTCATGGAGGTTAGTGGCCGTCATCAGGGACTCGCCTCGCGTGGAATTACTGGGAGACGAGATTGTAGCCTGTAAGCGGCCATTGCCAGTCCTGGCGGAAAGGTGTCGCACGTGGAAGCTTGTTCAGAACTGCAAATTCTTGGCCAAGAAATCGGTTCCGCTGTCGTTGGAACGTCGCGGCCCGTGGGAAGGACGTCTGAGTGCAGCATTACGAAAGAAAGGAAGTGGGAGTCTGCGACGCTGTCCGTTACTCGTATTACCTTCAGCCTAATCTCCGAAGTGCCATCTGTTCAAGGTTTTTGTGGGATCGATGAGGAGCTCGACGGACATCGCGATAGGTGTGCGCGATGTGGCTGTCGGGGGAAGCCGAAGTTACTCGGGCGTTTGTGGGTTTTACAAGAGCACCAACTATTATTCGGTTGAGTTTCAGAAAGGGGATTGGAAGAAATACAAAGCGATGTGTAAGAAGTAGCCCTCCTCACCGTTCCTAATGCTATTACCGTCATCGTATGAGAAACATTGTCATTTGTGACGAGGGCTGGTCCACAGCCACGCAAGAAGATCACCCGCAACTGATCATGAAACGTGATCCAAACTTTCCAGATGTCATTGTTACGGCATGCTTCCCAAGTAGGGTGAATTGTACGTTCGACCTTGGGTCTGCCATCGACCATGGCGCATACGGTCCTGTATCCAGCGAAATACTTCCTCTATGCCATCGGGAATACCTCAGCCGTCGTCCTAACCGACACACTTGCCCCTGAGGAACCGGCAAACCTTTTATTGCTAGGTTGTGGAGATCCCCGTAACATCCTTTTCACTATCTACAACCAAGCAGATGATAGTGAGCGCCACCAATTCGGTCCCCGCCCATTTGGCTTACCGGTCGGTTTCCAGTCGAGAGAACGTTGGACTTCACTTGCTGTGATGTCGAACCTGCGGTCTTGGGTAAATCCTTTGTCCTCCAAAAGAAATGCCAGCTAACGAAGGTCCTCCACACCCGATAGCCCGTAATGTCCTCCTATTGGCGATGATCACAGACAATGAACTGTCCGACGAAGTGGTTTCGAAAATCTGGAACTCATTCTTCCATTTATTCCTCGACGAGAAGTCGCATTCGTTCCTGATCGCCCAATGCCAAACCCTCATCGAGGTTTCCGAATCCATCATGGCGTGGAACGACTCAAAGTACTCCAAGTTAATCCGCATGTGTAACGCGAACACCCTTTGCGAACTCCGTCGTCACTGGAACCTTTATTTTCAGGCAGGCCAACTTTCGTCACCTGGGAAGGAGCGATTAAAGAAGATGGTTTTGTCTGGTATCGGAGCCATGAAGGACATCCGACAGGAGGGATACAACCTCTTTCCATGTCGCTCTGCGGGCCCGTATTTTCTCAAATCCACGGAACCTGCCAGCCAGGCCTTCCAGCATTTTTGGAAGACTGGGGTCACATCTCTCAACCCGCAGGACGTCTCCGCCGCGACACTCGTCAACCCGACATTCGTCTACTCCCTAACCGGCGAAGGGTTCGCCTTGCATCACGGTACAACTCCGGTTATACCATTTCATCTGGCCCCTGCGTTTTCGAACAGTGAACAGGATACACCTACGATGGCAGAGCTTTTCGACTGCGCAAAATCACAATTTTCAAGTTGGGTCAACCGCTTCCGCGCATTTGTTCAGGATAAACCGGGAAAGCTCACTATCCGACTCTTCGTTGGTGACGCCCTCTTCCTTTGCCGAGCTCTTGTCCACCACGTTGGCACTAAAAAAATACCTCCAAATCTTACCGTTGCCCCGTGGAATACAGCTCCTCTTGTCTTTGATGGCGGAGATTATGACCATAGTGGTGGTGCTCCCACGGCCTTCAATGTCATCGAGACCTCCAACTTATTGGACCATGTCGGGCTGTTGAACATCCTCATCGTCGCGCTTCCACTCCTATCTCATAACCCGTCCGCCACCTTATTCACCGAGGCTCTCCTGTACACTGGAGAAGATCCGGCTAAAAGCCTTACCGTGCAATTTTGCGCCGATGTGGCTACAATGGGTTTGCTTCTGGACCTTGCTCCCGTAAATTACCTGTCGAACTTCAACACACGCTCCAACACAGAGGAAATCATGGCGACGAAGCTCCCACTGCGATTCAGACAGTACCACGAACGGATTACATGGAAACGGCCAACGACCGGCGACTCGATAATCGCATCGCAACCCCACAACCCATTTCACATTCCCATCTCCTTCGAACCAGAGAACCTCGGCAACCTTTTGTTCGACATCTACCTTAAGATGTTCGCATCCGACGACACCATGTCTCGCCTATCCAACCCTCTACAGTCTCTGAACGACTCAGATTTCGTACACTACATCCGGGAAACATTTGCGGCTTTCCTTGCGATCGTCAAACGGCGTGTGAATGTCGACTGGGACTCCACCATGGCTTCTCTTTTTACCCGGTTGGAAGCAGACAGGACCCTGATGATGGACATGTCGAACTACCAAGACTTCTGCACCCAGCTGCATCTAACTGGAGTATATACTGCCCAGTTCATGCGCACCCCTGTGACGAAAGGAGGAAGGTTACAGGGATGGGCCCGAGTTCCCCCCACGGTTTCCGTCATCCTGGTGGTCCCTCGCAACAAACTCCGAGTTTTATCGGACACGGATCCTGAGCAAGTAGGGACCCCCGTGTTGCATGGGAACCTGCACAGCCCGAACACACACAATATCTTTGCCTCCTTGAAGGTTGGATTTGGGAATGTCGTTTCCTCCGGCACGGATACCTGTCCTGGGGTGGTCTTCGAGCCAGATCTATTCTCCTGGGCTGGAACATCTCCTCTCATCGTCTCATTCTCGGTCCCGTCGTATACGTTACACATCGAACACCCGGATGCCATGACCGCCGCTCTCAGCCTCCGTGCGACACCACAAGCAAGCAAAGTGTTTTTACCAAAACTGGGACCGTTCCTGACAATCTTCATTGCTCCGCTGATGGATCGCTCTCAAGTCTTCGTTGTCCCAGACGAACCCCGAGGATTAGACGAGTCGCTCGACAAGATTTTCCCCACTGATAACCATCAACAAATCGCCGTTTCTGTAACAACTGACCCCCAGAGCCGCCGTGCTACCACTCTCACTGCTCGAGTCAACATCACAGACGCTCCGGCCAAAGGCATTCTCTCGAGCGGCGTGGAGGTCTCGTCACACCAAGTGTCCCCATGTGTCATGGAGGTTAGATTTGGCCAGACTAGAAAGCACCTGGTCTACCCTCTCCCGGTGATCGGCAGCCGTTCGAAACTCAGGGTTGCTCGAAAGTCGTCGTATGTAGAGGTATGTTACTTATATCCCCATACCCTTGGCTCCATCTCTCAAACTAGGGCGGTGTAGGTTGTCGCTCCCATCGCAGAGCCGCTTCAACCAGAGGGCTTCGCCCTCAATCGATTCCCAATCCCACTCACCGACAGGGTCGGAGCACCTTGGAACTTCCACCATCTGCAGTTGGATCGCCTCCCTGTCCTGGACGTTTCCAATCGATCCCGTCTGGGTTGGGTCAATTCGCATCTCACACTGACCATGACCGATAGGGAGCGAGCTCTACGGGAACGGGGTATTCGCACGGACACTCTCAAAAATATATAATCAACCATTCATGCTATTCTCGTCAGTGCAACTGGGGTACAGGAGTACCAATCACGGGTTTTTGGGCTCAGCGTTGAAGGGAACATCGATACCATCATTTTCGTCCCCACCCTCCGCTTCGATCTCGCATCCAACACTCTCGTCGCTGATGCATACGTACTACCCCCCAATCGTGGCCACCTAGCAAAGATCGAGAAAATATTGATGGCAGTCGGGGAAGTGCTTCGAGTGGAGCTGTGGGGCGATGAGGTCGCAGCCTGGAAGCGACTCTTACCAGTCCTGGCAGAAAGGTGTCGGACGTGGAGGCATGGTCCGAACTGCGAATACCTGGCCAAAAAATCGATCCCACTGTCGTTGGAACACGAAAGTAACCCTTTGTGCAGCTGTGGTAAAGGGAAGGATATCAGTGAAGCGTTTAGAAAGGAAAAGAAGTGGAAGTCTGCAACGCCGTTCGTCACTCGTATCGCCTTTGGCCCAATCTTTGGAGTACCGTATGTCGAGGGCGTTGGCGGCATCACAGACGCGATGACACAGGAGCTCAACAAGGAGCTCAAGGAATGCCGTGACGGATGTGCACGTTGTGGTGGTCCGGGGAAGCCAAAATTGCTCGTTTGTGGGGGTTGCAAGACCACCAACTATTGCTCAGCTGGGTGTCAGAGAGAGGATTGGAAGAAGCATAAAGCGATGTGCAAGAAGTAGTCTTCCTTACCATTCCTGATGCAGATGTATTACCGTTATCGTATGGCCCAATCAGCAACTAGAGAAAATACTTTTTTTCTCGCTTTTTCTCACTTATTTCCACTTATTTCCACTTTTCTGCGATATTCCAACTTTTTTTCTAGCTTCGAGAAGTTATGTCCCCAACTTTTATAAGTTGATCCGTCATTTACAGTGGGGAATCCACTCGTTTTGGCGGATGGGAAAGTCGGCTAAAATAAGTTGATGGACGTTTTACTGATCATGATGAAAAACATTTGCGACTGGGTAGCGCTTAGCTCCTAGCTGTCCGCCAAAAATCGTCCGCGAACTTTCTCCAAACCATCCTATACAGACGAAGGACGCTCCCATGGAAATTTAGCGGCCATGGCGTTCCAGACCATCGTCGCCCCGAGCTTTAACACCGTGACATAACATCGCGGTACGCTTTCGTCCGACATAAGGGAGTGTATTTTTGCCAAAATACAACACATCCTGTGGGTGCTACGCCCACTCCCTTACAACAACACAAACGCTCAAAATGGTTCACTCAGCATCTTGGCCGGGATATGCGGTCACAACTACGTGTGGGATCATGCACAGAACGCCACACGCGGAGGTCCGGACAATCACATACGCGAGAGTGGAGAGACTGATGGAAGCAGGAGGTACCAAGCGGAGGTAGATGCCTGGTCGGCGGCTGGCCCGGACAATAGCTCAACATGGGTACTGGATTTGCTCTTCAAGCTTCAAGTTTCGTGTATAATCGGGAGCCCCTTCGTCTCGAAGAAGTGGATCTCGAACAGGAGATGCGATTAGACTCCTGTACCAGGCAAAAAAGCAATCAATATCAATCCCAACAATCGATCAGGCATGCCAATCACGAAGTAAGAACGGGTACACGCGAATGTGCGGGGTCCGAACCTGACGAAAAGATCACTGATCAGATTCAGATACTACGTAAATCCCGCAAACCGCCAGGAGTGCTTGGACCTTTGTCAAGGAGAAAGCGGAGCGGAACGATCCAGCAATGAGCACTTTCGGGTAACAAATGACACAAAAGCCACAGCGGTAATGAGTCTGGGCGCATTTGCTGGCATCGATATCCTTTCTACCACGTGCTCGAGCTCACGGATCCCGATTTCACAAATACAGATAGGTCCAAGTTGGTATGTAAAGCTGATTTTGCAGGGCTCTCATTTCAGGTATAATCACTGGGCCCGCCATAATTAGTGGGAAAGCCAAATTTGGGGCGGACTTTACCACATCTTCGAGTGGATGATGAAAGGCTCGGTTTCATCACCATTGCTGCCCGTTTATATACGGCGTCCTACGAAAGTGTGGCGGACTCTACGCTCGACTCCGCATTTACCATCGAGCATGGCTCATGCCTTGTTGTTTCCAGCGAAAGTCCACTCTTATCCGATCGGAAATACCTCAGCCGTCGTCCTCACCGAAACGCTTGCGCCAGAGGAACCGGCGAGCCTTTTGTTGTTGGGTTGCGGAGACCCCCGTAACATCCTTTTCACCGTCCACAACCAAGCAGATGATAGTAAGCGCTAGCGATCCAGTTCTTGTTCAACCAGCTTACCAGTCGATTTCTAGCCGAGAGAACGTTGGACTTCACTTGCTGTGACGTCGAACCTGCAGTCTTGGGTAAATCCTTTATCCCGGGTCAAAAGAAAAGAATCCAGCTAACAATGTCCCTCTCATGCTCGATAGCCCGTAACGTCCTCCTCTTGACGATGATCACAGACAGACAACTATCCGACGAAGTACTTTCGAAAATCTGGAACTCATTCTTCCATTTCTTCCTCGACGAAAAGTCGCACTCGTTCCTGATTGCACAATGCCAAACCCTCATCGAGGTTTCCGAATCCATCACGGCGTGGAACGACTCCAAGTACTCCAAGTTCATCCGCATGTGCAATATGAACACCCTCCTCGAGCTCCGTCGTCATTGGGAACTTTACGTTCAGGCGGGCCAACTTTCGTCCGCTGGGAAGGAGCGATTAAAGGAGATGGTCTTGTCTAGTATTAGAACCACGGAAGCCACCAAACACAATGGATCCAACCTCTCTCCATGTCGCTCTGCAGGCCCATATTATCTTCAATCCGTGGAACCTGCCAGTCAGGTCTTCCAGCACTTTTGGAAGACTGGGATTACATCTCTCAGCCCGCGAGATGTCTCTGCTGCGACACTCATCAATCCAACATTCGTCTACTCCATAACTGGCGAAGGATTTGCCCTGCATTACGGTACAACTCCGATTTCACCCTTTCATCTTGCCCCTGCGTTCTTGCACAGCAAACGGGACACTCCTACAATGCCAGAGCTCGTCGACTGCGCGAAATCACAATTTTCCAACTGGGCCAAGAACTATCACGCATTTATTCAAGATAGACCGGGAAAGCTCACCATCCGGCTCTTTGCTGGCGACGCCCTCTTTCTTTGCCGAGCTCTTGTCCACCATGTTGGCACTGGAAAAATGCCTCCAAATCTTACCGTCGCGCCGTGGAATACAGCTCCTCTTACCCTTGACGGCGGAGATTACGGTCATAGCGGCGGTGCTCCCACAGCCTTCAATGTCATCGAGACCTCCAATATAATGGACCACATCGGGTTGCTGAATGTCCTCATTGCCGTGCTTCCGCTTCTATCCCCGAGTCAATCCGCCACCTTGTTCACCGAGGCTCTCCTGTACACCGGAGGTGATGCGACCAAAAACCTTACCATGAAATTTTGCGCTCACATTTCCACAATGAGTTTACTCCTGGACCTTGCTCCCATAAACTACCTCTCAAACTTCAACACACGTTCCAACGCCGAGGAAATCATGTCAATGAAGTTCGATTGGGGCTCCGGACAGTATCACGAGCGGATTGCATGGAGGCGGCCGACAAGTGGCGACTCGATAATCACGTCGTAATCCCACGGTACATTTCATATCCCCATCTCGTTCGAACCCCAGAACCTCGGAAACCTGTTGTTCGACATCTATCTCAAGATGTTCGCATCCGACGACACCATGTCTCTTCTATTCGACCCTATACAGTCTCTGAAAGTCTCAGGGAAAGTACATTACGTCCGGGAAACATTCTCGGCTTTCCTTGCGGTCATTAAACGGCGTGTGGACGTCGACTGGGATTCCACCATGGATTTTTTTGCTGACCGGTTGGAATCAGACAGGACCCTGATGATGGGCGCGTCGAACTTCCAAGATCTTTGCACCCAGCTGCATCTGGCGGGAGTATATACTGTTG
>Ga0307515_10023409_pt1 | contig 10823 bp, 3 predicted proteins | sample 17_EM_MG_FD_194513 | JGI IMG/M metagenome (GOLD analysis project Ga0307515, IMG submission 194513) | Populus trichocarpa ectomycorrhiza microbial communities from riparian zone in the Pacific Northwest, United States - 17_EM | ecosystem: Host-associated > Plants > Roots > Unclassified | place...
TTAATTCTCAACAATGTAACTCTCAAGCATACATGCTACAGTCTAGATCAACACGCAAATGTAAAATATACAGGTTTGCCCAGCTGTTATTCACTGTATCTGTATCTGGGCATAAATAATTAATTAATACTCGTGAGCCTTAATCACTGCATGTTCTTGCTCATAGAGCATCTATGTGGGAAGGATAGAAAAAGAAAAGTAAGGCGAGCTGAATAGTCAAAAGTGGTCACTAGGGGTATAGAGATGAAAAAGGACAAGATGAAACAAAAAATAGAATTGTATTTAACAGTGTTAAATCACCGAGCAGCCAAGTTTTATAAACATATTGTGTTCATGGTGTATGATTTTCATGTCCATCTCCCCCACCTCCATTAGAATACTCTCAAGATACATTAGAAACCTAAATTCTCTACTCTTATTCATGCTAGAGACATGTTGAAACCCAAACCACATCCATCACTTCAAAACAAGTAAATACCTCAAATAGCCCATGTTTTTCAACAATCCCAGTATCCCACGCTTTGCCCTTTCCCTTCAATCAGCTCTCCCCAGTCAAACTTCTCATCTTCTTCGAAGGCCACTGATTCAACATCACAGAGACATCACACAAGACTATTTTAGCATATTTGGAAATACGTTCTAATTCATGTTTTTAAAAATTTTAAATTAATATTTTTTTAGTATTTTTAATTTGTTGATATCAAAAATAATTTTTAAAAAATAAAAAAACAATATCTTAATGCATTTTTAAATAAAAAATATTTTAAATAATAATTGTTTTCACAATCTATTAACTATCGATATTATTAATTTCTCGGCTGTTTTATTATGGTTGGAGGTCTCATCCATTAAAGTACAGTAAATTATATGGATCTACTCCAAAATATTTAGCAATCATCTGAACTTGTGCCCGCCTGTGTGAGGCAACGGTAAAAACTTTATTAAAAAATACTTTAAAAAGCAATCATAAACAAAACTAGCTAGATAGATGACGTGTTGAGATTTAAATGGAAGTTTCGCATCCTGAAGAAATTGAGACCTTTTCTTTCACCACTTTCCTTGAACTTGTCAAGTCGTTGTCGACAGGCTGTGGACTAGAGTGCCCTAGTCTCTGGGAAAATAACAAAAGAACCCAGAGATTCTTGCCATGAACCCCATGGCTAGAGAGCCCTAGTTTGCTTTTTGGTGGACAAAACTCCTGGTTATTGCCAAATTTTGCTTTGTAGTAGTGTGATGGAGAATCCAATGTCGTGTTTCCTAAGGCATCAAAAAGTGCACGGCCATCAATTGACATACATAAAAGAGAAAGGGACCAGCTGTGTTCATGGCCCCTCGCAAAGCAACCACCAGCATGTCTCTATGCTGCCAAAATATCGATCGGTCAATTTAGGCAGTTGTTTGAGGTTAACAACCCATATAACTTTATTCTGCTTGCCTCTCCTAGCATGGTTACAAGGCTCGACAAGATGTTGGCTTGGTTCAAGACTCGAATCATGTTTTTTTTTTTTAAATGAATCAAATCAAGTTTAAATTTTTAAATGAAAGTTTATTGAATAATATTGTTTTGCTAAAAATAAAATGACTTTTTTATTAGCTCTATCCTAACCTAACCCGGCCTTGTTGGCCCGGTTCGGTTATAACATTGCTGCTTAGGGTTTTCTTTTTAAATGATCTTAGTCTCCTCTTTATGTTTTCATAAACAATTAACATTTAAATGATTTGTTCATCATTTTTCCTTAATTGTATCTAGTTGCATGTAAATTGATAAACACATGATTTCAACCCTAAAGAGATGGTCTTTAAGGATCTATAATAGCATTCATGCCACTCTTACTTTTGTTGAGAGAAAAGATTTATTAATGCAAGGATGATAAGTTTACAAAAGCTGTCGAAACTGTGTTTTAAAAAAATTAAAAAAAATATTTAAAAATATTTTTTTATGTTTTCATATTATTTTAATGTATTAATATCAAATATAATTTTTTTAAAATATATATTTTTTTAATATATTTTCGAGTAAAAAATACATTAAACCACAATCTCTACTATGATAGACATCCCATGAATATATGTGATGTGATTAAAATACATGTTTGGAAATGTGATTGCGGTTGCTAGTGTTTTTTTGTGCTGAAATGCATCTAAGTTATTTTTTTTATTTTTTTAAAATTATTTTTGAGATCAGCGCATCAAAACGATTCAAAATACACATAAAAAATTAATTTTTAATAAAAAAATTAAAATTTTAAAAAACATGATTTGCACTGTTTCCAAACATGAAATATGATTTATTCACGTGGTACACTGTGCGAACAACCAAACTTTTAGAAAACAATAGCGTTAAAACTTAAAAAGTGACCAAATTGTCAAAAGTGAAATAGTGTAGGGACACTTTTGTCCTGCAATAAAAAAACACTCTCATGAATCGCGGGACCGCTAGTGTTTTTGTCATTACTTGGGTCTTGGGATTCTTTTCCACGTTTCTCGCATAGTGGATTCAGGACTTCCTGCTCTCGTCCATTTGCTAAAAATTTTTAAAACATGATTTTAAAGTATTTTTTATTTTAATTTGTATTAAAATATTTTATTTATTTTTATAAAATTATTTTTAAGACCACCCTATAAAAATAATTTAGAAATATATAAAAGAATTTATAAATTAAAAAAACAAAAAAAACAATTGGTATTCAATGTAAAGCACAACTTCAATCACATCAATCTCTTTGAAAAACAAAAGTTTAACGTCGCCGAAATTATAGTTGACCATTGACAGGCCCCACTCAAAAACAAAACTTCAAGTGTTTCTGTAGCAATAGGTTTTTTTCTGGAATATAGTTTTGATTGTTTTTTAAAATATTTTTATTTAGAAATATATTAAAATAATATTTTTTATTTTTTAAAAAATTATTTTTAATATCAATACATTAAAATAATTTAAAAATATTAAAGTGTAGATGAACTTATATAACACGAGTCAACATTTTTTTTTATTAAATTTGATCAATTTAGAATGATTTTAATTAGATGAACTACTTTATTAAAAATTCAATTAAAATAATTAAAATTTACAGAGTTAATTTCTTAAAAAAGTTTAACTAGAAACCAACCTGAATTAGATTTTGTATCCTGGGAGGAATTTCTCGAGTCAACCCATTAGTTTAATAATTATACCTAGAATTTGTTATAAATAATCCAGTTTAGGGAAACAAAATAAGATTATTGTGTCGGTGATTGGGTCTAAATTAAGAAAAATATGAAAAATAATAGAGTGATTTATATAATTTTTATTTCCTAAACAAAGAATCTAATTTATGAAGCAAAGAATCATGTGTTTCGATTTTTCTATCCTTATTTGCTGCATGACTTATTCAACTCAGGCTCGTCTTGGATATTTTCCTTTGACTTCAACGAAGTTGCAAGAAGGGTTGTTTTATTATGACTTATTCAATAAGAGAAATTTTATGATGTTTTATTAGCTATTTTTCTAGATGTATTTTTTAAAAAATACCAACGAAAAAGAGAAATTATATATAAATATATTGTTATTATTTTTATTTTTTCTCTATTTATTTATTTTTTTCAAAGTAGATCTCAAAAAATAACTAATAAATATCATTAAATATTCATCAAGAATTTTTTGCGAATCAACCAGTGTTCATGTATATATATATATATATTTTTTTTTTGAGAATATATTTTGATTTTAATTTTTTTATAGTAACAAAAAGAAATTATTCAAGATTGTTTAAAGGATCGTAACTGTTTGAGTTTTCAAAATTAGATAAATAATGTGTAGGATGCAAAACAAACCACACTACTTGAGCTAGTTTCGAAAACACTCAATTGTTACTTAAACAAACCAGTTTTGATCATAATTTTAAATTTATTTATTTTTATGTTTTAAAAATGTTTTAAAAAAAATTAATTTTTTTATTTGTTTTAAATTAATAATTTTTTATGTTTTCATATCATTTTGATATACTGATATCAAAAATAATTTTTAAAAAATAAAAAAATATTATTTTGATCCATTTCCGAGTAAAAAATATTTTAAAAAACAACTGCAACTATACTCCCACACACCATTCTTAAAACTCTATTATTTTCATGAACAAACTCAAGCAATTTACCACTCGATTCAAAATAGTTATTAAAAAAACATTCTTAAAATAAGCTACTTTATTATAAAATGAGTGGAAATTAACTATAAAAATACACATAAAATAAAGTTTTAAATGATTTTAACATTTAAATTAAAGTCAATACACGACATTAAGATAAAATAACAGTTTTTTTTTTAAAAAAAATAACTGTATTAATATTAATATTTATTTGATCTTGTTTTGTCTATGAACAAGCTCGAGTTTAGATGGAAGGCAACAAGCCAAGCTTAAATACTATTTTAAATAATCTCAAGTATTCAATTTAAACATGGCAACATAATTTATTCTCCAGAATTCAAAATCAAACCTAAAAAATATCAACTCCACTCTGTAATCATCGAAACGACAACAACAATATGCATGGAAAATTTTAAATTCTTGTGCAGAGGTGACGACATGTCTTGTCCAGAAATCTGATTTTTTTTTTGTTTTCAAGTTTTACTCCAGTCATATCCAAACTCAATTAAAAAATTATCTGCATATTTTAATTAATTTGGTTTGGTATTCATCAGGATGGAGGGTAATTATCATTCCCATGTAAAAAAGTAATATAGTGACTTTTTTAATCCTTATCTTGATTTCCCTACAACATTACAATTCATCAAATGCAATATTTCAACGGAATTGCCATTTTAGAGTACACTAGATTATTAATCAGTGTTATGCTGTATATCAAGTCAATTTTTTTTAATATAAAAAGAATATTGCTAATATTTTTTATAATAAAAAAATTAAATCATGTGAAAGTTTATCTAATTAATTATACGGGTCAAAAAACAACTTGGACGACTTGTGAAAACATAATTTGACTTTAACAAAATTTAATATGGTATTTTTTTTTAATATTAAGATATGAGACAGAGACAACCCAATAAAAGACAAATCTAATGTTGAAGGACCTGTGACTCAGGTCACGAGACCGAAATAATTTTTTTTTAAAAAAATTAAATAAATAACTTGATTTAACTGGGGTTAAAATATCAAAATATATGATATTGATCATATAACCAAGGTATCCTCATATAAAAGAACTAAAATACCAATATTAAACAATTAAAATGAAAAAAAATTAATTTTAAAAAATGACACACAAAACAACTAAAATCAAATTGGGTTAATTTGTTAAGCATTATTCTTGAGTTAAGAAACCGGGATAACCTAATAGAAAGCAAACAAAATAAATTATGAAGCCTAATTCACAATCAACTTAATATTAAAATTATAAAATTAAAAATAATAATCAAGAAAAATAAAAAAAAAACCCTGAATTAACTAGGTCACCTCCTTAAACCGAGATCCGTGTCCTGAGATCGACACAACTCTATAAAAAAATAATTTAATATTAAAAAATAATTTATTTTTTTAAAAAAACATTGATTCAATTCAATATCAAATAATAAAATTAAAAAAAATACTTGAGTTAATTGAGTTAATCTCCTCTGTGATCCGTATTATAAAAGTAAAATAATTCAAAAAGATAATTTAATATTAAAAAATAATAATTAAAAAAAACATTATTTGAATTAATGAGAGTTAAACTATATTTTTAATGTTAATAATTTTTATTTCAACCCTTGGAATCAATTTTATAACTATATATATATAAAAAGGAAATTCCAATAAGAATTAACAGATTTTACAAATATAACCTCAAAATTAATCCATTCATATACTTAAATAAAGAGTGATTTTTTTTAATAAATACCAGCCTGTCACATTAGCATACAATCCATTTCTAAAATAATAACTATTATTTATTATTGCTGTCCAAAATAATAATTGCAAAAGAAAAAAGACAGAGAAGAAGAGAGAGAGATAGAAAGAAAGGCCCCGGGGAAGAAATATCAAACCTCCCTCTTCCCCATCATTGGCTTTTTTCTTTGTTTGTTTTCTAAGGTAACAATTTATTTTTCAAAATTGTTTTTTATTCAATTTTTATTGTTAACATTTGTTTACTGATAATTAATTAATCTACTTTTTTTCTGGCTATTAGTAATTTTTGCATTTCATTCTGGCTTCTTACGGGCTATTTCAGATCGTGATGAAACTAGCTTTGGTTATGTGAAGAACTGTGATTTTTTATATTTCGATTGGTGGGTTGTTTTTTCTATTTAATTTATGTAGCTTATAGACTTAGAATTTTGATTATTTTCCCTGGGTTTTTGGCATTTTATTGATTTCTATTTCCTTTACGGGCCAAAATCCCATCTGGGTTTTTAAAATTTTGTTGATTGTGTCACAAGAATGTGAATTCGATTTGTTTTGGCTATGTGGGTCAGTGAGTTTTTGGCAGATTGTCGACAGTGAATTTGATTTGAATTACTGTGAACTGAATTTTGGTTTTTTTTTTTTCCTGGTGTTTGATTTTGTAGAAGAGGAGGGGGTTTGAATTTCATTTGGTGATAAAATGGGGGTTATGTCTAGACGGGTTGTGCCCGCCTGTGGTAGCCTGTGTTTCTTCTGTCCTTCACTGAGGGCAAGGTCAAGACAGCCCGTTAAGCGATACAAGAAGTTGCTTGCTGATATCTTGCCGCGTAATCAGGTGATTTGTTATGTGTTTCATGGTAGCTTGCTTTGTCTTTGCAAGTATTTTTATGGGTTTTCTATGATTTGGAAGGATACTGAATTGAGTTGGCACTCTCTTCTTGTGCTTTGAACGTGGTAGTACTGTTAATCTAGTGTGGATTAAATGGACCATTTGTGGTTGAAATGCAGTTTATGTGATGATGTATATGTGGTTTTATTTGTACTTTGATTCATCATGCACATCTTATCAAAGTGAACTCCATTTGTATTGCTACATTTATAGCCATGGCCATCATTGGTATCATTGTCAAGAATCATGAATGTATTATTAGTGAACTTGGTCCAAATGCCAGTGATTTTCTAATTAAGGAATTTCACCATCTTGCCAGTAGAAGAATCTATAGCTTTGGCAGTTCCTTCTTAAAGCCTTTCAAAGGCTTATGACTAATCTCACCCTCTCCATCCATCCAACAGGGAAAAGACAACATTATTTTGATAAAAACAGTGGTGTGGAACTTTGTTTTTGTTCTTTTCCTTTTGTGTTAATGCAACCGGCATTTTGCAGGAGGCTGAACCAAATGATAGGAAAATCGGGAAGCTTTGCGAGTATGCTTCAAAGAACCCATTACGAATTCCCAAGGTCTGTGTACTGATTCCCCTTTAGGAATTTCCAAGGTCTGTTTATTGATTCATTGAGAGTCCATTACCTGGCAGATTCATGCATTTAAATATTTCGTCAAGATTTAACATTTCATCGGTTCAGTTATTTTCTTTAACAAGTTTAAAGGATAAGGAAAATACTAGTTTATATTTACATGTGATTGTCCTTTTTACCCTTTCTTGTTAGCATGCTCTTCATTTAATATTTATTTTAAGTGCTAATAGTTAGTTATTTTTCCCTGTTGTAATTATTTGGTCTTGATGTGAACACAAGCTTTTTATCTTGTCTCACAGTTGATTCTGGTCATAATTGAATTTTTTAATGAACTGCAATATCCTATCTAAATATTGTAGAATTTATAGGAAAAAAAAAACAAAAAACTGGCCAGTGTTCTGCAAGGATGATGTGTTCATGGGGTTCAATTTTCACATAAAAAGTTATCTTCAACAAGCTTTGTAGTTTCCATCTACCCGCCAAATTATATAACTTGGTTTTCATTGGCTATTAGTTTTACATTTACTCTCTGCTCCTCAGATTACTGATACCCTGGAGCAAAGATTTTACAAGGAGTTGCGGCATGAGAACTTTGGATCTGTAAAGGTTGTGGTGTGCATTTATAGGAAATTGCTATCGTCATGTAAGGAGCAGATGTAAGTCTATTCATTTTAGACTTGAAATGACTTGGACACTATTTGCCAAAACCACTCAATTAGAAAGTTGTTGAATATAACCTTGAAATCTTACCTTTTTAATGTGTACTTGTTAGGTTTTGAATTGCTTCCACAAATTAATGCCACATTTAGGATTTTTTCCCCTTAAGCTGCTAATAATTTTTATGAATAAAGAATTGTAAGCATTTGACTAGAATTTGTAAAAAGAAAAAGAAACTGTACTGATAATTGAGAGTAAAATGAAAAGATAATGTATATGTGATTAAAGCTACATGGTTAGAGAAGTAAATTGGGACGTTATTGATGCCAATTGATTAGTATATACAGTCAGAATAACATCTACAAAGTAATATAGACAGTCACAAATTATTCTTTGGAATGATATTAAGATCCTGTTGTTTTTTTCTAACAGTAGCTGTTTTTGTTTGATGACATTTGCTGGTGCTATTCAATACATGCAGGCCTCTATTTGCCAGTAGTTTGTTGAGCATTGTTCGGACTCTTTTGGAGCAAACTGGGAAGGATGATTTACGGCTTCTGGCTTGCGATGTTCTTGTTGATTTTATAAGTTGCCAGGTTTGTAATGGATAAAGCTAGAGTTGTGAGAGTAATGTTGACATAAAGCTATATAAAATGGCGCATATGCATATGATACTAACTTATTCAATAAAAATATAGATGGATGGCACATATATGTTCAACTTAGAAGGCCTCATTCCTAAGCTCTGTCAATTAGCACAAGAAGCTGGAAATAACGAAAGAACTCTACGTTTGCGTTCAGCAGGGCTGCAAGTGCTGGGCTCCATGGTACAGTTTCTTTTGCCGGTTCAAATGTCTCTTGTTAAGGAATTGCCACCCAAGGGTGTTTTTGTGATTTTTTTATGTTTCAGCAATCATATGAATTGCTGCTGTTTCTGATGATTGGCTTTTCCTCTAAAGATGAGGCACATGTAGTTTAGATAAATGTATGACTCAGTTGCATTGCTAGGTTTTTAGAAATTGTACTTGATACTTTCTCTTTTCTAGTTTCCCCCCACCTAGATTTTCTTTGCTGATCCTATTTGATAGTAGAACTTTAAAGGGATCAGATTTGGATCTATCTAGAATACTGATTTGACTTGTTGATAACCCAAGAACCTGGGGACAATTAAATTAATTTCCGAGTTCTGTTTTTTTCCAGGGGAAGGAAAATTAATTTACCTAACTCTTTTTTCCAGTAACTTTCTCTATGCATTTTTATGTTCTTATATCTAACATTTCACTTCTCATAATTTTTTCATCTTTACATGGCCTTTTATCGTTCTCTTGTTATTGTATGTAGCCCAAGATTCTCATATTTTCTATTCGTGTGCACACTTGATTGTCACTCCTTTGATGCATTGATTGTCACTCCATTGATGCATTCTTAATTTTATTTTGTTCTAGGTGTGTTTCATGGGTGAGCAAGCTCACATCTCGATGGATTTTGACAGTGTGAGTAGACCTTCTTATGTACCCTTATTATCAAAGCCTTTGACATTAGCAAACACATGTGACAATTGTTGGCTTTTGGTATTAACTGGAACACTTTTTTTTTGGTCTGAAATAGATTATATCAGTCACTTTGGAGAACTACATTGATTTCCAAATGAATCCAGATACAATGGAAGATCAATGGGTTCAAGGTGTGCTTAAAACAGAAGATAATGGCTCATCTTTCCCAGACATAAGCAAGAAGGTTTCCTTATCAGACCTTACAACCAAGCCTGAATTGGACCTTGCAATGTAAGCCTATTTTATTGGTTTGATGCTATGTGTTTAGAGGCAATAACTTTTGTTCAAGTAACATTGTTTGCTTCCGTTTCATCTAAAACAGGGATACTTCCAAGAGTCCATCTTACTGGTCTAGGGTATGTTTATGTAACATGGCTAGACTTGCGAAGGAAGCTACAACAATACGACGTGTTCTTGAACCTCTATTCCAGAACTTTGATGCTAACAATCACTGGTCCCTAGAAAAAGGAGTTGCCTATCCTGTTTTGACATTTTTGCAGTCACTTCTGGTTGAATCAGGTTATGTTTGGAACTTGATGCACTGTGTTTTTAGGCCGTGTGTGTGGTCTCAGATACTCTACTGTAATTCAAATAACCTTTTTGTATACATAACTGATATTGCTTATATTAACTTCAGGAGAAAACTCGCATTTGCTATTATCCATCCTGGTCAAGCACTTGGATCATAAGAGTGTCGCCAAACAACCACTTTTACTGGTAGACATTGTTAATGTCACAGCACGACTTGGACAAAGTGCAAAGCAGCAAGCCACAGTTGCTATCATTGGTGCAATATCTGACTTGATGAAACATTTACGAAAGTGCCTGCAAAATTCTTCTGAATCATCCAGCCCTAAGGATGGCAGCGATGAAATGAATGCTGATCTTCAGGTTGCCTTGGAAAACTGTATTGCACAGCTCTCAAATAAGGTTTGCAGTTGTTCCTTTAGTTTTCACTTCATTTAATTTATGGAATGAACTAGCAGTGCCACAGAAACTGTGGCTTCTGAAACATTAAAACCATGGTTTATCTTAATATGCATGTAAATTTGTATTTGCAAAGAAGTTTGGGAGTGAATCATAATGTATAAATTGTTGTTGTTGTTGTTGTTTTTTTTTTAAAAAAATTTCCTCCATGTAGTTTATGTACAAAAGCTGTTTTTAATCAACAGGTGGGGGATGTGGGACCCATACTTGATACGATAGCTGTGTTCTTAGAGAATATTTCAGCCACTACTGTTGTAGCTAGAACAACTATCTCGGCTGTTC
>Ga0307515_10023410_pt1 | contig 10823 bp, 6 predicted proteins | sample 17_EM_MG_FD_194513 | JGI IMG/M metagenome (GOLD analysis project Ga0307515, IMG submission 194513) | Populus trichocarpa ectomycorrhiza microbial communities from riparian zone in the Pacific Northwest, United States - 17_EM | ecosystem: Host-associated > Plants > Roots > Unclassified | place...
ATACCTTCTTCTTTTTTCATTTCACATCGAGGACAATTCAAATTTAAGTTTGGGGGAGTGGATATCCAGTTATGTTTAATGCTAGTGTCGGCTATGTTTATTCAATTTTTTTTTATGAGAGATAAGAAAAGTGAACTTGCATTTGTATGGGTGTGACATGTATTTAGGATTAACTTTACACTCTTAGGCTCTTTATTATGCTAAGCATTTCATTTTTTATTTGGAATAGACAATATCTTATAAAACAAGATTAAGAATACTTGTTTTTTTGGAAATTATAAATACACCTTTTCTTGCAAAGTTAAGTTATGTGACTATGCATAAAAGATGAGTAATGTTTTTTTTTGTAATTATCCCTTTGATCTAGTCTTAAACAAGATTTAAGAAAATAAAGTGATAATGATTAGATAATTAGATAAACACATATAAAGTTCTATCTACTTCAATATTTGAGGTGTTTAGTAATTAAGGGTATTCATCATAAATATTTATTTTTACATCAAACAACAGCTTGAAATATGAGTATGCAAAACACTTTATGTTTGTAATTTGTTAAGTAACTGAGTGTATTCATCACAAATATTTATATTTGTATCAAAAAACAAATGACATTTTAAAGATCAAAAGGATTGGAGAAAAAAAACAAAATAGAAAAGTGAATGAATAAATATCTCTTTAGCTTGCTTCCTTGTTTTTAGCAGTGAAAAAGGGTGATTATAAGATAAGTTTTGCATGATTGATTATGTTGGTTGCATGATAAATATGATTGAATTTAAAAGTATGTAAAAATACTTGAACTAGAGAAAGTGGGTATGCATAGTTTTTCTAAAGTGGGTATGCATAGTTTTTCTTTATTTGTTATTGCTTATGCACTAAGTTGGAGTGGGATGTTAGCATATTAGGTCGATTGGGTGTGATAAACTGAGCCTAAATATGGTCATGGTCCTTTGTTTTATGGTTTTTTTTTCCTTGAGGGTAAGCAAACATTCAAGTTAATTTGAGGGTATTTGATAAGGAAATTTATTTCACATATTTTTTTAATTTTAATTGTTTCGGTTCAGAGTATTTAGGATGCCTTTTACCTTGTTTATCCATAATTCTAGGTATCTTTGGTATTTATTTAATTCTTGAAAATTCATGGTATTTTCAGATATTTAACTATTGAATTAGATTGAAAATGAGATCATGTGAAGAGACAAATAATAGGTTGAGTTTAAAGATCAAATCTTAATTTATTTGTTTTAGTCAAACTAGGACACCGATTAATTTTCAGGTTATAACTAAGTTATACAACTCGATTTCATGTGTTCTTTACCATTCTGGAAAGAAAAGGCATAGGCTTACAATTTCTATGAGAGCTCAGAACCTAGTTCTGCTATTTTCAAGTTGTTATGTGAAGTTCTAATATATGATTTATATAGTTCTCTAACACCTCTTCTCAAGTAAAAGCCTTTTAGGTTTGGAAATTCGAATTCGTGACCATTTGATCAATGAAATTCTAATACCATGTTAAATAATAATCTCATCCTAAAAACTTAATTAAACTATTAGGTCAAGCCCCCAAGATATAATTTATATAATTTTTTAATAAATCTTGTGTCACAAAAGAAGAATAGGCTCCAATTATTTGCTTGAACAATGGATCAAATATTTATTGATTAACCACAGACAGAAAGGCGGTCCAAAGAAACTTATAAATGATTGATTGGCGGGATAAGAGAAATCAACCCCATAGGAATAGTATGTTTGCTTCAGCAGAATAAGGAAAGGATTTCTTTCTTATACCAAAAAAACATGTTCGGTTCAATAGTTTACGGAAAAGTTGCCAGTGGTCAGAGCAAAAATTTTCCAATTATCGAATTTGAACATTGTATTATATGCACAAATTAATTTTAAAAATAATCCTATTTAAAAAGTCATTATTAAGATCGAACCTTATGGGTGCATGTCTGCGTTACATGCACATGAATTTTAAAATACAGCAAGTGAGAAAAGCAAAAGAGATGGCGCCTTGGAGTAAACCACCGTTTCATGCAAGATTTATTGCAATCTTTATAGATTGTTCAATAAACATTTTTTTTGTTTAAATTTTCCGCTCTCAAATCCTAACATTTACAGATGAAAGATTGCAAGAAAATTTAAATGTTTGTGTAAATCCCAACATAAATTTTCATTGATAAAATTGTTAAATCTAGTAGTGGTAATTTTATTTTTATTTTTATTTTCAGGATGAAGCCTAGCTTCAAATACATGCCCATAAATTTGTTCAGTGAATTTAGCTAGACAAGAGGCTTCCCGGATAGAAATGCTGCAAATAGTGCCAGTGATCTTGCTGGTGATGAAAATGGTGCCATATGAGAGCCTCCTCTAATGGTGGTAAATGCCAGGATGTCACCATAGATCACTTGTGTCCATCCGCCAACCTGGGAACAAAAATTTAAGGACACAAGATCAGGAACCAAAACCATATTTACTTCTTGATGGTATGTAACTTGGTTTATGTTAAGCTGCAGCAACAGGCTAACCTGTTTACCCTCAAACCAAGCTGTATAGGGCACAGTTGCGTTCAATCCCAGCTTTTCTGCCAAGCCTTCCACCAAAGTCCTACTCCCCGTAAATGGGATAACAGAATCCTGATCTCCACTGTGTTTCAAGTTTGTGTCATTAACATTGGCAGTCTCGTTTGCTAGTTGGTAGAAAGAGATGAAAAGGCTGGTTCATGTACCTGTATACTAGAACCCGGATGCCTGAGCTGACTAATGAGCCCACCACATCAATTGTTGGTATCTCTAGGTTTCGAAGATCATAGTGTGTAACTCTAAAATGAAGAAATAAATCAGAACAAGTAAGTGTGATCCTTTATTGGTAATACAAAGTAATAAGAAACTACAAAGAAGAAGAGTTGGAATTATTAATTACCTACTGCACAAAGTCCATTGTGGAGTTCCAACAAGCTTGGCATGAAGAGTTTCTTGCACATCTTTCCTGTCCAAATATAGAAAAGTTTTATCTCCTACACAAAGATCAATATTCTCTCCAGATTTCTGCATAAGGGGAAGCAAATCCAAAGGAGAGCTGTAATGGTTTTAGACGAACTGTTATGTCCTAAAGAGCGTACAGGCTGATTGAGAGCATCCTGTAGTGATTGATCTGATGAGAAAGACTGGAGCCTTGGTGATAATGGATGATTATGAACTCCCAACAGCGTTTCTGATTCACCAGACGATAGACAAACATTTGCAGTGACATCATATTTATCAATAGCGTCCGGAATTTCTGCATTAAGTTGATCTACCACTTCCAAACAAGAAGCCGAAAGGGAGGCTCCTAGACGCTCTCGCCAGAGTTGTGAAGTGTTACAAACTGCACTGAGAAGTTCACAAGTAGGGTTTGATATCAACCCATGAGACCAATAGAAGTCACCTTCCGAGTTAAAATCTGTACCGAACTCCAATAGAGGGTTTCCTAGCTGAAATGCCAAAAATCAGATCTTATGAGGCCAATGAATATCACTAGAAAATACAACGGTAGAGAAGCTAATACAAGAATTCGGAATTCTATGTTGCACTACTCACAGCCATGCGCTTCAAATTGAATTTTAGTCCTGACTTCACAATGAGGTAAGCAAGTTGTGGTATATAGTGTCCTGTCAAGGAACAGAGTTCAAGATCGCTGGTACATTAGACCAACAGTCTCAAGCTTTATCCTTATCCCTGTCAAAATATTTCGTGATGCGCTGTTTTCATTGAATTAAACACACCTGCGTAGCTCTCTCCTGTGATAAACAAATCCCTATTCTTGTACTCAGGAAATTTCAGGAACCAATTCTGTAGGAATACAAAATTGTCTTGTGCTGAAGAGAAAGCAGCAAAAAAATGTAAATAGCTCATGATTTGAATTAGATAACAAAAATTTGAATTGACTAAAGCAAGAACAGCTACCAGCTAGAGCAGGAAATGTGTTAAACCTGTGATAGTGTCGTTCACCAAGTTATAGAAAGATTGATTGGCAGAATAAGAGAAACCAACCCCTGCTGGCGATTCCAGGTACAGCATATTTGCTTCTGCAGAAAAGAGGAAAGGTAACTTTCATCAATTCTTTCAATCTGTAAAACAGAAGGAAACCTCCTGCTAACTCTAACAGAAAACGTACAATGTCATGTGGAACAACCTTTGTTCCAACTGTAATCATTTCTAACAAGACTCTCTCCACCACTTGGTCTGAAAGGGCCATTCTCAGAGAAAGCTCCTCCTCCAACAGAAGAACAACCAGGCCCTACAGAAGGAACGGAACAAACAATATAACGGCAGTTAAAAACAATTCTGGTGTAGGAGAAAAACACAAAACAAAAGAAAATTTGAAGCACCCCCATTTAGCCAGAGCACAAGAGGCTTTGAAGCTGGGTCTGATTCTGCTTCGACAAAGTAATAGAAAAGAGCTCTGTCTTGATTTTCATCTACAGTTACATATCCTGCATATTGCTGGAAACTGACTCTTGGTTGCCCTGGCAAACTCAGGAGTTTATCATCTACAGCTCTGCATATTTGCATGAAAGTTGCTGATATCACTACCATAATTATCCATGACTGAGCCCCCATGTTGCTGAGAAAGAGAGCCGCAATGTTTCAAATTATGCCTCAATTCTGTGATTTATATCGAAGTTTTGCAACTTCACTTCTACTTGTAGCATGGCAATCATCGAAACCTTATCCAAAACATTTTCAGGGAAAAAGTTTTACTTACACGGTCAAATAATATATGACATCAAAACATTACAAGAATTAACAGCCAGGTGAATTAACTCATGCTTTTCATAAGCTTGCCCAAAGACAAAGTGCCGTCCTTGGAAAACCTCGGAAGAATATGTTCGGGCACCATTAATTGGTTTTTTCCTTGAATTGACCATTAAGCAGGATAAATACTTCAGGACATCAACCGATTAATTGGTTGAGATTTGGAAGTAGATAATCCAGGAGATTGTATTTATAAGCAGTTCTATGATCTTGCTTGCTTGACCCAAAATGTCTACTGGGTACAAGTTTACTGTAGGCGTAACTAGGTTTTTCAGGAGGGATCGATTCATATTTTATGTGGCAGCATTCAAAAATTGAAAGTGGTGTTAACAGTCAATTCCTTAAGCCTTTATGCCATCCTGAGATCCAATGATCTTAGACAAATCAAAACATGGATCACAAGTCAGGCCAACAGGGCTAGCCTGTTTATCCTCGTATCAAACCATCCTCCAAAGTCCCGCCGGTAAATGGGATAAATGAATCCTGATCTCCACTGTATAATTTTAACTTTATGCTGTTGTCATTCACAGTATCGTTTGCCATTTGGAAGAAGAGATGAAAGCTTGTTCACTTGCCTGTATCTTTGTAGTAGGTATCTCTAGGATCCGTGGATCATGTTGTTCAACTATATGGTGAAGAAAATATAGCATATGATCAAAAATACATATTAAAACTATAATGGGAATTGATTAGTAATATATAACATAATTAAAGCATAGAATTAAACAGAGATTTTAAAACTTTCATTTGCTTACATTAAAATTCCCTCCATAACAAGAAGGAAATTATATTTAAAAAAAAGATAAAAACAAAAACAAAAGAAGGAACAAAAATCCTAGAGGGTGGAGGCTTGTTGAAACGTAGTGAAGCTTCTTCTCCAGAAAAAAAAATTAAAAAATTTCATTTTCTTGCATTAAAATTTTGATCCAAATTTCGAATGTGCTTACCTTAGAATTTTTTGTTTTTTTTTTTTTAAAAAAGAAGTTGTAAATTGGAGAAAATAAGTCATTGACAAATGGCAAAGGGTGTCAACAAAGCCCATTGGGCTACTATGAAATCTTTGAGTAGTTTCATGGGCTTGCCAATAGAAGCAACCGATGACTCTCCCTCTCCCTCCTTCGCAGGGATCCTTCACTCCATTCTCATCTGATTCTCTCTCAAATTCACTTCGATCGAACGCATTTGACTGGAAACGGAAAAGGGTATTCTTAAATTGAAGCAGACGTGAGATTTATCCTCAAAGACTTCATTTTTCCAGGTTCTTATTTTCATGTCTTCTGTAAAGTTTTAATCTTTTTCGCAGTTTAGGAAGATTCGAATTTTTGTTAGGGCTATTGGCGTGATATTTAGTTTATAAATCATGGGTTTAATCTTTTTATTCATTTTATTTTGAATGAAGTGCTGGATATTGGAGTTGAGATCACACGAAGGAATTTTCCCTCTTCAGATATTGTAAAAATTGTTGCTGTCATGGATCCAGAGGCTGCAAAGACTGCAAGGGACTCTTTGAATTTGGCATTTCATATGTCAAACCTTCTTGATACAGGACTTGATCGACACACCCTTTCGGTTCTTATTGCCCTTTGTGATTTGGGTTTGAACCCAGAAGCACTTGCTGCTGTTGTGAAAGAACTCCGGAGAGAACCTGTTTCATCTTCACTGCCAAATTCTAGTGCTCCGGTAGCTAAACCGTAGTTAGGTAATGGATTTGTAATGATTTCGGTAGAATGCAATGTAAGGTAATATGATGTTTGCTTGTTTGTTGATCGGATTTTTTCTTTTTGTATTGAAATTCAAAATGCAGCGAACCACTTGTATTTTTTTTGCCCTCCCTGACTTGATGAGTTGTAGAAATTTGGGTACCATTTGTAGAGGAGTGGAGAGCTCTGTCTCAAACACAATTATGTGCTAAAGATGGAACTTGTTGTCTAAGCGTCCACTGTACTTTAGTGATTTCCTCTTGTTAAAGCCTGTGTGTTCCTGACCAAACATGCGTTTTGATTGAGTCTAAGTTGTTTCGGTTGTTTCATTCATGTTGCCCTGTTAGCAAGAGAAATTTTAGTTTGTTTTCCACTGTTGTTGGCTGATTTGCCTCTCCTACTTGGTTTGTTTATGAAAGTTCTATTCTAAACACCTCCACATGTTGTGCCAGCAGAAACTGTTGTGTGCAATCTGGCTTTCTATTGTTCTACTATAAGTTGTGAAAGATGGTAGGGATCGTACTTGTCAGCTTATTTAAAGAAACCTGCCCTTCTGATCTAGCAAGTTAGTGTTCCACCTTTTGTTTGTTGCAGCCTCTTCAATTACCAATACATTTTGGGAAAATGCATTTCTAATTATATGCAGGTCTGTTGTCTGTGCTACTGTAGTCTGTCGAATGCTTGTAAGGTTTTGTGAATATTCGAATTTCCTTGCCGAACTAATTTTGCTCATGTTTTGGATTTTATAATGCATTTTATTCTGAACATTGCACCGTGCATTATATTTCTATACCTTTTACTCTAACATTGCACCGTGCATTATATATCTATGCCTTTTACTCTACTTCTATGCTATGGAGTTCTTGCATCTCCATGACACTAAATGCGTTGACTGACCTCCAGTATGGCTTTACCCAGCAGGACCATTGGGTTAAGGAAATCCAAATCTGACTGAAGCATAGTTGCAGCTTTTCTCTAGGCAGCAAGCGCAGATCAAATTTCGCAAATATTGAAGTTGCTGAAGTGCAATTGTTGCTAGTTTACCTTGTTGGAAGTTTTAGATTTTCTTCACCTCTGCTTCAGAAGCTTTTCTGTAGCTATGCTTGAGATGTTCCTCTCCATTAGATCTATGACACATGCTGTGTTTGGAACTTCACCACCCCTTTATGCGTGAAATGCATTGAGATTGCATAACTTTTATGTGCTGAAATTTTTGTGGCCGGTGTCAACGTTGTTATATCTGGATAAACCTGTGATGGAATGAAGCTCTTGGGCATCAAAATCTAATTATTTCGGTTGTATGTGCAAGTGTAGAAAGAGGCCTCAGAGGCCTCATGGGTAAGCAATATGGATATCATCATAGTCAAAAACTTGCAACACAAGAAAAACATCCAGCTCAACACATCCATAATTTTGTTGTTTTTTTATGTTGTGTTATATTAAAAAAAAAAAATGAATTTGAAGTAAAATTGGGTTTTAGTTAATAGCGATTATTTTTTAAAATATTTTTTATTTAAAAATATAAAATAATTTTTATTTGAAAATATATCAAAATAATGTTTTATTATTATTTTGGTAGTAGTGTATCAAAACGATCGGAAACATAAAAAAAATTAATTTGAAGCAAAATGATCTAAGTGTATATTTGATATTGTGATGTAAAGTGTTTTTCAAAAGTGTTTAATTAAAAATACATTAAAATAATTTTTTTAGATTTTTTTAATTTTTAATATCAGAATATTAAAATTATAAAAAAATATTAAAAAATCAATTTGATATTTTTTTCAAATTAAATATATTTTTAAATGCATATAAACGTAGTTTCAAACACTAAATAAAGTCAGTATATTGGAAGTATAGTAGTTGTTGTTTTTTAAAATGTTTTTTACTTAAAAATATATTATTAAAAATTATTTTTGATATTAATATATTAAAAAAATTAATTTAAAATAATAAAAAAATCAAAATTTAAAGAAACGCATATTGTAACGGAAGCGTTCGAAACGGCCCTTGAATTAATGGATCCCACCAGGTTCTGACATAATGATTTCAACGACATAATGCTTTCACTGTATTTCCTTCCTCATCTCAACCTGATGGTCCCCAAACGGGTCGGGAACAGGAGAGAGCCTCGAATAGTCGAATATTTTCTTTACTTTTTTTTTTTTTCTGCCACCGACATGGTTAAAGCTGCATTTGCATTGGTAATGTCAATTTCCTTGCAGAAGTACTTTTTCGAGCTAAAAATAAATAGAATTGGGAATATTTGAGGATCTTTTAATTTTTTTTCTCTTTTTAGTTTATAAAGAAGTTCAAAATATCTTCTTCTTCTTCTTTTGGATCTTAACATGAGACTTTTATAATAATAATCTACATCTTAAAAATACTTTCATCTTAACATGAGATTTTTTTATATATAAGTATTGAGATGATAATATATTTAATTAATTCGAGTTAATTATTTAAATTAATTTTTTAAATTTATAACTCGGGTTATATGACCATGATTATTTCATATAAATCAAATTAAAATAAATTGTAAAGTTTAATTTTTAATAAATTCATTGTTGAATGATGAAATTAGAAAAAATTAAATAAAAAAACAATAAAAAAACTTAAATTTACCTGAGTTAACTTACAAAACCTATAATCTAAGTTATAAAACCAGAATAATTTCATAAAAAAATAAATAAAAAAAATGACAAAATTTAATCCATAATTAATAAAATGTAGAAGATTTTGAATTATAATAAAAATTTATTGACTTTTTTAAAAAATTAAAAAAATAAGTTAATTCGAGCTAATATAAAAAACATATAAACTGAGTCTTACCCTGAATTAATTTTCAAATAAGTTTTAATAATTGTGGTATTGAGTCGTTAGTTTTGCGGATATTTTTTATTTTTATTTTAAAATTATCCTCAAAACCAAAAACAAATAAAAAGGCGAATGACAGGAAACGTAATTAAAAAGTTACTCTAAAAATTACAAACACTTTGGATATAAAAACTCATTATTGATGAGAGGAAAAATTAAATAAATAAGCATATGCAAACCACTCCTCCAATCCAAACAAAACCCAAGAAAGCTGCCCCACATGAATTTAATTGTTTAAAATTAATTTACACAAGAAAACATAAAAATCGTTAGGTTTTCTTTTTAGTGGTAGGCGTAGCTAACCCCTAGCAGTGATACGACAGAAAAAATAAATAAAATAAAGAGTTCTAATATAAATATTTTCATAAGTAGATTTCTATAATAATAATAATAATAATAATAATAATAATTGTTTTGTTAATGAGTCACATCAGATGGTGATATCCACGTTCATCACGTGGAGAATATAAATCTTTAGTTTGCCTTTCAAAAAGTTTGTCGTCTTGCCTTTTGTAATATACATAGCATATTTAATTCTATTTGTTTTTTTTTTTGGTAATGATATTTAACTCTTTTTCTTTAGATAATTTCAATTTAATCCCTGTAAAAGATGAAATGTTTAATCTTTTTGCTTAAAAATATTTCTTTCTTAACAAATTAATCTCTTAGAGATAGAAAATTGGCTATATAAGAAAAAAAAACTAATTTTTATTTTGATACTTAATAACAAAACTTTTTTTTTTGTCCCTAGAAAGGTTTGATATATTTCTACTTCCCTACGCCGATTAATGAAATATAATAATTTAATATATATGAAAAAAAAATTAAGATACGAATTCATGTGTTTTTTAGGTGCTTTTTTCTGTGAAAAAATAAATTAATATTTTTTAAATAATATTGACATGATAATTAGATCATTTACTTGCCCTATGCTGAAGAGTCGTTCAATTTTTAAAAAAAATATTAAGAAAATATTTAGGCATTGTTATGTGTTTTCATGAGAAAAAAAATTGTATATGAATTAACACAATATATCCTAGTTAATTTGGTAAATTAAAAGGCAATCTGGACAATTAGAAAAAACATAATTTGACTAAAAAAATTCAAAATAATATTTTTAAAAAATATTAAAATGACAACATATTGAATCGATTTAGGTTAACTCAGGTTAACATGTAAAGTCTACAAACCGTGTTATATGACCGTGGTAATCTCGTAAAAAAACATATCAAAAAACATTTTGAAGCTTAATTGTTAATTAACACAATGTTAAATGTTAAAATTAAAAAAAAATCAATTACAAAAAAAAAACTCAAGTTAACCGGGTTAACTCGTTGAAGTTGTGATCTGAGTTAACTATAATAACTCCATATAAAACAAATCAAAATAAATTATAAATCTTCATCCATAATTAAAAAAAAAAAAAACAGAGTCCTCCTCCATTCTGTTAATT
>Ga0307515_10023411_pt1 | contig 10823 bp, 9 predicted proteins | sample 17_EM_MG_FD_194513 | JGI IMG/M metagenome (GOLD analysis project Ga0307515, IMG submission 194513) | Populus trichocarpa ectomycorrhiza microbial communities from riparian zone in the Pacific Northwest, United States - 17_EM | ecosystem: Host-associated > Plants > Roots > Unclassified | place...
CAGGCGATTCGAGACAAAGAGGATGAGGTGGTCCAGGCCGGCTTCTCCGAAGGCATTGGCGACCCCGGATTCACGTTGCTCATTCAGCGGGCGGACTATGTACCGGTGTCGGCGGCCGGACGGCGCCGACGGCGCGGACGAGGTGACCCTCCCCCCCCTGTAGTCGCCGTCGATTTCAGCCGTTACCGCACCTGACCATTTCTTTGTCTCGAATCGCCTGTGCGGAAGCCGGGGCCGATGGCGCGGCGCGTGACGGCCGTCATCGCTTTCGCACAGGAAATTGAAATGAATCCGGGATGACTCCTTAACGTTCGTGACTTGTCATGGCCCTTTCGTTGTACCGGCCAGTCTGCTCCGGTAGAACGTTGGACAGCAGCCTCCAGTATCGAGCGGAGTTTTCGATGCGTGATCAGACAGTGGGCGAGTTACACGAACACGTCGTGTCCGGTCACCCCGTGTCCGGTGCGCGGTGAAGATCCTCGTTCTGGGTTCGCTGGGCGTGGAACTGCCGGACGGCGATGTCGTCCATGTGCGTGGCCTGCAGGCCACGCTCATCACGGAGTTGCTCGCCGCGGAGTCCATGGTCGTCTCCACGGACCGGCTCGCGGACGCGCTCTACGGTGAGGACATCCCGCGCCAGCCGCTGCGTGCCGTCCATGCCCATATGACGCGGCTGCGGCGGGCGTTACGGCAGTGGGAACCCGAAGGGCCCGGCGCGGAGCGTCTGTTGGCCAAGGCCACGGGGTACGTCCTGAAGGTCTCGCCCCTGGAGTCGGACGCGGGACAGTTCCTGGCCGAGCTGGCGCGGGTGCGGACCCTGGAACCCTCGGACGCCGGTGCCACCATGGAGATCCTCGAACCCGCCATGGACCTGTGGCGGGGCCCGGTGCTGGAGGGCGCGTCGACGGGTACGGGGGGCGGCCGCCTGGTCACGCGGCTGGAGGCGGCCCGGCGGGAGGCGGCCGAGCGACTGGCCTCGGTCCGGCTGGCCCTCGGGCACCACACGCGGGCCATCACCGACCTGCAGGACCTGCTCCTGGAGAACCCCTACGACGAGCCCCTCGCCCGCCTCCTCGCAACGGCGCTGTACCGGTCGGGCAGACCGCACGAGGCCCAGCGGGTGGAACAGCGCATCCGAAGGGCGCTGCGTGACGATCTCGGCGTCGGCCCGGACACGGTTCCGCCGCCCGCACGCCCCGGTGGCCGCGGCCGCGTTCAGCGGGACCTGTCCTCGGCCAGGCTGCTGGAGCTGATCGTCGACGGTGAACCACCCGTGTGTCTGAGGAGCCCGGCCCCACCACGGACGTCCGGACCGTCGGCCCCCATGGCGGGCATCTACCGCGTCGGCGGCTTCCCTGTCGCCGTGTTCCGCGACACGTACCCCGAGCACCCGCCCGATGTCCAAAGCGTTGTGCGGACACTGGAGTACGCGCGAAAAGCCTGTCTGCCCGTGGCCCTCCTCGTCGGGGAACCCGGTCGCGGACCCGCCGTCGCCTCCGAGCTGCCCGCGCACCGGGTGACGCTGCTGCGCTCCCTCGTGCAACTGCGAGGTGTGGTGCCCCGGGTGGTGATCTCGTTCGACGACGCGGTGACACGGTCCCTCGGCGCGGCGGCACTGGGGGACGCCTTCATCCTCGTACGGCCTGACGGTCCGGGCGGAGCCGACGGGCCTCCGACGGCCGCGATCGAGGCGACGAGCGTGGTCGACGCGGCGGCCAGTGCGCGTGAGCTGCTGGACTATCTGACCCGGCAGTGGGCTCCCGCGTCGCCGCCCCGTGCCGCGATCGAGTACTTCAGGGCGGACGAGGCGCCCGTCGACATGCGGGGTGTCATCGCCGGGATCGCCGACGGCGGTGACTGGCTCGAACTCATGGCCGAGCAGGGGTCGAGTGTCCTGACGGGTCTGGCCCGTATCGAGGGCAAGCGGGTCGGCGTCATCGCGAACGACCCCGCGGTGGGCGACGGCGCGCTCACTCCGCGGGCGGCGAGCAAGGGGCGGCGGATGGTCGACCTCTGCGCGCTGTGGAACATCCCCCTGCTGGTTCTGGTCGACACCCCGCAAGTGCCGGGCACCGGTGTGTCCGGGGTCTGGTCCCTGCCGGCGATGGCGGGCGCGGAGTTGCTGAACGCCTTCCTCGAGGCCCGGGTGCCACGCGTGACCGTGCTCGTGGGCCGGGCGGAGGGCTGGCCGCGGCTGGTCATGGGGGCGCGGGAGTCCGGCGCGGACGCCGTCTACGCCTGGCCGCGGGCCCGGACCGACCTCGCGGACGGGGCGCTGGACGGTGTCATCGCTCCCCAGGCCACACGAGCGGTGGTCAGTACGCTCCTCGCGGCCTCCTTGGACCGACGGGCGGGTGCCTGATCGTCAGCGGTCCGTGGCATCGCAAGGGCGGCCCTGGGGCCTGGCCGGCGATTTCGTCTGCTGCGCGACGCGCCTGATGCCGCCCGGCCCGCCCTCCGGGCGGACGACGGGAATCGTCAGGCGGGCGGCGACGCCGGGCCGCGCCGGGCTGACGGCCGCCAGGGTATGCCGGCGGGGCGGCAGGCCGGTTCCAGGTGCGGGTGGGGCCGTCCGGCGGTTCCCGTCGGTGCCCTGCACGGCGAGGGCGCGCGTCTGCCGCGCCTTGAGTCGGTGCCGCAGCGGGCGCGGGCGTCCTCCGGGCGACGACGGGAATCGTCAGGCGGGCGGCCCCAGCCGTACGGGAAGGGACGCCGGGCCGCGCAGGGCTGACGGCTGCCAGGGTACGTCGGCGGGGCGGCAGGCCAGTTCCATGTACGGGTGGTGCTTCAGGAGCGTGGCGAGGACCGCTTGGAGTTCGAGCCTGGCCAGGGGTGCGCCCAGGCAGTAGTGGGGGCCGTGCCCGAAGGCCAGGTGGGGGTTGTCCCGGCGCGTGACGTCCAGCCGGTCGGGGTCGGGGAAGCGGCGGGGGTCGTGGTTGGCCGACGCGACCCCCACGAAGACCAGGTCGCCCCGGGGAATGGTCACGTCGGCGAGGGTGATGTCCTCGGCCGCGTACCGGATGAGCCCGAGCGTCACGGGGCTCTCGAAGCGCAGCAGTTCGTCGACCGCCGAGGGGATCAGGTCGGGCGTCTCGACGAGCCGGGCCAGTTGGTCGGGGTTCCGCAGGAGCAGCAGCAGTCCGGAGCCGATCATCTGGGTGGTGGTCTCGGCGCCGCCGGCGAACAACACCCCGGCCATCGAGGTCAGTTCGGTGTCGGTGAGCCGCCCCTCGTCGTCGTGGGCGGAGATCAGGGCGCTGAGCAGCCCTCCGTCGGGGCTGCGCCGCTTCTCCTCGATCATGTGGGAGAGATACGTCCACACCGCGTCGCGCGCCTCCTCCACCCGGGCCGCCACCTCCGGGTCCACCGGCAGTTCGGTCAGTGCGGAGACGAAGGGGCCCAGGTGGGCGGCGTCCTGCTCGCTCAGCCCCAGGAGCCGGCAGATCACCAGGGTCGGCAGCGGCTCCGCCAGGACGGACACCAGGTCGGCGGTCCCGTCCGGCGGGAGCGGGGCCAGCAGTTTGCGGACCGTCTCCTCGATGTAGGGGGCGAGGGCGGCCACCCGGCGCGGGGTGAACTCACGGGACACCATCCGGCGCAGCCGTGTGTGCTCCGGCGGGTCCAGAACGAGCATCGTCTCGGGCAGACAGTCCGCGAACCGGAACTTGAACCGGGCCAGCCGGCACCGCAGTTCGGGGCCGGCGTGGCGGTCCTCGACGCTCAGGCGTGGATCTCCGGCCAGCCGCTGGGCGTCCTCGTGGCGCGTGATGAGCCAGCCCTCGCCCGCGAAGGCCGTCTGGATCCGGATCACGCGGCCGGCCTCGCGCAGCCTCCCGAAGTACGGGTACGGGTCGAGGTACTGGTTCAGGGTCCTGGCCCTCGACGGCTTGTCCGGCACCGCTCCTCCAACTGCCTGCGACGGGCGCCGGGTTGCTCCCCGGCCGCGACAGCCAGCTTGCGGGGCCGCTGAGACGGTCCGGTGACAGTCCGCATATGACCGGTCCGGTGACGGAGCCGGCTGTCGCCGCCATGTCACACGGCGTCCTTAGCGTGGCGCACCCCGAGCTTCACGAGGAGGTCCGTATGAACGCCGAGCCGCACGCCCCCGAACCCATCGCCGTCGTCGGGCTGTCCTGCCGTACGGCCGGAGCCGACGACGCGGAGTCCCTGTGGCGGTTGCTGCGGGCCGAGCGGCGGCTCATCGGCCCGGTGCCCGAGCAGCGGGTGCCGTCCGTCGACACGGGGCCCGTCGACGCCGGGCCGATGCGGGCGGCGCTGCTCGACGACGTCAGCGGCTTCGACGCGGCCTTCTTCGGTGTCTCCCGGCGCATGGCGGCCTGGATGGACCCGCATCAGCGCCTGCTCCTCGAACTGACCTGGCACGCCCTGGAGAACGCGGCCATCGCACCGGACCGGCTGCGCGGCGAACCGGTGGCGGTGTTCGCCGCGGCACCCATGGCCGACTACCGGGAGCGCATGATCCGGGCGGACGTCGTGGACAGCGCCGCTTTCCCCGGCACCCTGATCACGTTCACGGCCAACCGGATCTCGTACCAGTTCGACTGGACCGGTCCGAGCTACGCCATCGACTCCGCCTGCTCCTCCGGCCTCTCGGTACTGGCCCCTGCCGTGCAGGGGCTGCGCGCCGGTGAGTTCTCCCTGGCCGCCGTGATGGCCGCCAACATCACCTGCAACGGCTTCTACACCAGCAGCGCCTATCAGGCGGGCGCTCTCTCCCCGACCGGCGACTCCGTCCCGTTCAGCACGCGACGCGACGGTTATGTGCGGGGCGAGGGCGGGGCCTGTCTCCTGCTCAAGCGTCTTGCCGACGCGCGGCGGGACGGCGATCCGGTGCACGCGGTGATCCGCGGTGTCGGCGTCGGTCACAACGGCAGGGCCGGCGGCCTGACCGGCAGCGACGCCCCGGCCCAGACCCAGCTGTTCCTGCGGACGGCCCGCGCGGCGGGAGTTCCGCTCTCCTCCGTCGGCTATGTCGAGGCCCACGGCACCGGTACGGGAGGCGACCTCGCCGAGGCGACGGCCGTGACCGAGGCCCTCCGTACGGCACTTGAGGAGCCCCAGGCCCAAGTGGCCGGGCCTGAGGGCAAGTTGTGGATCGGCTCGGTCAAGTCGAACATCGGGCACCTGGAGGCCGCCGCGGGGCTGCTCGGCATCGTCAAGGCGGTGCTCATCCTGCGGCACGGGCTCATCCCGTCGATCGCGGGTCTCGACCGGCCCGATCCCGCCCTGTCGTTCGGCGACCTGCCGGTCGCCCTCGCCGACCGTCCGGTCAGCTGGCCGCGCGGTGCGGAGGTGCGCCGTATCGGGGTGAACTCCTTCGGTGTGGGCGGCGCGTTGGCCCACGCCATCGTCGAGGACGCGCCCGAGGAGACGACCGGCGCGCCGACGTGGACCGGTACCGGCCCGCTGGCCGTCCCCCTGTCCGCCATGAACCGAGCGGCGCTGTCCGCCCTGGCCACAGACCTGTTGCGGACCGTGCGCGGGTCCCGGCCGCCCGACCTGGCCGCCCTCGCGTGGACGACCCAGACGGGCCGGGCCAGGCTGCGGGAACGACGTGTCCTGGTGGCCGCCGACCTCACCGGGCTGGCGGAGGCGCTGGCGGCCGTGGCGGCGGACCGGCCGCACGGACAGGTGGCGGCGACGGACCGCAGGGACGCGCTCGGGCGGCTGCCCACGCCCCTGGCCCACACCGCCGGCGACTGGCTCGACGGCCTCCCCGCCGACTGGGCCAAGCACTGGCCGGACCCCCGGTCGCACTGCCCGGACCTGCCCGGCTACCCGTTCCAGCGCGGCCCGCACTGGTTCGACGCCCACGGCCCGGCAGCCCGAGCCGGCACCCACTGACCACCACTCACCGACCTTCACCCATCGACCACCGACCACCGTTCAGCACGACAGGAGAACCCCCATGTCCCAGACCGTTACCGCCGACGAGGTCCGTGAAGTACTGCGCACGCATCTGGCGGAAGTCCTCTACTGCGAGCCCGAGGAGATCGGTGACGACACCGCCTTCCAGGACCTTGGCCTGGACTCCGTGCTCGGTGCCGAGGTCACGGCGGTGATCAACTCCCGCTACGGCCTGGAGGAGAAGGTCGAGGCGCTCTACCAGAACCCCACCCTGGCCGAGCTGGCCGAGCACGTGGCGCGGCACGTCGGCCTGCCGCAGGGCGCGCGCTGACCCGGCCGCCCGGCACTCGGCAGAAGGCAGGGTTCCATGACGCACGACAAGATCTGGGAAGTGCTGAGCCGGCATGTCCGGGACGTCCTGGGCGACCTCCAGGACGACGAGATCCACCCCGGGCAGAACCTGCGGGACCTGGGAGCCAACTCCCTGGACCGCATGGACATCCTGGTCGGCACCGTCGACGAGCTGCGGCTGACCGTGCCCACGGGGGCGCTCGCCGCGGCGCCCACGCTCGGTGGTCTCGCGGAACTGCTCCACGCGCACCGCGAGCAGCCATGAGCCCCTCACCAGGGGCGGACCGGCCGTACGGGACCGGCATCGCGGTGACCTCCGCCGCGGTGCTGCATCCCGCCGCCGCCACCGTCACCGAACTGGACCGGGTGCTCCGCCGCGGCGACCCGGCCCTGCGCCCGACTCCCGTACCCGGCGCGGAACTCGTGGTCCCGGCCGCCCTCCTGGACGGCTTCGACCTGCGGTCCTGGGCCGGGTCCCACTGCGCCGACCAGTCGGGCCGCGACAGGCTGCGGCGGGTCGCCGGACGGGCCACCCTCCCGGTACGGACGGCCTGTTGTGTCGCGCTCGCCGCGTTCACCGCAGCTCGGCTGACCGATGCCGAAGCCCGTGACACGAGCGTGGTGATCGCGGGCAACAACCTGGCCCTGGGCCACCAGTCCCGCACCGCCGCCGCCTACGCCGACGACCCGGCCACGGTCCGCGCCGGGCATCTGCTCGACTGTTTCGACACCGACGCGCTCGGCGCCGTGGGAGAGGTGACCGGGTGCGGCGGGGAGGGCTGGCCGATCGGCGGTTCGTCGGCCGCCGGCGCGCTCGCCCTGATCCACGCCACCCGTATGGTGGCCGCCGGTCACGCACCCCGTTGCCTGGTCGTCGCGCCGGTCAACGACCTTTCCCCGGTGGAGATCGGCGCCTTCGTGAAGGCCGGGGCGATGGCCCGGGTCGGCGCGGGCGGGGACGCCACCGCGGCCTGCCGTCCCTTCGACGAGAGCCATGACGGAATCGCCGTGGCCCATGTCGCGGCGGCCGTGCTCGTCGAGCCGGTGGCCGAGGCGCACCGGCGCGGCATCAGGCCGCTGGGCCGGATCCTCGGCTCCGGCACCGGCACCGACGGCCGACGCGGCACCCGTCCCGACACCGACGGCCAAGTCCGGGCGATGCGCGGGGCGTTGTCCGACTGCGGTCTCGCCCCCTCGGACATCGACTACGTCAACGCCCACGCCACCGGGTCGCCCATCGGCGACGACAGCGAGGCGGCGGCCCTGGCCGAGGTGTTCGGCACCGCCGGACCGACAGCCGCCGAATCAACGGCCGTTGGACCGACGGGGGTCGAAGGGCCGTGGGTCAACTCGACCAAGGCCCTGCTCGGCCACGGGCTGGGAGCCGCGGGGCTCGTCGAGGCCGTCGCGACCCTGCTGCAACTCGCCGGCGGCTACTGCCACGCCAACCCCCGGCTGACCAAACCGGTGCGGCCGGACCTGAGGTTCGTCACCGACACGATCACGCGTGCGCCGCTGCGTACCGCGTTGAGCAACAGCTTCGCCTTCAGCGGGATCAACGCGTCCCTCGTCCTGGGGCGAGCGGAGGAGGACTGCCCATGAAGCCGGTCGGCATCGAGGACATCAGCGCCTATCTGGGTCTGGCCTGCATCGAGGTCGACGACCTGTTCCGGGCGCGGGGCATGGACACCTCCCGGATGGCGAACCTGATGATGCGGCGCAAGACGGTCGCGCTGCCCTGCGAGGACGTCGTCAGCTGTGCCGTCAACGCCGCCCGCCCGCTCCTGGACCGGCTCGGCGAAGGCGAGCTGGACACGATCGAACTGCTGGTGGTGGGCACCGAGTCGGGGATCGACCTGTCCAAGTCGACCGCGACGTGGATCCATGAACTCCTGGGCCTGCCCCGCACCTGCCGTCTGTACGAGGTCAAACAGGCCTGCTACGCGGGTGTGGCGGCACTCCAGCTCGCCGCCGCGCAGATGGCGACCGCCTCCCGCGAGGACGCCCGCGCCCTGGTGATCGGCTGTGACGTGCCGCGTCTCATCCGCGGCAGCACGGCGGAACCCAGCCAGGGGGCGGGCGGGGTCGCCGTCCTCGTCGGATCCCGACCCGCGCTGGCGACAGCCGAGTTGGGCGCCGCCGGCTACTGCGGCTTCGACGTGACCGACGTCCGCCGCCCCACCCCGTCGGAGCACATCTGGGACCCCGACCTGTCCCTCATGTCGTACGTGGAGTGCCTCAGGACCGCCTACGGCGACTACGTACGGCGCCGCCCGGACACCGACTTCTTCGACACCTTCGACCACCTCGTGTTCCACACCCCGTTCCCCGGCGCGGTCCGCGGGGCCCACCGCTCCCTGCTGCGCGGCCTGGGGCGCTTCGGCCCGCAGCAGGTCGCGGAGGACTTCGGCCGCCGTCTTGAGGACTCCGTCCAGTACCCCTCGCAGGTCGGCAACATCTACGCCGGGACCACTCTCCTCGCCCTGCTCAGCCTGCTCGACCACGCCGAGCCCGGCCCCGGAGCCACCCGGCGCGTCGGGATCTTCTCCTACGGGTCCGGGTGCTCCTCGGAGTTCTGCAGCTACCTGCTCAACTCCCCTGGACCCAGGGGCACTTCGGGTATGGCGACCTCGGGTGTGGCGGACGCGCTCGCAGCCCGCGTCCGCCTGGACGTCGACGCCTACGACGAGATCGCCGACGCGTGCGACCCGTTGTCCGCCGGTGCGGCGGACTTCGAGGGCGACCTGTCGCTGGCGGCCAAACTGGTGCCGGCCGTCAGCCCCGATCGCCCGTTGACGATGCTCGAACACATCGACGGCCACGAGCGCCACTACGTCCAGGTCGGCGGAGGGCGGTCATGACCGGCGTCACCGTGACCCGGCGGCCCGGGCAGCTGCGGGCCACGCTCACCGGTCCCGTGCTCGGCGAGGACGTGGTCAAAGCGCTGATCGCGGCGCTGGAAGAGGCCGAACGCACGCCCCGGGCACGGGCCTTCGTGATCGCCTCCGACGGTCCCGCGTTCTGCACCGGCATGCCCCTGAGCGGCGACCGGTCCACGGGTGACGTCCTCGGCGGCCTCGCGTCGGCACACGACCTCTTCACCGGCCTGGCGCGCAGCCCCCTGGTCACCGTGGCCCTCGTCGACGGGCAGGTCACCGGTGGCGGTGTCGCCGTCGTCGCCGCGTGCGACCAGGTCGTCGCCGGTCCCCGAGCCACGTTCAGGATCACCGAGTTGCTGGTGGGGCTGCTGCCGGCCGTGCTGCTCCCGGTCGTCGCCGAACGCGTCGGTCACCACCGAGCCTTCTCGCTGGCGCTGACCGCACATCAACTGGACGCCGCCGCCGCCGTCGGCATCGGCCTCGCCGACCGGGCCGCCCCGGATGCGGAGGCCGAACTGACCCGGCTCATGCGCGAGTTGGGACGCACCACCCCGTCGGCCGTGGCGGCCCTCAAGCGGTACCGCGACGCCCTTCGGTCCGGGCCCGGCAGTCTGGAGCAGGCGGTGGAAGCCATGCGTGAGCGCCTCGAAGATCCGGCCGCCCGGGCCAGGATGTCCCTGCTCGCGGAACAGGGGCTGCTGCCGTGACCGCCGCGCACCCCGCTCCCGGTCCTGTGGCGATCCGCCTGGCAGCGCCCCTGGCCCAGGTGACCCTCGACGACACCGCCAACGGCAACCGCATCACGCCCGCCGCGCGGGCCGCCCTGCCCGCGGCTCTGGCGGAGGCGGCGGCGGATCCCGGCACCCGCGTGATCGTGCTGAGCGGGCTGCCGGACGTGTTCTGCGCCGGCGGCACGCGCGAGGACCTCACCGCCGAGGGCGAGGCCCGCACCCCGCACGGCTGGGACTTCGTACGGGCCGCCGCCGACTGTCCGCTGCCCGTCGTCGCGGCGGTGCAGGGGCACGCGATCGGGGGCGGACTGCTGCTGGCGCTCTACGCGGACGCGGTGGTCCTCAGCGACCGCTCCAGCTACTCCGCCAACTTCCTCACCTACGGCTTCACGCCCTGTCTGGGCGCCACCCATGTGCTCCCCGCAGTCCTCGGACAGGCGCTGGGCACCGAGATGCTCTACACCGGCCGCCCCTACCGCGGCCGTGAACTCGCCGCCCGCGGCGCCGCGGTGAACATCGTCGCGCACGACAGGGTCCCCGACCGCGCGGGCGCCCTCGCCCGACGGATCGCCCAAGCGCCGCGTACGACGCTCCAGTTGCTCAAGCGGCAACTCGCCGCACCGGCGCGGGACTTGGCACTGGCCGCCCTGGAGCGCGAACTCCCGTACCACACAGCCACTTTGGTCGCCCCCGAGACCCGGCGCCGGATCGACTCGCTCTACCCGCTCACCCACGCACGGCAGTCCGAAGCAGGGGGCCCACTGTGACCGTCGCTCTGCTCTTCCCCGGCCAGGGAACCCAGCACATCGGCATGGGCAAGGACCTCTTCGCCGCCTTCCCCGACCTGACCGAACTTGCCGAGGACATCCTCGGCCGCTCACTGCGCCGGCTGTGCCTCGAAGATCCGGACGGCCTCCTCGGGCACACCCGGTTCACCCAGCCCGCCGTCTACACCGTCAACGCCCTCGCTCATCGCCGACGGCTCCTCGGCGGC
>Ga0307515_10023412_pt1 | contig 10823 bp, 4 predicted proteins | sample 17_EM_MG_FD_194513 | JGI IMG/M metagenome (GOLD analysis project Ga0307515, IMG submission 194513) | Populus trichocarpa ectomycorrhiza microbial communities from riparian zone in the Pacific Northwest, United States - 17_EM | ecosystem: Host-associated > Plants > Roots > Unclassified | place...
GCGCAGGCGAGGCGCAGGCGAGGCGCCTACAAAACGTAGTCGCCCCGCATCAGAGAACAGCAGAATTCAGTTCTACAGTTCTACTTCATTAAGAACCAGATACTCTTTACATCCCACTACTATTGTTACGTTACTATATGCCCTAAGGACCTTAGCGTCCTAACAGTACTAAATTCTTATCCCTTTTTAGGGGTAGTGGCCCAACAATATAGCGGTCTGCTAAGGCCACGACTACATAGCGGCAACCCTCTGTTAAGAAGACGACCTATATTTATTAACTATATCGCAGCCTATTAACCTAATGGCGAGACAAGGGCGTACCAGCGTAGTACGTACTACCGAGCCTGGGGATCGGCCCTAGGATAACATAGGCGAACCTATGTCGTCCTAGACAGAACCGGAAGCTACGGACAAAGGGGATATACAGGAAGAAATACAACGGCTAGAAAATAAGAAGCTACAACTCCTAAAGTAAAGAAAACTATACTTGCTTAGGGAAGAGGTGGAAGTGCTAAGACGGCGTTAACGCGGCGAGGTAATATCGACTCCCGTTCCTAACCCAGATCTGCAACCTTAAACTATCCTATTAGAGTACTTAGATGGTAACCAGATACGTCCGAACCTTAAGCGGAAGGCTATTAATATAATAGGCGCTCCATTAAAACGGGCCGTTAAAATAGAGAAGATTGCTCCATATTATATATAAAGATGACCACCTAGATACGTAGTTTACCTAGGAGGAGCTAATAGAATTCCTAATTAACTAAATTAAAAGTCCTATTAATCGAGAACTCTATGTAGCCCTAATATATGTAAGGGCAATGCAACGAACCAATTAACCTATAAATAAGTTTACTGCTTACCTAACCTCCTTAAAAGCATAAATTAATCCTCCCTATAATGTAAAGCATCTAATAATATACCTATTCGCGAAGCTATGGCCAGAGCTACGGCTTACGGTTACTAACTATTAGGAGTTTCTATAAACTTAAGATTAGCTAGTTTCCCTAGCTGCCCTATTAGAGGAAAACTAGAAGAGCGTAAGCGCCCTATAGGCTAGAAGCAATAGGCGCGCCATAAACTTAAATATAAAGACCACCCTATTGGGTAACTTAGGGAAAGCGGACTCTAAAACCACCACTAGCGACGCAATGGCGGGGTAAAGTAATACCGCCGGGGGTTTAACCTAACCTAAGGGGAACTATAAAAATTGTGGTAAGCTAGGATATTGGTAGCGACAGTGCCTGGAGCCACGATAGTACTAGCCGTAGTTAAGTAGCGTAAACGCTATCTTAATGCTGGGAAAAGGCAGGCGCCCTTGGAGCCCCTTATACCCGTAGGGTGTAAGCTACCACTAGATTATAAAGAAGCTATTACTATCTTAGGAGAAGTCCTATTTAAGCAAACCTAGAAGGAGACCTTAGTAATGCTTAATCTCGGCGCTAAAGTAAATGTAATCAATCAGCAATTTGTAATAGAGTGTAACTTTAAGACACTAGACGTAGAATTACCTACCTACTCCTAGTTAAATAAAACTTAAGTATATTGCTATAAAGCCTATAAGGTACTATTAAGGATAAAAAACAGCTGGGGTAGGATAAGGGAAGTAACCCTTATCTGCTATAGAATAGCTAACGCATCCCCTACTATTACCCTAGGTATGCTAGGGTTAAAGAAGGCCTAACTTCTTATCGACTATAAGGCGAAGGCGTGGTAATAGAAGCTAAATAGCTCGTCCCTATTGCTATAAACCCCTAAGGTTTTCGCGGAGTCTCTCTAGAGGGAATCTAGGGTCTTCGCCCTAGTGATTGCTAAATTAATGCCTAGTAAATAAGATAATGGCAGCTTACTGGTCCTTCCTCTACAGTTAAAAGAAGCTAGTAATATCTTCTTATATAAGGAAGCAGGAAAGCTACCCTAACACCACTAGGGCGACTATGCTATTAACCTAAAAGAGGGACAAGAGGTTCTGTATGGGCCGCTCTATAACCTCTTAGTTAAGGAGCTAGAGGTACTAAGGAAGTACTTAAATAACGCCTTAGCTAAAGGCTAGATTTAACCAAGTACTAGTCTTATAGGGGTACCTATCCTATTTATACCTAAAAAAAATAGAAAGCTGTGGCTCTGTATAGACTATAGAGGCCTTAATAAGGTGACGATTAAGAATTATCTCGCACTACTATTAATTAGTAAAACCTTAGACCGCTTAGTAGGTTTTAAGATCTTCACTAAGTTAGACCTAACGAATGCATACTACCGCCTTTGTATCCATTGGGGTAATAAATAAAAGACGGCGTTCCGCACGCGTTACGGCCACTTTAAGTATTTAGTTTTACCTTTTAAGCTAACTAATGGACTAGTAACCTTTTAGGGCTATATTAATCGGGCCTTATTAGGACTAGTAGATGTCTTCTATATAGTCTATCTTAATAATATTCTAATTTTCTCTAAAAATCTAAAGGAACACTAGTGCTATATACTAGAAGTGCTATGTAGGTTATGGTAATATCAACTATATACAAACCTTAAGAAGTGCAGGTTTGGCGTATAAGAGGTTAAGTTCCTAAGATATATTATTAGTCCCGAAGGTATAGTAATGGATCCTAGCCGGGTAGAAGCTATTACTAAGTAGAAGAGCCCTTAATCCTATAGGGATATCTAGGTCTTCCTAGGTTTTGCCAACTTCTATTACTGGTTTATTTATAAGTACTCTACTATTGCAAAGCCTATTACTAATCTCCTTAAGGGAGTAAAGAACGGCCGTAAAGCTGGGCCTCTTAGTTAGCCTAAAGAGGTAGAGTAGGCAATGCGCTGGCTTTGCGACGCCTTTATAACGGCGCCGCTCCTGCGATATTATACGCCGGGCTTACCAACCTGGTTGGAGACTAATGCCTCTATGCAAGGCCTAGCAGCAATTATATTATAGCTATTTAAAGATGGTCTTTGGCATCTAATAGCCTTCTAGTTTAGGAAGCTTTCGCTAGTAGAGCGTAATTATAAGACCTATAATTAGGAGCTACTAGCTATTATGGAGGCTTTTAAGCATTGGAGACACTATATTAAGGGGCTATTAAGCCGCCTAGAAGTGCTTATAGACTATAATAATCTAAAGGGTTTTATAAAAGTAAAAGCCCTTAATGGATGGTAAGCTAGATGGGCTATAGCATTAGCTACCTATGACTTTGTTATTAAGTATAGGGCGGGAAAAATAAACCCCGTAGACGCGCCGTTAAGGCGACCCTTAAGCGTAGGGGGTCCGCTAGAAGAAGACACTATGCTACTATTACTCTAAAGGACTTTAGGAATATAGGGCCACTAACTTAAGATAAAAGTCCTATTAGGTGTATAAGAAAACGAGCCTTCTATAGAGGTATTATTTCTATGGCTATAAGCTGGTAACCCGACGGCGGTACGCCTAGGCTATATAGTATTACGGTTTAACTGGGCAACCTATATATATATTGTTAAGTAGTATATAATAAGGACCTAAGTTAAAGAAGCTAGTACTTAAGAGAGTGCTTATAAGTCTAGTACGGAAATAGTTGTTGAGCTTATTAAAGGACTTTAGACTAAAGATAACTTTATACTATAAAAGCGCAGCGATAGCGTAGATACTGCGAGACGATATTAACGCGCCCGCTTAAAGCTAGTGTGGTAGTTTAATTCCGCTAGACTACTTTATTACTATAGGAGGCTATATATGCCCCTAGACCTAGCGGTTTATACAGAACTCCTATAAATCCACTATAATGATGCCCTAGCTAGGCACTTTAGTGAGAAAAAGACTCTAGATCTATTTTTGCGTAAGTACTACTAGCCTAGTATAAATGCGGACGTTATAAACTATATCTCTACCTATAATTTATGCTAACGTATATATACGCCTTAATATCGCCCTTATAGTAAGCTCTAAGCGCTGCCTTGCCCGGACTAGCCGTGGCAGGAAATTATAATAGACTTTATTATAGGCCTACCGCCTAGTAAACGAGGCAATAAGGTATATAACATAATATGTGTAATAGTTGACCGCTATACTAAGATGGCCTTATATCTACCTATAGTAAAAACTATTACTGTAACCAAACTCGCGGATCTCTTCCTTAACGAAGTAGTACGCCGTTTCGGAGCCCCTAGGGGGATTATGTCTAATTATAGTAGTATCTTCACTAGTGAGTTTTAGTCGGAGCTATGCTTTACTATAAAGATTAAACGTAGGCTAAGTACGGCCTTTTACCTATAAACTAATAGGTAAACAGAACGCTAGAACTAAACCTTAAAGTATTACCTCCGTGTATTCTGTAATAAAAAGTAAAGTAACTAGGTAGGCCTCTTATTATTAGCCGAATTTGCCTATAATAATGCTAAATATAGTAAGATAGGTATAAGCCCGTTTTATACCTACTATGGGTTTTACCCGCGTCTAGAATATAAGGTTAAGGCGGACGATAGTAGTTCTATTTTAGCCGCCTCTGAGAGGATTAAAAGGATATCCCTTAAACGCGAAATGCTAGCGAAATGCTGGGAACACGCTGCCAAGGCGCAGGCGAAATACTATAATCGTTATCACTAACTACAGGTATATAAAGTAGGGGATCTAGTCTTGCTATTAACTAAGAACCTTAAACTAAAAAGGCCCAGTAAGAAACTTATAGCACGCTTTATTGGACCTTTTAGTATAGCCAAACTAGTCGGAAAGTAAGTATACCGACTATATCTACCTACGTCTTACTATATCCACCTAGTGTTCTATATTAGCTTACTAGAGCTATATAAACAATATAAGGGCACTACTAAAGACCCTCTACTAGGGCCTATTAAGCTAAACGATTAAGCGGACTAAGAGGACTGATACGAGGTAGAAGAAGTACGTAGAAGGAAGGGATATAACCAAACCCTATAGTACCTAGTTAAGTAGAAAGGCTGGCTAGAAAAATATAATAAATAGGTCCTAGTAGAGAACATTAATAAGGACGCAAAGGAGACATATAATAGTTACTTTACCCTAAGGGGCAAACAGAAAAGAAAGTAGGTAGGAGAATAAAAAAACTTTTAATTGTAACTGAGGTTATGCCCTACTAGTAGGGCAACAACGGAATGACGGCGGAGCGACGGTAATACGCTAATAGAAATATAGATACTCTACAGCTCTATTAAATCCTCCCTCTCCTCCCCTCCTTTCTTATCCTCCTCACCCTTATCCTCCTCCTCTCCCTCCTCTTTATCCTCCTTACCCTTATCCTCCTTCTTATCCTTTATAATGGGAGGCATATTAGCCTACAGGTACTATTAGCATATGCTATAACGGCAAAACACCTACGCTATGACACGTACTAAAGCGTATATTATATTAAGAATTCCTTTAAGAGTATAACGGATGGCCTATAATTCCTGCACTTAGAGCAGGGGAAAGTCTTTACCCTTTGGGCGCTAGCGGAGACCGTACTTAGCGCCAGTGCGCACTAAGGCCTTAACATCCTTTGTGAAGGACTTCTGGGCGGCAGCAACGCGAGCGTTAAGGTCAGCCGTGTCCCTACTAGCAACCCGCTAGCGCTTAGCCCTATTAATAAAGGCGAGTAGCTTATTTAGGCGGCTATAGAAGGCCTTAGGGACCTAGTCTATTAGCCATTAGAACCTAAACCAACGCACTTAAACGTACTAGTTGGCACGACTTATTTAGTTGTCGGCAGTACCCGTAATTACGGTTGGCCTGCTTACCGCAGGTAGCCCGCCTAGTAGTGGCTATATACTTGGCGCAACGGAGGTAGATTAGTTCCAGTAAAGCTAGGGAAGCGGCTTACGAGTAGCGTGGGAGCTTTAATGGCGCCTAGTAGGGTTAGCGACAGCTATAAGCTAGTATAAAGAATACTTACGGAAGACTTACGAGCAGGCGAACCGACGGCTTGGCGCTTGCGATTTATGATTAATTAGAAGTTATAAAGAAGGCGAGTTGTAGGCTAAATAAATCAAAATGGAATTGGAAGGGAAATCTGATATCCTACCTAGGTGGGAACTCCTACCTTTATAGATCTCTATAAGGTCCTATTGTTATATTATCCTATTATTATATTGCCCTATTATTACATTGTTTAATTCACTTAAATTTATTAAAAACTTTTTATTTAGAGAAGGGCAATAATAGCACTCCTATTATATAATAGCGTCGGCTAAAGACAGCCGCTTAAGAAGGGGGGGGTAATTGTTAGGCCATAGAGACGTACTGGCCGTAACCGGCTTAGCGCAGGCAAGGCGTAGGCGAGGCGCCTATAAAACGTAGTCGCCCTATATTAGAGAACAGCAGAATTTAGTTCTACAGTTCTACTTCATTAAGAACCAGATACTCTTTGCATCCCGCTACTGTTGTTATGTTACTATATACCCTAAGGACCTTGGCGTCCTAACAAGAAGAGAGAAAGGTATAGAGGAGGGAGTATTTATAGATGGGAGGAGGCCTGCGAATAGAAGATTAGGCAGCTATAATATAGATATTAACATTGCTTAACTAACACCTACTAAACGCCCCTCCGTCCTTCCTATCTCCTCTCTTACCTATCTCCTTATTAGATACTATTTATATCGCTATATTAACTAATAGATCCCTTAGTAGGGACTAAGGAGGAGTATTAGAGCACCACTAGCTCTTATAAGGAAGAAGAAAAAAAGAGAGGAAGGTATAAAGGAGGGAGTATTTATAGATGGGAGGAGGCCCTGCGAGTATGTAATTTGGTAAGTACTAATAGCACGAGATTCTCGTATAAGATGGGCTTAATTGCTTACCAAAATACGGGGTGTCTCTATTACTGCAGTAGCTACTACAGTAGTAAAGACGCCTTAAAGATTTAATATAACCAACTACTAAGGCTATTAATAAGTAGAAGGCTACCGATATAGTGCAAACGATATAGTTGTTAATATTGTTTATAACCTGTTTTTACTTCTAGTGTATATATAGATCGTCCTTATATTCGGCGTAGAGCTAGTTATAGGTAGTAAGCTAGTTTAGGTCTAGCTTTGCTATTAATATAGCCGTAGGTAGTATGTCCCTTAGTGTAGGCCGACTTAGTGGTTCTAGCTTTAAAAGATTATATTTCTTCTTAGATGGGTTAATATACTGCCATACCTCGTTAGTTTTAGCTATATTGGATAATAAAGAACCATTAAATCTAATCGGATAGCTTGTTAAGGATAAGGTTAATTTTTAATTTAGTAGAGGTTATTATTTTTAGAATTTAACAGGTTAGGAAGGGTTTAGGTTAGGGTTTAGCTAGCGTCTTAGTAGAACCTTATTTGGACGTTCCGAACTTTTGATTTAATTCGTCAGTTTAGATCACTAAAATCTAAAATTTTGTCATGGGGAGCGCGATTAATAACCCCTACTAACAGCTCTAACTACGTCTAATTTATAATTTATAAATTGGCAGATTTATAGGTAATAGTTATTATAAGTAGCTCTAAGTGCAGTATATATAAAATCTTAACTATAGTGTAGAGAAGTCGTGGCTGCTAATATACGGTCTTAAGTATTCTTAGAGGTTACGTAACTTCTTATATAAGCGACATTTCCACCCTTTAAAAAAATTAAAAAATTCCAAAAATTAATTAACGCTATAGATAGCAGCAATATTAATCTAGTAGTACTGCCAATTCTCCCTATACACTATTATATGTATATTTAACAGCTCTAGAAGCGGTAAGAAGGTAGGACGGATAGGGGGGTTAAAATTTAGAAAATTGGATTTCGAGGTTAAGCTATTTAAAAGTTAGGAAACTAAGACAAATACTATATTCTCCGCTTACCTCTAAGCCAGTATATAATTTCCTAATTAGGAAAAGTCATTTATAAGTAGTTGCTGCTACCTCCGTGCAAAATCTTCTTATTATACCTCTTTAGTCTTACTTATAGATAACTGAAATCGTTTTATATTAAACCTACGTTTAAATATAAGCCCTAAAAGCTTCTTAACTCGTAAGATTACTATATAGGTTAGCCCAGCTATCTTATTCTTTTCCTTAATATCTAGAACTACCTAGTTAAGTATTAGGCCCTAGCTTTTATATACGGTAAGAGTAAAAGCTAGAGTAATTAAAAATTGACGCCGTAAGTAAGAGCCTTTTATACTCTCCTACTTACGAAGCATAGAAAATATAGGGATGACTTTCTTACCATCCTGCCGAGTGAATAGGGTAGGTCCGTTATACCTATCTACTATAATTAGTAGTAACTAAGGCTGATCCTTTTTAATATCCGCATGTCCCTTCTATATAATATCTTTAACTATACTAGTAGTACCGTTTACTAAGCCTAGTTTAATCTAGATATTCTATATTAGCATTACTTTCGCGCCAATATATAGGGCTAGATTCTCTATAGTATCGCACTAATTAGGAGTAACTTTCTGTGTACCTATACTAGTATTAACTGACTTAATAGCCACTACTAGCTATAAAAGGTTATAAAGCTAAATAGTGTTATATTTACCTATAGCAGCGCGCGTACTATATAGCCGAATTATATTATCAAAGCCCGCAACCTTATTGGTGGATAGGCCCTGCTTATACCTAGTTAAAAGAAGCTTCTAGGTTAAATTACTTATAGAATTACTACGTAGCTCCGTAAGGGCTGTCCTAAATGCAAAGCTCTTAGCGTTATTACCGCCCTGCCGTATAACTTAATTTAGGATAGCTGTTTAGTTAATCGCCTTATAGGCTCCCTTTTTATAGCTAGCGAGCTCTAACGGCCTAGCGGGTAGATTGCTATATAAGGCCGCCTAACCTATAGGGGGAAGCTAATAGAAATCGCCTACTAGTAAGATGTTTAAGCCTTTAAAGTAGTTGTTGTTATGCGTAGGGTAGATCTGACGGAGGTGGTGATTAATCTAGGCTAGATATACTTGTCTGATTATAGATTTCTCGTTAAGAATAAGATAGTAAATATCCTTAAAAGCTTATTGTAGAGGCGTAAAACTGGTAGTAGGTAATTTGTTAAATAGACAGTTCACTAGCAACCTTAATAGATTGTATATAATTCTACCGTTAATACTAAAGGCAGCTATCCTAGTAGGGGCGGCTCAAGCTAATAGTAATGGCTTGCTATTAGCCCTTGCTATATTATAGAGCGTAGTAGAAAGAATAGCAATAAGATGCGATTTGCCGGTTCCTGCCTCTCTATTAATATTAATCTATAATAGGGGGGGGCTAAGGCCCACTTAGATCTGCCTATAGTAATTAACTATAATATTATAGATATGACGCTAACCTAGTTATAAGGAGGACGGAGTTACTATTTAAGATAGGCGGCTCTATAGTAGAGGCTATAGCCATACTTCCTACTAATAAGTCCTCTTATTAAGCTGTGGGTATATACCCTAATACGTACTCTAGTTATAGTTATAATTAAGCTCCCTATTACTAAGCCTGTTAGGATCCTTAATTTTAACTCTATTAGTATTTTAAACGCGGGCATGTAGGGCCTTAAAGGACTAGTATAGCTCTAAGTTGTCTACGAAACCGCCCTTAAACTTATTAATATTATCAGTAGTTTCGCAGCCTTCCTCTAGTTTCCGATTATAGAAGTAGTTAGGTGGGTACTAATAAGAGTTAACGTAAGCCTAATAGGAAGCTATATAATTAGGGGCCCCAAATCTATTAGTATAAGTAGCTACTTCCTTATACTCCCTTTACGGGTAATAAAGAATAAGCTTTATACAGCAGAACTTAGAATACTACGGATAGAAACGATCGCCGTTATATTACGGAAAGTACGATATAACTTAAGGCCTTACTCTTAGCCGACGCTTATAAGTAGAGTAATTAAAATAGAGTAGAAAATTAAGGAAAGTAACGTCCTCTACCCCATCTAGGCGGCGCTTATATTTCTTATAGTTAAATAATCCACACCCTCTTAGTTGCCCATTATTAAGCTTATACGTAGCGCTTTAATTGTCCTCCTAGCGGTAGTCTAAAGTTACTATATTCCTAGAACCTTTGTAAAGGGGAATATTAAGAAGTAAATAGTATACCTCCTACGCTAACTAATCGCGTTTAGTAATAAGCTTATTTATAAACCTAGCTATAACCGAACTAAAGGCATAAAGGCTATTAGCGTATAACTATACTAATTAGAGTAACTCCTAGTAGGAAGTTAACTTCTTCTCTTCCTTACTGCAATATTTGCTTATATAGTTAACTATTACTAATATACTTATAGCGGGTAATGTATTAATATTTGCTATCTACGCTAATATTATAACTATATTATAACTATTAAGAAGCTTATTATTACGCTATAGATAGAACGTTTAGTAATGTGGATTTTAATCCTTTAATATAGCGGCCTTATTATAAAGAGAGCGTGGAAAATAGAAGCGGCACTCCTTTACTCCAGTAGAGCCTTTCTTTAATCTTAAGCAGTAAGATTTAGTGCAATTATGGTGCCGTTAAAATCGATTAAGGTAGGTAGTAAGAAGCTTACTAGTATTAAGCTATTCTTTATAGCTAAAAGTAGAAGGATATTAGAGATTAAGAGGCCTAGATTAATTAGGATTAATTACGGATATAAAAGTAGCCTAGTACTTAGTAAAAGCCGCCCTTAAGTTACTAGCTAATGGATCTGGCCTTAAGGCTGTTAAACTCTATAAAAAGCTATATATATAGCCGCTACCTTATACCTACCACTTATATTAAGACTAAAAGTTAGTGCTATTAAATAGGTTTATAAGTACGTGCTTCCTAAATAGATTAAAGCGGCAATATAGCCAGTAAGCAGCAATATACGGATTATTGTTAAGATTTTAAGAAGTAATCCGGTAGCGCTAAGCCTTATTAGT
>Ga0307515_10023413_pt1 | contig 10822 bp, 17 predicted proteins | sample 17_EM_MG_FD_194513 | JGI IMG/M metagenome (GOLD analysis project Ga0307515, IMG submission 194513) | Populus trichocarpa ectomycorrhiza microbial communities from riparian zone in the Pacific Northwest, United States - 17_EM | ecosystem: Host-associated > Plants > Roots > Unclassified | place...
TTCACACCAGGGCCTCGATCAACAGCAGACGGAAGATAGACGGCGAATATGGTAGATCTCCGCTCGTCCTCCCAACTAGTTAAGGGTTTAGGCTGAACTTCTTGATAAGGTCATACCTTTACCACGCCGATCGCACTCAGGCACTCATTTTAGGAAGACCATCTGCTGTGCGTACGATAAGGTTGCGCACCACTCTACTTGTTGACCTTCTTTAAAGATACAAGATGAGTATACCTCGACGTTGACCCCAGTCAATCTTGACGAGTCGGTGCCGGGAACACCTCTGCCCCTCCCCCTCACCACCGTAAGTCAATCCAACGTTATACTGCACTGCCTCACACCTACTATAGCCCACACCATGGACCTTTATCACCCTACGACACCAGCTCGCCGTGATAATTGGCCACATCGTGCACCACTTCCAGCAGGTACGCAACCACCACAATTACAACAATGTCATCGCACTCGATGAAGAACTACAACAATTTGTCACCCACCTACCGCCCCATTTCGCCCAAGATGATCCAGATACGAGCCTTGATGCCTCCCAGTCGTACATACCAGTCCACCGCTTCATCATTATCACGGAAGTCTTCTTCGTCCGCATATCATTGCACCGACCGTACATCCTTCGGCGCCTCAGCTCCGATCGGTACTCCCTCTCCCGGCGCGCATGCTTCGATTCTGCAAAACGGGACTACCGTACCCGACAAGCATTCAAGCAGAGTGCCTCTTCAAGCGTCGAAGTCCTCCGCGTTTTGGGGGGTGCTTATCGCGAGTTCCAGGCGGCCATGATTGCGGGCATTGCTCTCATGATTGATAACACTGGTCCCGAGGCGAATGAGATGCATGAAATCCTCGACGGTTTCATGCGCGATCATGAAGGGATACAGGATATGGACCCCACGACGAGGCGCGAGCTCAAGATTATCGAGTTTTTCAAACGTAAGGCTGCAGCCGGGTCAGAGGATGGGGGTGTGACCGGGACCGGCGGAGATGCTACCGGGTACACCGATCCCATGAGTGCGCTGAAAGATGCGCAAGCACGATCCAACTCGCTCGTGGGGATGATGCAGCAGTTTAGGGGCATGTCTGGTAGTCATCCAGCCCACAAACGCACGGCGGCGTTCCGTGGTCTTGCACTCCAACAGCCGATGTACCAGGGCACGCCGACGCCGTCGCCGTCCTCACCCGATCAGGGATTCCACTCGCCCCAACAGGGCCGTGCAGCCGGGAGCGCCGGGAGCGGGTTCACGCCCCCAGACGAGGCACAGCAATTGCTTGATGTATGGTGCAGTAACGTCATCAATAGTGGGGGTATGGCCCCTGATGCTCCTGCGCCGACGCCCGATGCACAGGGACAAGGATGGGCTGCGGTGGCTGCTACACCTGGCATGGCGGGATATGGAATTGCCTTTCCACCCATAGAAGGTATGGGTGATTCCACTGGTGTCGGGGCGAGTGCTGGTGCAGCTCCAACATATGAAGCTGATTGGAATTATTGGGAGAACTTGGTTAGCGCTATTAACCGCAATGGTGCGCCTGCTTAGACACAATGGCTCTCTCATCTGTCTTCGTTTGGTTATGCGACTGCAATTTGGTCCAGTTTTCTCCTTTGGTTCGCTTGGTGGTACAATTCCACTTGTACCGCTCGTCCGGTCTGCCGGTCTGGATGACACGCATCTATGTACTTCTTCCTTATTCTGAATATACATGTGTCGGTTTGCACCATGCAAGAGGTGGACCCGGAGCTGGGGAGGCAGGTGACAGCGTTCGACAAAGCACATGACCACACTTTCTCGAAAGGGCTGGCTTTCGCACTCTTGGGCACTTCCACTACCTTCAACGTATGCCTCCCCCAGCATCCCGTGGTGCTATCCTTCGCCTGCTCAACGCGAGCCGCCATACCGCCTGTCCATGCCATGGATGCTCAACGGCTCATACTGCAACGGGGTCGCTCCAGGCGGTCATGAACTTACGCAAATATGCCACTCCGGTTGAATCTAGCAAGGAGTATGCGTTTGAGGTATACCCATGTTCTCAAGGCCTAAAAAGCGACGTGATTCTACCGCATTATAGGTTGCTGCTGCGAATTTGCGCTTTGGCGATGGGGCGACCAGAGAGGTTGGGATGGACTTTAAGAATATGGGTGCGAAGAAGGCACGTGGTTCCCGGGGCTGGTTGAGGACGCCGACTGAATAACCTCGGATCTTAGGTTGGTGTGTTTACCGACCCAAATTTGATCAAGTTGTACCCCGTCAAGACGGTGAGTATTTGATTGGCTTATACTACAAAGCCTCAGTGTCTGGTGTCTGAAAGTACCCCAGGCCGTCCAAGCTCTTCAGCAAGAGGGCGTGCCATTTGAGTTGTACGACCGCGTTGCTGTGGAGCCGACGGACAAGTCCTGGCTGGACGCTATTGAATGGGCGCGAAAGCATGACTTCAGCCATTTCCTTGCGTGAGTTCTGCAACATCCCGTCCCCTGAGGACAAAATTGAACATCAAATGCAGCGTTGGAGGGGGGAGTGTCATGGACACCGCAAAAGCTGCTAATCTCTTTACGGTATACAGGGATGCTGATCTCTATGACTTCATCAACGCCCCAGTTGGGAAGGGGCTTCCAATTACTCAACCCTTACGGCCTTTGATCGCAATACCAGTAAGCCACTATGACATATATGATCTGCCAATGTTCCGATTATTGCTCTAGACCACGGCGGGAACTGGTTCGGAAACCACCGGCACGGCAATTGTTGACATACCGTCTCGCAACTTCAAGACTGGTATTGCTAACAAGGCATTACGGCCACTACTAGGCATCGTAGACCCAATGAACACAGATTCGTGTCCAAAAGCCGTACATATAAGTGCAGGTCTGGATGTGGTGAGAATGGCGACAGGCCACGATTCCCTTTTAAACATGATCTAAATTTACCCCATAGTTATTCCATGCATTGGAAAGCTACACTGCCATTCCATACTACGAACGCTCTCCGCGACCGACAAATCCCAAATTGCGGCCTGCATACCAAGGGAGCAACCCATTGGCGGACGTATTCTCTATGTGGGCGCTCCGAGAGTGTGTACAAAACCTTCCTAAGGTTGCAGAAAACCCAGAGGATCGGGTCGCAAAACGCCAAATGCTTTTGGCTGCGTCATTCGCGGGTATTGGCTTTGGATCGGCCGGTGTTCACCTAGCACACGGGATGAGCTACCCGGTTCGTGCCCTCAGCACGGTGGAGAATGCATTTTCTCATCCTTTACCTAGATCTCGGGGTTGAACAAAACGGGTCCACGCTTCAAGGCGCCAGGATATGTAGTCGACCATCCTATCATTCCCCATGGGATATCAGTCGCACTCACTGGGCCCTCTGTATTCAAATTCACTGCCCCATCCTCTCCTGACCGCCATCGTGAAGCCCTCGCCATCTTTAGAGGTGTCGCCCACCACGATGATTCGGTCACTCGCTTACCAGACAGGGATGTAGGGAGTGCATTGTATGAAGCGATTGCACGCTTCTTGGAGAACCTAGGAGTACCGCGTGGTCTGAAGGCTGTTGGCTACACCAGCGCGGATATCCCTCGCCTGGTTGATGGGACTATCCCGCAGCGTCGTGTCCTTGACCTGGCTCCAGGCATCGGAAACGTTGCAGGCGAAGATGGCAGAGAACACCTGACTATGATTCTAGAAGAGGCCTTGGAGTACTAGAGGTTAACTGAAGAAGCACTTTGGATTGCAAGTAATATATTTGGAATATAATGCAAGCCAATAAGAACGAAAACTATCACTCTGGCCCTTATGTAAGGAAGGTCGGGGGTGAGTTGGATGATCATTCCGAATCATATGCGTTATATTGGATTGTTTTGAGGCAGCGTCATATCCTTTTGTGGATCTTGATCCGGCCAAAAGCTGGGTAACACCTGCGACACCTTTTCGGCGTACCACCAGTCATTGCTCTTGTATTTCTTCTGTAAACGGGAGCCGTGAGCGAATTTCCCAGTGCACAAACCTGGTCTACCTCAGCTCACCTTACCGCCGTTCTCACTTTGAGTCTCCTCGGCCTTGGTGCGCTCCGTGAATTGCACCCAAACTGTAGTGGGGAGCCTACTCGAGCCTCTATCTTTTGTTCCTGTTGCGGTAAGCGCATTTCCACACTTCTAGGGCCATACTGACAAGTTTCAGAATGCATTATTAGCTCCAGTGAAGATGAACCGCAATGACATCTTTGTCACTGACTTCCTCACTTGGCATTTACCCATCTTCTTCAAGGGTGGAACTGGATGGGGATCGGAAGTATCATTATGTTAATAGGTGGGTTCCTCTTTCTGATACCATGACACGAGGCTCACACGCAGTATATTTGCAGATTAGGATATGCTTATGAGGTATCATGGCAGTGGTGTGGGGAATTGTCGGAGCACGGGAGCTGTTGCGTTGAATGAAGTGGACGACCTTGCTGCGTCGATACCCACAATAACGGAGGAGTGCCAAGAGAACGACGGCGAGCCATTCGAGGCTCAAGTAGCTGACAAAGGAGAGGCGGGTTCATATTCGCCCTCAAGCTCAGGTAGTGACGAAACAGGAAGCTTGTTCGAAGATGACAAGGGGGTGGACAGCTGCGATGTTGACTGACATGAAGTCTAGCACCTCTACACGAGTGACGGTTGGGTTATTCACATTCAGCTCTGTTGCATATTAACTCTACTATAAGGCATTAAACTTACTAGTATCACAGGATTGTCAGGTGTGAGGAGCGGGCCACTATCATGCAAGTGTGTGGCATTGAGGCTCGACAAGACCACCGGTATTGTCCCGGATACGACTTGAGATAAAGTAATGGGTGTTTCAAATAATCCCGCAAGGCGGTGGCTAGGGGTCCAAGCTCCCAGTCGCGGGACTTAGCGAGTTGACGGCAAAGATGACAATGCAAGTTGACGCAAAATAACACAGTGCAATTTGATCACAGACTCATGGTTAAGTATCAGGCATTTTCAGCATCCCCAGGCCAATGTCAGGCATCCCCAGGCAGACCGTGGCTGACCATCGGTTTTCAGACTTAGGCCGTGTTGTAACTGCTGACCTTGCATTACCTTGCAACAAAATCAATTATAAGGTAAATATCTTCTGATCGGTTAATTGTCAGGACCGTCACGCCCGATGGCACGCGGCCACTGTTCCTCGAAAAGGCTGGCTTTCGCACACTTGGACACTTGGACATTTCCACCACCTTCAACGTATGCCTCCCCCAGCATCCCGTAGTGCTATCCTTCGCCTGCTCAACGCGAGCCGATATACCGCCTGTCCTTGCCATGGATGCTCGACGGCTCATACTGCAACGGGGTCGCTCCAGGCAGTCATGAACTTACGCAAATATGCCACTCCGGTTGAGTCTAGTAAGGAGTATGCGTTTGAGGTATACCCATGTTCTCTGTGCAAGCCCTAAAAAGCGACGTGATCCTGCCGCTTTTTAGGTTTCTGCTGCGAATTTGCGCTTTGGCGATGGAGCGACCAGAGAGGTTGGGATGGACTTCAAGAATATGGGCGCGCGGAAGGTACGTGGTTCCCAGGGCTGGTTGAGGACGCCTACTGAATAACCTCGGATCTTAGGTTGGTGTGTTTACCGACCCAAATTTGATCAAGTTGTACCCCGTCAAGACGGTGAGTGTTTGATGGTCTTATACTATAAGCCTCAGTGGCTGGTGTCTGAAAGTACGGCAGGCCGTCCAAGCTCTTCAGCAAGAGGGCGTGCCATTCGAGTTATACGACCGCGTTGCTGTGGAGCCGACGGACAAGTCCTGGCTGGATGCTATTGAATGGGCGCGAAAGCACGATTTCAGCCATTTCCTTGCGTGAGTTCTGCAACATCCGATCTCCTGAGGACAAAACTGAACATCAGATGCAGCGTTGGAGGGGGAAGTGTCATGGATACGGCAAAGGCTGCTAATCTATTTACGGTATACAGGGATGCTGGTCTCTATGACTTCATCAGCACCCCAGTTGGGAAGGGGCTTCCAGTTACTCAACCCTTACGGCCTTTGATCGCGATACCAGTAAGCCACTATGGACCTATATGACCTGCCAATGTTCCAATTATTGCTCTAGACCACAGCGGGGACTGGTTCAGAAACCACCGGCACGGCAATTGTTGACATACCGTCTCGCAACTTCAAGATTGGTATTGCCGACAAGGCGCTACGGCCACTACTGGGTATCGTAGACCCAATGAACACAGATTCGTGTCCAAAAGCCGTACATATCAGTGCAGGTTTGGATGTGGTGAGAAAGGCCACACGCCTCGATTCCTTTTTAAATCTGACCTGAGTTTACCCCGTAGTTATTCCATGCATTGGAAAGCTACACCGCCATTCCGTACTATGAACGCTCTCCACGACCAACAAATCCCAAATTGCGGCCCGCATACCAAGGGAGCAACCCATTGTCGGATGTATTCTCTATGTGGGCGCTCCGAGAGTGTGTACAAAACCTACCTAAGGTTGCAGAAAACCCAGAGGATCGGGTCGCAAAACGCCAAATGCTTTTGGCTGCGTCATTCGCGGGTATTGGCTTTGGATCGGCCGGTGTTCACTTAGCACACGCGATGAGCAACCCGGTTCGTGCTCTCGACGCGGTGGAGAATGCATTTTCTCACCCTTTACCTAGATTGGGGGGTTGAACAAGACGGGTCCGCGCTTCAAGGCGCCAGGATATGTAGTCGATCATCCTATCATTCCCCATGGGATCTCTGTCGCACTCACCGGGCCCTCTGTCTTCAAATTCACTGCCCCATCCTCTCCTGACCGCCATCGTGAAGCCCTCGCCATCTTTAGAGGTGTCGCCCACCACGATGATTCGGTCACTCGCTTGCCAGACAGGGATATAGGTAGTGCATTGTATGAAGCGATTGCACGCTTCTTGGAGAACCTAGGAGTACCGCGTGGTTTGAAGGCTGTTGGCTACACCAGTGCGGATATCCCTCGCATGGTTGATGGCACTATCCCGCAGCGCCGTCTCCTTGGCGTGGCTCCAGGCATCGCAAATATTGCAGGTGAAGACGGCAGAGAACACCTGACTAGGATCCTAGAAGAGGCTATGGAGTACTAGAGGTTTGCTGAAGAAGCACTTTGGATTTCAAGTAACATATTTGGAATATAATGCAAGCTGCTAAGAACGAAAACTATCACTCTGGCCTTTATACAAGAAAGGACGGAGGTGAGTTAGATGGTTATTCGGAATCATATGCGTACATTGGATTATTTTGAGGCAGCGTCATATCTCTTTGAGGATCTTGATCCGTCCAAAAGCTGGGTAACACCTGCGACACCTTTTCGGCGTACCACCAGTCATTGCTCTTGTATTTCTTCTGTAAACGGGGGCAGTAAGCGAATTTCCCAGAGCACAAACCTGGTCTACCTCACCTTACCGCCGTTCTCACTTTGAGTCTCCTCAGCCTTGACGCGCTCCGCAAGTTGCACCCAAACACCAGAGATCCCCATTCCTATACCAGCTTTGAGGGCATCCACCGCCTCAGGGGCGACCAAGACCTTGATGGTATCTTTCGTTTCGTCGTGCCTTCGATACGCCCTCCTTGTCGCCTTGATATCGCCATCGTCCTGGTTAGGAATCGGAACTGATTGGGGAGGCTGAATGCAAGAGTGGGGATCGATACAAGGATCTGGCCACGGTTTCAAGACCACCACTGCTAGTTCCTGAAGCAGGGGAATTAGGGAGTCAACGCTCGGAGGGAGAACCTCGTTGATCAATCGCGTTGACTGTTCAGCCCGAATGGGCAGATGGGTTTGATGCACATTTGTCCTTTCAACGAATGCTCTGATATCTGGGTCATCCCATTCTGCACCCCATGCATCCTCGTCGTCCATAGGGGCTTCTTTGACACCCCAAGGATCATCCGGATCGAGCTCAAGTCGCTTCACCTTGTCATCGTCGCTCCATCCTCCAAATGACTCTGCCTTCCCCTCGTTCGGTTCCACTTCGACGGGAATAGGGTCGTCTGGCTGTACCTCTTCGATCGTGGCTTCGGGGAGGGGATCTCCCTCCGCGCCCTCCTCGTCATCACGCCATGTCTCCGGAGGCGCTGTTTCCCTTATCCGCTTCTCGCCCGAATCGAAGTCAGCGTGGACCAACTTCGTCTCACCCTCTATGTCTACCGGGGTCTTCGGTAGCCGGTTGGACGACACGGAGTTGAAAAGGAACATGGGGGAGTTCTGTTGAACACCCCAAACTCGGAGACATCCTTTTGACCACTTGTCAGGCATGGCACGGGCGATGACACCAATTTGAGGCAACTCGATCATCGCCTTTTGGACAACCTGCATAGACTTCTGGCATCCTTTGGTAAAGTCTCGGTCCTTTGTAAACCAGCCATTACGAGCAATGAAGTTGAGGTAAAATCGCAGAAGTAGAGGTCCATTGCGGACGTTGTCGGGGTTCCTATTTGAAATACGCATCAAAACCGCATGCTCTTATCGCGACAAAGCACTGACCATAACAGGCCTTTGTCATGGTAAAACGAAGAGAGGAATATTCTCGTAGCCTCCTCTGTTTTTTCGACGAAATAGTCTATTCGTTCGTCTTTCTGACGCAAGAGCTCCTGATATCTTGCCCAGTTCTTGGCTTCTTGCTTTCTCTTCGCTTCATCATCGTTGAATGTGATCTTTGTTCCGCCAGGCTCAGAAGGAGCAGCGGCATCTTGACTTTCTGTGGGGCCAAGAAGATCGTCGTCACTAACATCCTCATCAGCATCACCGGTTTCTGGTTCCTGAGCAGCTTCATCTTCAGGGACTTTAAGGCGGGGGCTGGGTTTCTGGATGGTCGCGATCACGCCAGCATAAATGCGAAACTGACAATGACATATAGTTTAGGTACAGCGGAAGCACACGGGAGTAGGTCACAGACCTGGTCCCATAAAGCTTGTAGGGCCGGTGTCCATGGCCGCTTATTGTGGAACAAACGCATCGACTCTACGAAGCGTTCGACTAATGGTTGATGACTATCGAGCGCTCCGTTGATCAGTAAGGTGTACTTGGGTATTGGGATGCCCTGGCGTTCTGTACTTACGGATCGATGTGCTCACTCAGCCTCATTTCTTCTCCCAGCTCCCATTTCATGTCCCACGTCATCTTGGCAAGTTCTTCTTGCGTCACTTCCGCGAGAGGTCCCTTGGCTTTCTTATTTTTTGATTTTCGTCTCTCTTTAACGCCTCCGATTGAGTGCTGAACCGAGAGCCTGACGGTCGGCACACCATCGCCGTCAAGCTCTTGAGCGTCGTCGTCGAGAGGAACGACTATCCCCTTGGGTTCAAAGTCTCGGAACGCGATGATCGTCGTTCCTGGAGGTGCTTGAGGGAATGGTGGCCAAACCCACTTCGGATCAATTTCAGGTTTGGGCGGCGGAGGGGGGAGAGGTGCCGAGAGATTGACCAGACCAGACACCTCTACGGCTGACCTAGTTTTCTTTTTCTTGGCCATGGACGCTCGAATGTGGCTGGAATCCAAAGATCGACACAAAGGAAGCAGGACAGACCCACTCGGTCCTCATGTATTCCAAATCCTGCGAATATGGTTTACATACAGGGAGGGCATCTTCGATATTAGATTTCGTGTCAAATCATCACAGCAAGTACTGTACAAAACGATTTTTAAGCCCAGATTAAAGAGGGTGTGTATCGTTCCAGACCGTTTGGTTGCGTCTATGGCCGTTTGACCTCCCCGTGCTCCACGGGGGAGGCCTTCTCGTCCATAGAGCCAGAACCAGACGGTTTCTCGTCATGGCGGGCAGGGCCCTCCTCCAAGTTGGCAGGGCTTTGATCTACACACGAATAGTTAGCGAGAAGGAGCCGATGGATATGGAATCAAACTACGTACGGTAGACGTCTCCCACACCGGCGACCGCGTACTCGAAATGGGTACCAAGCTTTTCCTTCCCAATGGCAATCCAAGTAGCTAGACCGACGGAAACGACTGCGAGCGCGATAGCCATGGTTGGACCAAATGCCTCCACAGGTTTTCCAACATTGGGGGACCAAACGTAATATCTGCTCGAAATGCCAGTCACCATCTGAGCTGCTGGAGAGCTAATCATGTTTCCGAGCTGATAGCAGATACCGGGGAAGGATGCACGGAAGGCAGGAGGCGATATTTCGTTGAGGTGGCCGGGAACGACTCCCTACAAACAACACTTCAGATCTTGGATCTTGCGGATCCAAACGTACTCACCCATGCGCCTTGAACCATGAATCCTAGCCAGAACCCTCCAGCTGCCAAACCGCCCCTCGACTCAGGAAGGATCCTGATGAAGTGTGAAGATATGGTCACTCGAAAATATAACGCAACACTTACCAAGGAGGAATGAGTACTGCGGCCAGCAAGGCGGAGGCGAAAATGGCCCTGATCAGATATTAGAGACGATTACTCAAAGCTCAGAGTTGTTTGCTCACCTACGCCGACCGATGCTCTGCGAGATGTGGCCAACAAACGCACCACCAAGGAAGGCACCGACCTTCGCGATAATAACAACCCTGGAAGCATCTTGCCCGGACAACCCCTTGAAAGTCGTCAGGAAGGTTGGGTAGGTATCTGGTTGTCGGTAAGCCTGGAGACACCGATCACAAAATCACGCGCGGACTTGCCATCAGCGGTGTGACTAAAGAAGTTGAACCAAGACATGAGCTATTAAAGGGTTGAGAACACCTCTGTATGTATACGGTTGTTAAGAAAATGGGCTTACGATTACGGCATAGATCATGTTCTTCCACTCATCCCTGAAAATGACTTTGAGATCCTCTGCAAGTACATCCGAGTCAGT
>Ga0307515_10023414_pt1 | contig 10822 bp, 7 predicted proteins | sample 17_EM_MG_FD_194513 | JGI IMG/M metagenome (GOLD analysis project Ga0307515, IMG submission 194513) | Populus trichocarpa ectomycorrhiza microbial communities from riparian zone in the Pacific Northwest, United States - 17_EM | ecosystem: Host-associated > Plants > Roots > Unclassified | place...
ACCTCCAGTACTAACTGGGGCATCAAAACCATACGTGTATTTGATGGGTCACATATGCTTAGCCCATGATCAGATATCAAAGTCACCACTAACAGTAGCACTTCTGTACAACAAATTAATATAAAGAAGAAGAAAAGGCACCTCGGGAGCGCGGGAAACAGGAAAAGCGACCGTTAGAGACTCTGCAAAAGCTGGAGCATCATAACAAACCGAAGCCAAAGTTGTAGCGGCGGCGGCAAAGCCAATCACACCTTTTCCGACAGATTTGATAAAATCTTGACCGTTGGAATGTAATTTGGACTCTGTTTTTTTCACCGATGGAGACGATGAACAAACACAAGGCACGGACACACTCCATTTTTTGGTTATAATGCGTGATTTTAAGCTCGAGAATCGAGGTGAAGAGAGTAAAAAGGATGTGGGTGTTGGAGATTTTGTTGAGATTGGTGAGAGTTCAAGATTTGGAAACAGAGATTCCATGGTTTCTCTTTCTTAAGCAAAAATATGTTTTTTATTTTAATGTTGTTGCTTTTTTAATGAAGGGAAGGCTAATTAATTACTATATTTTCCTAAGAAAAAAAATGTTAATAAAATGATATATTTTTCGTGAATATGGTTAACCGTTATTTGTTGATGGGGATTCTACCTGGGTCCACAAGAATCTAATGACTTGTGGTAATGGGATCTGTTGCGTTGCGTGTCTGAGAATCCCAATGGGCAAGTACACATGTAAAAGCAGGACTTCGAACTCTTTGAGTGAGTTGCCACAGAAGACAGAAACTTGAGACTTGAGAGAGCAAGCAAGGAATTTGAGACAAAAAAACAAAACATGGGAGGAATAATTCTCGAAGATTCAAAGCAAATAATAGAAATGATTGCTTGTGGTATTGGGTAATGGGTTTTGCTTCCCTTTAGTTTAAAGCATAGATCATAAAAAAAATATAACTTTGTGAATTTTTTTAATTCGAATATCTTATGCTTGTTGGGAGTTTCATCGCTTAATGAATAGAGCACGAGGATAACGCCTCAGTAAAGCATCTGTCGCATAATTTTCTTGGCATGCATCAAAGCTGTAGCATATTCTCCCTACCCTTTGGTTTTCTTTGAATGTTTTCTTCTCTGTAACGTGCTGGGGGTGATATTTCTTACCATATAGCTCTCTTTCATGCTACATTCAAGACTTAAATTGGTGACAGATATATTTTTGTATATACATAATTACTCTTTATCACATGTCTTAACGGTAACCATGGACCAAATGAAATGCTTCCTCTCCTTGCCTTGAGCAAAAACTTTTAACACAGACCGGTCTGCACCTCAAAGCACAGCTCCAAATTATTCGGCATATTTATGAATTTATAAACGGGAACTCGAATTCCCCTAGTAAATAAAAATTAACTGCTAACATACATGAATTTTTGTCATTCAAATACCTTGTGAAATGCATTTTTCTCAAGACAGATCCATTATCAAAATTGCATGTTAGGAATTCAAATTTGTCTTGGAAAGGAAAAAAAAGTCATGCATGAAAACTATAAATTCGAAACGATAATGATTGATACAATCTCTCATGTCATCGAAAAAAAACATCTCTTAACCCCTCTTATCTAAACAAAAGTATGATTTGCTTACACCTATATTACAAGGAAAAAGATAACTTGAAAAAAAAACAATAAAAAGAATTTCCAAGAAAAAGAAAAAAAATTAAAAATTACAGGGGATCAAAATTTCTTAACATAAAGGCGCGCGATGGACTAGAAACGTTCATCAGAATAATTAACCAGGAAGCACCTCAGAGCCCCCCTTCAGTATGATTTAACAGGTGAAAAAAAATTAAAAATTACAGGGGATCAAATTTCCAGTTTCTGCATCAAATCAAAAGATCCAGTACCCATTTTCACTGGCAATCCAAGACAAACCCTTGCAGATGGAGCTTCCAAATTATCGACCTCCCCGTGCAATGCTGCTTCAACTATGAATTTGGACGCTGTCTCAAAAGACATTTTACTTAAAGGTGATATCGACTCTGATATGCCCCCAATACGGCTCATCGGACGGTACTCACCGGTATGGGTCATATAATCAGCAATAAGAGACAAATGCCGTGTATTAACGGATATTCCATAAGAATTGAACACGTGCTTTATCTCCCTAATGATTGTCTCTCTTGCGGCCTCTACTCCATAAGCTTTCAACATACCATGAATGCTATTTGAATACATATACCTAACATCAAGGTGATCTTGCATTTTCCAAAATGTATTGAAGTCCACTCCAATTGTATGAAGCGCTGGGATTTTTTGTTTTTCCCCAGGTTCAATATCAATTCTTCTCTTGGGGTCTTTCCCATAGTAAATCACTTGATTTTCTTTGCAATCAGTCACTTGACACCGTTGAACCTTCCCGGGATTCTGGATACAGACCTTCTTGGCTGTCTTCTGAGCAATCTATATAAAATTAAATGAAAAACTTTAATTTCATCTTTGGACAAAGTGATTAACAAAATATAAAAAATGCTTGAATGTTGAACAAACAAAGCAATAAATGCACACAAGCATGTACCAGCATGATTCTCCCCCCGGGGGATGTTCTAATCCAGCTAGTTGTTGAAATAAGATGATTAAAATGATGCTAAAATTACCTTTCTTATTTAGGCATTTATGTTAAGAAATTTTGAAGGCCAATCTAACTTGTATTCAAAGCATGCTAGAAGATCATCCAACTTATATTTCCAAGTGTTCTATCTGCTTTACATATGATGTTATTCCCGCAAAAGTACAGAGACCAAAGCAAATGATAAATTGTAGCCCTGAGAAAAAAGCAAGCCATAAACGTGTAATTTGTGACCCAAGTTGCAAGGAATATTGAACATAGCTTCCTATTTATCTCAACTAATGCTAAGAACAAAAAAATTGCATAAGCATGTATACAAGTGCCTGCATATTTTTAAAGTTTCTTGGCGGAGGGGAGGAAATCCCACTTTGAAGAAGAAAACATAAAAGTAAATTTCAGCACCAACCAGAGAGTAAACAGAAAGAGATACCAAAAACTAATGTTTTCAAGGTCAATTTCCATAAATAGGCAACAAAGACAAGAACATAAAAAAACAGAAAATTGCAACCTATCACAGAGAACATACTTGGCTAGTAGATTGAGTGCCCACAAACAAATAGTCATATAAATAGATTCTACAATGGAAGCTCTAAACTCTATACGATAACATACCTCGGCCAGTAAAATATGAGGTTCATTGGTGAATTTAAGATGGATTTCAAAGTGCAATCCCTTGGCTTCCACAAAGATTGATCTATCAAAGTCCTTTTTAACTAATTTCGATCTAACTTTCTTTCCCTTGGCCTTTTGTTTCTTCTTTTCTGTTGACTTTAGCTTAGAATGCATTTCGACTTGTGATGAACTTTCTGAGGTTTTCTTCCTTGACTTTGGCTTAGAGTAATTTCCAAGATGTGTTGGCTTTTCAAAATATTCACTGTCATAGTCAACCATATCGGTATTACTGATCTCACTTTCTTTATCAGCCGGTTCAGTATCACTTTCAGATCCAGATGGAGCCTGGCTTCCTGATAAATCCCCTTCATCTTCATTCAGTACCCCCTCAGAGCCATCATCATAATCCATCTCATCTGTAACTTGCTGTTTTCTTTTCTGCACATCTAAACCTAGATCATCAGCCTCTTCCCCTTCTTCATCATCACTATCATCATCGTTTTCACCCTCGCGTGATATGTTGCCAGAAACATCTTCTTCTGCTTCAATTGGCGTCCCTGAATGTGATTCCTTCAAAAAATTCTTAATGCCGCTAATTTTAGAAAGCAAAACCAGATGATTTTGTATAGCATCCTCCAACTCTCTCACAAACAACACCTCAAGGGTTTCTTCCCAATTTTCTACTGATATATCAGCATGTTGTGGGTAGTGCGCTGGTGTATAAAGCTTCATTTTAAGCTTATAAATTCTGCAAATGTCGTCATTCTGAACAGCAAATGGCATGACAGATACTTCCATGCTCTCTACTATATCGGCTACGGTGACCTTCTTCAACTTATCAGAAAGGCGCTCAGCATCCTCTCTGCAGAATACAATATATCAAGAACTCAATCAACAAATTCTCTCATCTGTACAGGGGTGTGGCCTAGATGTCTATACTTAAAAAAAGGATATGACAGAAAAACCTGTACAGATAAGTTGTAAGAAAAAAATGAATTTGAAAATACAATAGAATACAGCTCTTGGCAATCTAAATGTTGATTTTATAAGAAGATAATGCCTGGCTGTCTAGAGACATGTTCAATGACCAAATACTAAACAGAAAACATTGGCAGTCATAAAAGTTTGTGCAGCAATTTAAAGAACTTCAGAGACAGAAAATTTACATGTTTGGATAATGGATCAAAATGCGAACTTCTGTAGAATTTAGGTGCTGATGATGAAACCATAATCTCCATCGGCCTCTTCTTTTTTGTTTTTATTAATTCCTTACATAATTAATCTTCTGATTTATTCATCATATGTAATTAAACAAGCTGCAGTATGCCACTAAACAAAGCAAACTAAAAGCTAAAGCCAGCTCTTTTCCGATACCCCTCATAACTACTCTTAATAAATAAAGACAATAATTGGTAAAAGAAAACCTTCAAGCAGAAGATGGTTGATGCATGTCTCCACCAATGTTACCAAGAACACGGATCACAAGTAACAGCAGTTAAATGGTAACTATACATAACAATTTCCATAGCCAGTTGAAACAAATTACCACTTGCAATACTAACAATTTGAAATAATTCTCATCATTGTCAAAAGTTCTGGGTTAATATGTAATAATCTTGAGGAGTTATATTTAAAAAGATGTGAATTTTTAAGTTAGATCAATTTCAATTTAGTGGTCGTTACATTTGTGTTAGTGTATTTTAAGTTAGTTTGGTTTAGACATGATCTGGACCGTCCACTAAAACAAATGGCACATGCCAAGCACTTAAGACTTGAATACATATTATTTTAGTTGGTAGCATGGTAACGCTTGCAAGGGGAATAGACAACAGTATCTAGGTCTTATCTGGGGCAAATGATGAAGCATCTTCTTGATCTATTTCTGGAGTTTTAGGACCTGGTGGATGCTGTCCTTATTTCCCCTTTTCTTCCCCTCCTTTCCCATTTCATTTCCTCTACCTCTATTGCAGCTTTCTCCCTCCCCTTTCCCCTTTACTTTCTGTATAGTTTCAGGTTCTTTCCCTAATTCCTTACTGTATCAGTAAATTGAAGCACAAAAAAGTTGTCTCGGGCTCTCAGCTAGTTGCTTAGCTTTTCCTTCCAATCAGCTACAGTCTACATCAGTCTTGATGCCTCAGTTTAAAGACAAGACTATATCACTCTTACACGCATGGACTTTCTCAACTTGCTTTCATCCTATCCTTAGTTCACTTTAAAAATAGACAGATTGGTTTTGTTTAACTACGTTCAGACTAGCTTGCTGTTTAGACAGTTTTCAGCTTGTGTATCTGGGTTGGAATGAAATATTTAATCTGACAAATGCTTGAGTACAGATATAGCTTCATTATTGACGCTGTGTACTTTACCATCTTATGATCTCTAAATTAATATGATAGTCCTGAAGCTGCATCATAATCTCATATCACAAAGTTCCACTGTTAGAATAAACATCCCATATAAAGTTGCTAGCATTGGGGATTTATGGGTAGCTTCGGTTTACATAATGTCACTGCAGTCCTAAATTGATTATCAAAACCAATATTTCTGTGAAATGACATACGAGATGCTTTGATGACATTAAGTGGAAGCAACAGACAAGTATATGTTACTCTTATAAGAGACTGGCCAAATTTGTTGACAGTAAAATAAACAGAAATAACAGATGTCAGTAAAGATTTAACAACTTACTTAGTTCTCCCTTCATGCAAGGGGCAGGTCATAATCGGAGTCTTGATATCAGCTGAAGCAGTCATCAAAATCTCTTGGAGACGTGGAATTCCAAGTGTTACATTCATTTCACCACGCCCGGCTAGATGGAAAGTGTTCAGCCTGAAAATTAGGAGCAATATTAAATAACCTGGGGAAAATGAAGAGCACATATTGATAATTGATGTTTTGCTTAAACAAATAAAAGAAAATTATAAACTCTACCCTACAAAAATAAATATTAACTCTGCCTAGTAATGCCAGATTTGGAGCCGCCCGATCAATGGGTGCATTGTATTTACAAAGCAAAAGGAGAAAAATGAACCATTTCATCTCAACCATACACATATTAAATACATATTACGAAGTGGTTGTTTTGAAAATAGGGGATTAATTGTTGGTGGAGAAATTCTTACATGGGTAATGATTAAGGTATAGTTGGTTTCCCAAAATGATTGGTGAATTTGCTTATTCTAAAGGGCACAAAAAAAAGAGATACAGAGACTAGGGATGTGTAAAGGTCAAATAACCGACCAACGAGCAACTTTCAACCAAACTGAATAGAATCTGCACAAAATGAGAATCCACCATTGAACCAGTTGCTGTGATAATCACCGGCATTGAATTATTTTATCAGTTTCATCTGCCACAACAAGCTATCAGGTTGATGCAGGAGCTTATGAAGTCCCTTTGCTTTCCCTTTTAGTTTCAGTGTTCTTATGTGGTATATGAATCATTTTGATATTTGCATCTTCTTCTTGTCATGATATTGGCACGAGACTTCCAATCAGTTATTTCTTTTCCAACAAGTATTAGGAGGGCTTTAGACCATTATAAATAGGTTATCAAGGGATATTTTACTAGAAAATCTTGTTTTGTGTTGCTTTCTCTACTCAAATGAACAGCCCATGGTCTCTATCTCCATCAGCCATCTCTATCACCAAAAACAAACCCATATAACCACGAACTCCTACATACATTTGAAATTTAAATCTAACAGAGAAGCAGACAACAAAAGAAACAAAATTATCTTATTTCTGTGTGATTTTCGTAGGCAAGGGTGTTTATGTAATTTCCAGATTTGCTGGAAAATATGGAAAAATGTCTGCACATAGGTTTAATTTTCTGTTTAGGATATTACTATTCATAAAGTAATTAGATTTTTTTCCTATTCTAAATAGGACTTGGTATTTTCTATTATAGGATTTTAAAACCTAGAATTTTGACGTAGTCTTTCTAGTTCTTCAATGCAATATTATCCAAGAATCAATTATCCCTAATCAACTTCTCACACACACCGAACCAACCTCACAGCAATTACCCATCAAATATTCAGCTTCATATCCCCTAAACCACTGTTCACGGCCCACAAATATTCAAACCCAGAACAGCCCCTATGCTGTCCTGGGTCAGAAAGCTTAACCAGAACTGTCAGCTTTCCTTTTTCTTAACAATTTAGATTCACTTTAGCAGAAAACCTGGGTGGGATAAAAATAGATATTGAGAGCTGAGTAGACAATAGAGATTTTATATGCAACCCTTGTGGTGGATGATCAGCCACTAAACCTCGAACAAAGCTTAAATTATTATAAAAAATAAAGATGAATTTTTAGTAGGTTTGCTCTTTGATTGATTCAAGTAAAAGATCTGCAACATCGAAATATATTAATGCTATTAGCTGCAACTCTACAAGGAGAAAAATCTCACACTTAATTACAACGTCGTCTCTACAACTATGGATATCTGAAAACCAACATGGCCCTATATCAGGAACAGAAGCAACCCATTTAACAGCTGTAACCATGCTCATGCACTCATAATATGAACAAGCATACAAAGCATCTTTTCTTGGATAAAGAAAAAACAGAAGCATTTATTAATAGAAGAATAGACATAAAAAAAGAAGGAACCTTACGTCATCTGTGTTGATGGTTCTCCTACAGACTGAGCAGCAAGGACACCAACTGGTTCTCCTGGTTGTGCAAGACTCGTGAAAAACTTTTGCTTCAGTAACTTATAGAAATCATGTTCCACTAAATTAGAACTCCGATCCTTTGTGGGATCATGTAAAGAACTCTGCTCCTTTGCGATTTTACGTAGGAATGTTTCTGCTTTTTCTTTAAGAGCTTTAGGCAATTCCGAAATATAAGCATTACATGTGCCAAGCTCATCACTTTTTTCGTATATTATTTCTCGATTCTGAACATAGAAAATTAATAAGAAAAATCAAATTTGGAATCTGGAAATCATTTTACAGTTCAGAGACAAGAAAACAGCAGAATATTCAGATTCTGCATACTGTAAAAACCTCACCGCTGCCAAGGCTTCAAATTTAGCAATAAAGCCCGTTTGATGAACATCCACACCATCTTCTCCATAGTAAAATTGAACAATTGAGCCATCAGCATCACGAACTGTATGATCATAGCCGATTCTGAGGCACTCAAGATTTTTAATCAGGCATCTTTGGAGGTATCCACTGCGAGATGTTTTGACAGCTGTATCAACCAACCTATAAAAAAACAAGAAGTGCTATAATCAATAGACAGTTAATCAAATGATTAACCATGAAATATCAATTCGACCAATATCTAGAGACCGCATCTTGTATTTTTAACATTGATAAAAAACAGAAGCAACATCACTGAAGTATTATACAACAGGTAGCCCAAGCACAGGTATTAATTCTGATGTCAAAGCAAAACATTTTGAAATGTCATGAACCATGAGAAGAATCCTATCGCAGTCTGCAACATTATAAAAAAAACTAAGAGTACTAGGTAGAAGCTAGACTCATAGCACCATGGATGTAATGATGTTTTTGATTTCTAATATTTTATGCTTGAGAATTTTGTTTCATTATTTTTTTGTTTGTTTTCCAAGGTAATCTTGATCTTATAACTTAGGTTACTGATTTTGAATATTAGCACAATTTAAGTGCAATCTTTATTTCAAGTCTTTTTTAAGAAATTAATTTGTTTTTCAATTTCATCATTAAACAATGGGTTATGTGCCCTTAAGTTTAGTGATTTTTTCTACTTCTTTTATTGGGTTATTTTGATCTCATATCTAGGGGAGCAGATTAGTCTAGTTAACCTGAGTTGACTTGGATTTTTTCTCAATGATTTTTTTTTCAACTTTCATCCTTTGGCATTAAATTATTGCACCCTTGAGATTTGTGATTTTTCCACTTTACTTTCTGTGGGGTTACGTGAGTGTGGGTAGTCAAGTTAACATAGGTTGACTCAAGCTTTTTTAGCCTTTTTTTATTGATTTAACTTTGATATTTTTTTATAAAAAAATATATAATTTTTTTTATCTCAATCTCATTTTTTCAGGTTATTACAAGTTGACTCGGGTTATAATTGTTTGGATATTTTTTTTTACGTTAGAAAAAAATTCACCCAACCCGTAGCATAACGCAGGCCACCTATCTAATATTACTTAACAGAGATTCAAAAAAGGAGTCAAAAGTGGTTGAGATTGAATTTCCATTTACCCTTCACGACCAGCCATACAATGGAAATAATATTCTTGAGGACGCAGACCGGTGAGAAAACGATCAATAATATAGCCTCCAGCACGGGCTGCCCAATCCCATGGATGAAAGCAGGGCAATGTCTTTCCAGAAACCATTCGAGGAACTCTTTTACCTTCCAACTCCTGTTGGCCTAGAAAAGAAGATATCTGTTGGAAATTGACCTGCCCAAGGAATATTGCAATTAGCAAATAGGACTTCAACATCAATAAATAATGTAAAACAATACGGAGTTGAAGTCATAACGTGTTACATAGAAACTGAGATCCAACCCAATATAGCATAACTGAATTGGGCACCATAATCATCAGGACTGATGTGATTTCAAAAAAAAAAAAAAGGTAATTCTTATAGTTCACAAAGACAGGCTATTTCAAAAGGTAGTATCTGTTGAATAAACATGCACAATAAGTTGATTAATGCAACAGAAAATGAAACCAAAATTTACTGCAGAGCAACATACTTTTCAGAATCTGATTCAATCTCAAAAGGAAGAAAGAACTTTGATTTTGTAAAAATCATAATCTTGATTTTCTCCTCTTCAAATCGCACATGGTTCAAGATTCCTTAATTCTCAATTCAACTATTCTCTAACCCAATGAGGTTGTAAGACCCCATAAAGGCCTAAGTAACGTCCTCACCAATTGGGAAGAGGAGATCTCTAACCCTGTTGTTAACATCAGAATTAAAGCTATATTCTGTATCAATGGTCACTCAGCACAGCTTTCTCTAAGCAGTTATCATTCAGCCAGTATTTGCAAGCTGCTTTTCTTCCATCACCTTCCCTACTCCAGCACTCCTTTTCCATTTCTTTTTATTTCCTCCCTTGCTATGTTTGCTTCCCCATGAACCTTTATACTATCATTTTTAGTAGCAGGAATTATTATGGAAGTAACTCCAAGAACTCCGGGACTACATCAAAGATTACTGTTTTAAGTTGGATGTCAATAAGTCAATAGATTGCAACTGGCAATTTTGGGCAAAATATATAATTTGAGAACTCCAGAGGGCATTAGATCGTTAGATTGTGCTTGTGCATGTGCTTGTGCTTTAGGGTAAAAGCCCAAAACCAGATGCTTTGGCCGTTCTATAATAGTGGATAAAACAAAAATCAGGTCACAAGGCTGTGGACAATTAGGTTAGCTGTTTGGTCGAGACAACAATCATAGCTTTCAAAATAAAATTTCAATATCAGGGGTTGCATTATAATTTACAAAACTCAAGATTCAAGTCAAATTGCTGAATTTTAATCTATCAACACACTTCTTAAACAAGTTCAAATTATTGTATTCGAGCCTACCCTATGTTCTATAAGGAATTCAACTTATTATAACCTTGTATCAAAACCATGAG
>Ga0307515_10023415_pt1 | contig 10822 bp, 14 predicted proteins | sample 17_EM_MG_FD_194513 | JGI IMG/M metagenome (GOLD analysis project Ga0307515, IMG submission 194513) | Populus trichocarpa ectomycorrhiza microbial communities from riparian zone in the Pacific Northwest, United States - 17_EM | ecosystem: Host-associated > Plants > Roots > Unclassified | place...
CTATAAAAAAAAAAAAAACTCCACAAATATTAAATGGGTTTTTCCGCTACCTCCATAAACAAATGAGGCCATTAAGCAACATAAATAATTATTTTAAAAGTAAATTCTTCTTTTAAAACTTGATCCCCCTGCCAATTATAATTAATGTTGACCAATAGCTAGAGTTGAAGAAGATAGACCAAAATAAAACGAGAAACTGGAGTTCCATTAATGTTGTTGTTGCTCCCATCAAATAGTTCCCTCTGCATGTTACTACGCCTGCACCTACACAAATACCGTGGAATCGGTCCATCATCCCCAATAACTCAAGTATGATTTGTGACCGCATCCAGTGTAATCCTTTGAGTTGGGTCTTAACAGGACAATTTTCAAGTCAAAATAGGATATATGAGGGATAAAAATAAAAGAAAACATGCTTACCCAATAGAGGATCTTGCGAAGTCTACATCCTAGCTGAAAGGCCAACGTTGACAACAAAAACTTTTTTCTTGGTAAGCATGGATTGATTATTTGATCAAATTTGTAAGATTAAAAACAGTGAAGCTCTCAGTGTTGTCCCTGAGGACCGGATCACTTATGAGTTTGTAGAGAGCCAGTATAAAATTCCTGTGTGCACCTTTCTGTTCCTTTTCTTTTTTAAATCATCTTATTTGATGTGTACTTGTTCTGTTTTTTATATTGATTCATAAACTCGGTATTAATCTTCACAAGATCGCACGCACGCACACACTGACACACTAGGTTTATCAAGCTCTGGTAAGAGAGATTGAAATGATACGGTCAAGGTGCTCTTATCACAGGTCGTACGGATTGATTATTTGATCGATGTCAATCTGCATATTTCAGATCGATTTTGCTTCAAGAAAGCAATTCCACAACACAACACGGTCTGATTCCAAAAGAAAAATTACACGGTCCAGTATAACACTCGCATTAGTATTTCTACCAACTTTGTCGCACGTGTCTGAGGCCTGTTATAATTTGCCATCAAACAAAACACATAAGAATACCAGAAGCATATTTAATTTAGTCTTTTGGGCCATGTTAAAAATGATTTAACAAGTACATTTCAATCTTATAACAGCCTAACAACCTAATCACATAAATACTGGTAAACGCACTCAGGTGTGTCCTAACGAATCATACACACACATGATCTAGCATTAATATCCACAAGAAGCGCTGCCCCGTATCTTGGTGTCGGCTGGAAGTAGCATCACATCTCCTGTCAAGAAATCAAATCTACAGTTGCGAAATGCCTGTTTATGGTTACAACTCTAGTTACAATTCACAATTTACACCCTTCATGACAGATCAGTAACTTTCCCTCCATGTAGCATCATGGTAAGAGGGATTGAAATGGCACCACCCATCTCCAATCCAAATCTCTCATGCATTAATCGAGAGAAGCAAACTGTCACCTTCTAATCAAAATTAGCAGGAATGTCAAGATCTGTATCTGAAGGATTGGCAAGCTCAACCAGTGGTTCCTGCAAATCCCAAAACTTCATGAAATAATGCGGTGTCACTGGAAAGCCTCATATTTCCCAACATGTCATCCAAAATCATTGGTTAAGTGAATGATACCTTATCATAAACAACGTAAAAGAATTGGACATATTTTAGTGTAAAAATGAAAATAAAAAATAAACCTCTATTAAATTCAATATTTTTTGGACACCTCTTTGTTGTTTAATAGCACATAACCATATTTGTGTGCTCGGAGTTCTTTGTTTTGTGTTTCTGCTCAAGAAACCATTCTTAACTATGCGCAGTTGCACATTAATGCTATACCCATCCCTGGGTTCCTGTATCTTGCCCTTCCAAATTACCCCTCACGTTATAACAGGAACTCTTTCTCAAACATAAGTGACATGCCCAATGAAGACTAATCAATAGAAAATGCACTTTTAGCTCACCAACAAGGAAATCAAGGAGCATAACATATAGGACATGAGCAAACATGGCATCAGCACTTAGCAATCATGTAGTGTTCTCATCAATTGATGTTCATATATATACTATACCTGCTCATCATCATCTCCGGAAGAATGGATAACTCCCATTGGCAAAGTATTTGTAATATCTTCAGTAGCTTCTTGGAAAACCTGCACCAAATGATAGACACATGACCTGTTTGGGTAGGAAAAATAATTCAGAGGACAAAACCAAGCGTTGGCAGACATACTGATTTGGGTGTTTGATAAATTTCCAGAAACATATGTACACAGAAAAAAGAACAGAGTAAAAACAAATCATGTCATTGCTTAGCCACAGATGGGGAAAAAAAAAAAACTGCTTCCATCCATTGTAAAATTGCTGAAGCCAGAAAAGGCAGGAACTGCACAGTTTTAATCCAAAATCAGCAATAAATGGTTTTGAACAACCAATAAGTTCATTCACTTGCATATGATAAGGCTGGGATTGGAAGCATACCTCATCTGGATTGATAGAATGGTTGTTGAATCCTTCGCTAACTGCCTTAGAAAGATCTTTAGCAGTTCCCTGCATGCCCCAAAATCAACTTAGTAAGATGAAACATGCCAGTCCATTTATCAACAACATAATTGCAATGGTAAGGTGAAATTGTACATGCTCATCCTGGTTACCAGAGAATTCCCCTTCAATGATGGAAGGCTTGACTTCGATCAGTGTTTCCTGCAAATCCCATTAACATGAGAGGTTAAACCAGTCAAAACAAGATAGCAAATGTATCAGTGCCATTACCTCTACTATAAATATTCAAATTAGAATTGAGACTAAAATGTAAATTTCACTGCTGGATTCAGAATAAGAACAAAAAAACAAAGCCATTGCATGGAACTATCATGTACATGAAATTAAGATAAAGCAGTGACAGGCTAAAATAGGTAATCCTCATTGGCAAGCTCAAAACCAAGGTTGTAAGAGAGCAACAAGTTTTTAAAGCAACAATTCATAAAAAAACAGAATCAGCTTCACGAACCGAACTACACATTCTGAAAAGAAAAGCAGCTGTTACTCATGGAACATACAGGTTCTATTTGGTCCACTGGAAGATTCCTTCCTCCTTTACTGAGATCCCTCAATGTTCCCTGCATACTCAACAAGGGAAACATAGAACCAAAAAGATTAATAACGTTAGAAACCACAGAGAAGCTCGACCTGAAGCATGTCTGGAAATTATCGCGTAACCAATGATTTCTAATATAAAAAAAGGGTGCAATTTTAATCACAACCGCACAGGATTGAAAAAAATAAAAAGAAAAGAGAACTATAGGACCATTCACTACCTATGCTCCAAAAACATGGTTAATTTCAAACATTCACGTGGTTTATTGGTTTTGCAGAACTTAATTATATGCGTGCACATAAATTTATCACAATTTTCCCTAAGGGCCCCAACAATTAAGAATTCAAATGTCTAAATCCTAGGAGGGATGGGAAGTGGGGACTAAATTATTAAGACCTCGCTATGTAGTCCAGAGCGCTTGTTCAGCCTTTAAATGAAACAAGAAAAAAATCACATTTCAATCCTTTAATTTTTCATTAGCCATGTAATCAAGGAGTGCAACAGAAGATTGGATAATAAGATTACTCATCAAGTGTTATCCCTGGACCATTATGAGAAATGAGAAGTGGATTGTTCCTCAAATGCAGCATGAGTATCAGTGAGTCAAACAGTCAGTAAGGACATCGAAGTTGTTGCAAACATGTCCAATGACTAAATAAAAGCTTCTTTTTGTGTATTTTCATATAAAAAGGGCAACTAAATGAACACAATTGATATCGGGCAAGTGAAATGATATTAACTGTCTATAGGACTTTTGACCGGTGCACTGAACAGATTTGCATAGTTGAGCACATTAAACAACAGGCAAGAGCAGAGCACAAACTCATTACCTTTCTTGACAAACTTGAAGACATCAGAAACCAAGAGTTAAATATCACCATTTAGAAACACCTATAAACAGATATAACTCCATATGATTGGCAATTGACTGTTTAACTCTATAGCTCCATATGCATGCAAAGCCATCTCCATAACTCCAACAGTTACAGTTAAAATGAAGTTTAAAGCAAACAAACCTTATTTGCCCACATTAGTCCACAAGCATTGCATAAAGTCCTAGGTCCAGCTGGCCCACGACGCATTGCTGGAGTATTATTTTCACTAACACCACAGTGCTTACATCTCCGGACACTAAAAAGCATTGCAAGAACACATCATTGTCGTAAATATTTTTAAATGGAGGATCTCCAACCCAGATTATGTTTTTAACTCACACAGTTTCTGAAAGAGGGGTGCCATCCTGAAGGCAACTCTGACCAGAGTCCCAACTTGAATCCCCTGGATTTTCTTTTATGGATGCAAACTGCCCATTCTTGCGGTGCATTCTAGCAGGACAACAAAGAAGAGAGTGAGACATTGCCAGTACCAAAAAACTAGCAATGATATTACCAAACTTAAAGGATGTCTGGAAAGAGGTTTAATTATGTAGATTCACATTGTGACTCATTATTTCCACCCCTCACATTAAAGTACATTTCTTTCTGTGATAAGCATCTCCAACACCATCTGCTTCCTTGTTCCAATAACCACCAAATCATAGATGAGCACTTATAGGAGAGTATTTAAAGAAAATTTCCAGCAATAATTGCTGCACATTCAGCTGTCTCCATCCACTAAACTAAAAAAGGTTTTCACTCTTGGTAGCTCTCACCCAACCAGATATGTAAAAAGGAAATAAACAAATAAAATCATCTTGTTTTATTACAAAGAGAACTTGCTGGTCCTGGCAATCTAGTTTATTATTTTCCATGAACATACGCACTTAACATAATCAGATAGCAGAAGAAACATTTTTAAAAAGGCCAAATTTAAAGTTAAAAGGTTTAATTAGAAGTACCTCTGTGCAACCTCTTTTCGCACAGTGTATCTTATTTTCTTGTCAAAACATCTCTCCTTCCTTTTTTCACGGAACCTAACAAGAGAGGCTATTCTTCGTGAAAGATTTGAGCGCTTTGGGGTGTCACCCACTCCCTAGAGAATATAACAAAGGATGCGTAAAATGTAAGCTCAGGAAGCAATTGCATTGCTCTTGATAACCCAAAAACACAGCATTACCCTATTATTTTGATCATATTGCACTTCAATAGTAGGTACCGCAGTAGGTATATCTCGTCCTCCCAGAAGCAAGAGCACTGCTTGCACCTGACAGTCAAAACCAATAATATCATTCATTTAAAGTAAGCGAACTAGAGAACTATAGGAAGATCTCTGGAAAACTAATGGAAAGATGAAAAGAACAAAACAAATAATTGCATTAATTGTAAGTGTCCAAGTAATTAGGCTAATCCATGTATAGCAAGCAAATATGCATCCAATGTGATTGAAGAAGATGCAATCGATTTCTTCTGCAGTTCCCAAAAAACCACGGAAACAAATATACATAGTTCATGTAGAAGATTTCCTGAAAACCAAAAGCATCTCCATTCACGTATTAATGCGCACAAATTTGGTATTACTAAGAAAGCATCAAAAGTACGATTACTACTTTCCAACATATATGAAGTAAAAAAAGAAGAAAAAAAATTGTAGCACCAAAATAACAGCCTTCACACAAAATTCAAAAGTAAAAAATAAATGAATGTATAGTAACATTCCGTACAATAAATTAACAAATACGTACATAAGCATCGCATTCATACAGAATTCAAAAGTAAAACAGCCTTTACACTAAATTCAAAAGTAGAAAATAAACGAATATATAGTACCAATCCGTACAATAAATTAACAAATACGTGCATAAGCATCATATTCATACAAAATTCCAAAATATTAGAGTTAAAATTATGGAAAACAGAAAAAATGAGAGACCTTTTCAGGGGTAACAGCAGGGAAAACGTAAACTTCTCCTTCAAAAGAGAGAGTGAGTTCACTAGTCCTCGAAGCTATAACCACACCACCACCACCACCACCAGCTCCGTGGTTGTGCTCTGCCACACTCACGCCTGAATTCACTTGCGCTACTGCTGCTTCCTCTTCCATGTCATCCATACCATCACCGTCTTCGTACTCTCCGTCGTCATCGTCCTCGATCTGTATTGGAGCTCGCGTTCTGTGGTCCTTGTACGGACGCGCCTGTAGGGGCTGTGGATTCGCCGCCGCCATATGAAACCCTAACCGTCACCACCGACCGTCGTGGAAATTGGAAACCCTAAGTTAGATCACTCACCAACTACCACCGCGCCTGTTTCATCGAAGAGGACATATTTTCTTTTAACTTAAATAAATAATGATAATGATAAGTTATCTAAATAACTGGAATCGGTGAGCTGCGAGTTATAATTTAACTTGAGGTTAGAAGAGAAGAAGAAGAAGAAGCTTCGAAAATGGAAGATAGAGAGCCCTCAAAAATAGCTAAGATTTGCAGGGTCTGCAGGGGCTCAATTTGGAAATTTCTTTTCATTTTCCCCTTTTTCTCTTGTTTTCTTTCTTTCAATTTCCCCCTTTTTTTTATTTTTGTTTTTATTTTTCGGATTGAAAGCGAAGACTTTGTCAACTTGTCGAGAAGGATTTCTATTTGTATTTTAATCGAGGAGTTTTCTGGGACTGCGCGGGAGCATGATGTTAGGATGTGGGGTAATTTTGGGTCCTTGATGCTTGTTTTCTGGTGGGGTCCATAGAGAAGACGGTTCGCATGGATGGATGATGGGTGATCGAATGATGGGCTGATGTGTTTTCGGATGATGATCCAACGGCTGGTACTAATAGACGATGGCGTGCGGTGGTGAGAATCAGTAACTATAGTGTTGGCGATTCCAAAGTGGGCCGGGTATCTTGGGAAATTACTAATGTGGGATAGTGTGATAAATGTACATAGCTTGCATTTATTTTGGACAAGCAGCGTCTTACAAATTACATTACAGTTACAAAAGAAACTGAATGGTCCGCATATTCCACTGTTATTACATCCACAGGGGACTAGAATAGTTCTCTTGCATTAAGCTGGTTATGCCTTGCAAATATTTGGGTGCTTTTTTGTTTTTGATATTCACAAGGATGTGTTTGGCTGTGGGTTCAGGGGATGTCCCTAACTTCTCTTTCGATCTCCTTTACACGTTGCTCATCGCTGAATTTATAGTGGCGTGATTGGTGTTTGGTGCTGCGCTGGCATTGAAATCCAGCATGATTGGGGCGTCGCCCTTGCTTGGAATTTCAGCGACCATTACCCATGTATACGCGCCTCACTTCTACGTTACCATTGATTTCAATATCGGGACACGTTGTGCGTTCGATCAGGGGAGAGTGGAGTGGAGGGTGGTGGGTGGAGTAGGCTCAAAAAGTTTTTTTGAAAACATTTTTAATTTATTTTTTATTTTAGTTTATTTTAATATATTTTAAAAATTATTTTTAAAAACAACTCTAATTACAATTTCAAATACTATTTTTATTATCTTTATCTCTTTTTGTTTTTGGAGTTTATGACAGTTTTATTTTTATTTTTTAATTGGTGTAGTCATGATTATTTTTTAAAATATTTTAAAAAATTATTTTTATCATCATAATATCAAAATAATAGTAAAATATAAAAAAATTAATTTAAAAAAAAAAACTCAAAATTTTTTAAAACAACGGTCACACAGCGTAACAAACACACCCGACCATGTACTGTACTGCACATAGGCGCGTAATGGTTTTTGGGTTGCTGATGATTTCACGTTTGTTTTTGGATTTGGACAAGTGTTTTCTTAAGTGGCTCGTCTCTCCTCTCTGTGTTCCGTTGTAGTTCAGTTGCCATCCAACTAAGTTAAGGTGTCCTGCTCCAGCTCTTTTTACATTGGCTAACTCCTTTTTTAATGTTCTTTTGCCAAGGTGATCCACTGTTGCTTTTTGTCCCATTATTTCGGGACTTGAGTTTCCCATGCATGTGTCTTTCATCTGGCTTACCTTTTCTCTTCTTTTGCTCTCATTTGTGTCTTTTAGGTGCTTTAGGAGGGGGTTTATAAGCTCTCTATATTTTCTCGTGTGCCATTTGCGGACGTTGCCATTGCTCTGCTTTGTGGGTTTGTAGGTCAGTTTTTGCGTCTCCCTATCATTATACTTGTGCGTTTTTCTGTTTTTTTTTTGGTCCTTGTTTGTTTCCCTTGCTCTGGCTTTTTTTTCTTCTGGTACATTTACGCTACTGTCTCTTTTGACTGTGCTTTTTTTTGTTTGTTTCTTTGAAATTTTATTGCCTGTGTTGTCTTCTGTTGCCTTGTGGTTTGGGCTGCCAGAAACAACAGGGAGAACAGGGGTAGGACTCTTTTTCTTTTCGTTTAGGTTTTGTGAGGCCTGTGTTTTGTTAGCTATGGGTGTTAACCAATAATGTTATGCACATGAGATGTCTGACAGTTTACTCCTTGACTTTCATATGTCCCTTGCATCCTTCCTTTGCTCAGCGCTTGCTGTGGCTTCCACATTTGCGTGGCCTATATATCTGTCATCCGCGTTAGACTCTTGCTCTAAGCATGGAATAAGTGCATTGCTTGGAATTGAGTTTATGTGTCCAACATTCTTGAGCATGCTGACTATATAAATAATTAGTGTCTGACATGGCTTTTTCAAAATAATTCAAGATGGATTTGGTGCGGTAACATTTTGTGGATTTTTATGATGATGATGATGAAGATGATTGTTATTGATTGATTTCTGAATTGTGAGTTTTCGTATATGTTTGTTTCATTAGTTATTAAGATCTTGAATGAGCAAGCAAACTGAGTAGTTGATGTATAGCTGGCAAAGTTCAAAGAAGGAATCATATTTGATAAAATTGGGGATTTGTTTCGTTGAATATGAAACTAAATTGTTCGATAAATCTTCTCTGTTAGTTTTTGTGTCGTAGAGAAATCAAGTTCCACCGAGTGGCAGTTTCTGTAAATACACCAACATTTGTATTCAATGGAAATTGGAATCTAACTTCTCGCACCAACGACCTTGCAAGTGTGTCTGTTCACAGACAACATACTGCCAACCAATCTTTTCCCCGAAGTTAAAAGGAGGGGGGGGGGGGGGGGGGGATGAGGACAATAGGGGAACCAACGACCGTTAGCTCATTTCAGACCAAAAATCTCCACGGGCTCTATAGATAAGTTTAGGAAGTTACAAGCATGCGAGGTTGACATGGGAAGTAAATTCAGGCTTCATAACAATTTGGAGCATCCGGAATCTGGGCAAACTTTTTGGCGAGACTGATTAAACTTCATTAATCAAAATCCCCGCTTATTCTTTCCTTATTTCAGAAAATGGTGAAGCCCAGCTAGCATGTGATTCAGTGGAGTTATTGGCATATTAATCAAAGCATTTGGAGCTATATAAAACTACCAACATAGATCATTGAAACTTTTATGTTATACATCAAAGCAGAATCCTCCAGAGGTAAATCTCATGCACTGCTAAAGGTAAGGACAAGATAACTTCATATATTGATGATGGCACTATAATATCTGTACATTCCACAGGACAAGCAGGAATTAATTGCTATAAAACCTTCAACATGAATTGATGCCGATTACAGTAGCCATTCTTGAAATACAACTCAGAAACTCGGTTAATGATCTGTTATTAAGGCTGTATCACCACCATTGGCGTAAGTAACAGGATTGTTATGTGTATTGATAGCAGGGACAGAGTCCGATTCGTTGGCTTCTGTTTCACCCTAAATAAAAAAGCACGCACAGCATTTACATTGCATGGCGGATTAGCAAGTTGCTTATAGATGGGGGGAAAACACAGAGAGAATTGATGTGATGAGCAGTACCAAAGAACTACAATTTTATGCAGATAAGGAATATACCAGATCAATTGGAGCCACAGAATGCTCCAGGGCTTTCTTGGAGTGATCTCTCAAAGTTCCCTGCAGAGTTTTATTAGTCAAATACGGAATCCAATGTCTATTTTTTAAATGAGGCGGGGGTTGCATAATGTTCTGTTTATTTTGGATTGCATGAAATGAATTTAGCCAAAATTGGACTTTGGAGAGGTGAACATTATTAGAAAAGAACGTTACAACCGAGTCATCTTTCCAATAAATTGTGGCGTGCAGATAGAATTTAAAGCAAAGCAAACAAGAACAGCCTTTTTCTGCACCAAAAGCAGCAGTTATCAGATGGTTAAAAGACAATACAGCACAAACGCAAAATATCATTAAATCAGGAGTCCAATTCCAAAATAACGTATATCCACACAAGGATGCTGATGGGCCACCTCGAAACATTATATGGTATCACTGATGATCTCATCCAGCGATCCATTTCCATAGTCCACTCTATTCTCACCATCCTAACAAAATGTGTGTCTAAAATCCAAATACCAATACAAATACAGCAAACATTATTTCCAGAATTAATCTTAGCCCTAGACCCTCTTAGTCTTACATGGATGTCTCACTAACCTAGCTTCATGAATTTCAAAAACTTTCCCACAAAAAAGGAAATGGAAATAGAAGAGGGAGAGATCTCAACTAATATGCAAGGTTCCAAGATATGATCCAGCATCACCACCTCCATTATCTAGTACCATGCTTCTTCACTGCAAGGGCTCAAAGTTCTTGAGAAGTCAAAATCAAACTCAGTAAAACTAATTCTTTCTTCAGGTCCCTCAAGATAACAGCAATCCATTTATTTTCCACAAGCAAAATCATGAACCCCCCCCCCCCCCTAAAAAAAAGAAAAACATTCACCAATTCACAAAATGGCCACTACCATGAATTAACAGAAACCAGCTAGTGGACATCACCAATTCATAAAATGACGAATACCATGAATTAACAGAAACCAGCTGGTGACCCAGAGTTGATAT
>Ga0307515_10023416_pt1 | contig 10822 bp, 5 predicted proteins | sample 17_EM_MG_FD_194513 | JGI IMG/M metagenome (GOLD analysis project Ga0307515, IMG submission 194513) | Populus trichocarpa ectomycorrhiza microbial communities from riparian zone in the Pacific Northwest, United States - 17_EM | ecosystem: Host-associated > Plants > Roots > Unclassified | place...
ACTATACTTGTTTGAAATACCGTTAGTGGATCCTCTAACCTTGACATTTGTTGTTATTATTGTTTAATCCTTACGTTAATCTTCCATCTTAAAGTTTTCATCAACTTTTTCTTCTTCTTCTTGATTATTATTATTATTACTATTATTGTTGTTGTTATTGTGTTGCTGTTAACTATAATTTATACAATTAACCTCCCTGTGGTTCGACCCCGGTCTTGCCGGGTTATTTATTACTTCGACACTCCTGCACTTGGGAGAAGACATCAATCTTTTGGTCGTGTTATTTTTGCATATACATTAGCCCTGCATGATGAAAATGTCCAACTCTTTTATGCCACAATTCATCATTGCATGCTTATGCAGAGAACACACTCTGCTCCTCCTCCATAAGGTTTAAAGTAAAACCTTTTGCTTTCATTATTACTTTGAACACGTTGTTGCCTAAATTGTCTTTGATCAAACACCATTGATCTTCAAACATTACTTTGAAACCTTTTTCCATAAGCTTTCCAATATTAAGCAAGTTTTGATCAATGTCGGGCATATATTATACATATGAAATATACTTCAAACCTGACAGGCTATTTAAAACAACAATTCCTTTTCCTTTGACATCAATATAATCACCATTTTCAATTTTGACTTTGGAAATAGCAGTTCTGTCAAGTTCCTTGAACAAATCTTGATTGTTTTTCACGTGGTTTGTGCAACCACTATCAATCTACCAGGAATCATTCGAGTTGTTGCTTGTTGAAAAACATGATGCAACAAACAACTACTCCTCTTCAGGTTGTTGAGCAACGGGATTCACCTTTTCTTCATGTTGTTGTGACCTGCAGATTCTTTCAACATGTCCAATTTGTCCACATTTTTTGCACTTGATGTCTGGTCTCCACCAACACTTGATCGACTGATGATTTGTTTTTTTACAGTAGGTATATGGTGGAAATGTTTCCACCTTGTTTCTGTAAGTTTGAACCCTTTTCTTCTTGTTGAATCTCTTGTCTTTGCCTCCTTCTTGGTATTGAGCTCTTGCTTGAAAAGCTCCCTGCATTGATTCCTTAAGTCTCATTGATCTTCTTTGCTCTTGTGCCCGCAGTGCATGTAACAATTCTCCAAGAGAAATATTGGTTAAGTCTTTTGACTCTTTTAATGAAGAAATCTTAAACTCATATTTTTTAGGCATAATGACTAGTATTTTCTGCACAATTCTGTCATCAGAAAATTTTTTTCCAAGTAATCTTACTTTGTTTATTATGCTTAACAATTTGTCAGCATAATCTTTGATGTTTTCGGTTTCCTTCATCTTCTGCATTTCAAATTCTCTGATTAAGATTATGTTTGGCAGAGTGGTAGCGGTTGCTTTTCAAATAACCTTTTGTGCCGAAATGCATGCCAATGATTTTTTTTATTTTTTAAAAATTATTTTTGATATCAGCACATCAAAACGATCCAAAACGTACAAACCATATTAAATTTTAGCAAAATAAAATAAAATTTTTTAGGAACGCGGTTTGCACGCGTTCCCAAACGCTTCCTAAGTTAAGAACCTGCATATTTTTAGTTCTTTCATTGCCTTGATATTCTTTTTTAAGATAGTCCCAAATACCTTTTGCAGATTCCAAATTCATGATTCTTGTGAATATTGTGTTTGACACTACAACATATAAGCAAGCTTTAGCTTTGGACTTCCTTGTCTTCTTTTCCTTGTGAATCTTTAGTTGAGCCATTGTTGGATTTGCAGGCAAATCAGAAACAACATAATTTTCTTCCACAGCTTCCTAGAGGTCTAATGCCTCAAGATGAACTGTCATTCTGATGGCCCAAGTTTCATAGTTTTCACCATTAAAGATTGGTGGTGAACAGTGTGAGATGATTGATTCATAATTTATTTTTGTGTTTTTTTTTAATTGTGTTTGTGGTTTAGTTTAGTTTGTGTTTTTGTTTCTCTCAACTCACAAGTCCCTCAAGATAATCTAAGCTCTGATACCAATTTGTTGATTTTAATTCTCTAGTTGCAGAGCACAAGATGAAAAAGAATAGCAAACGTGAAAAAGAATTGGAAGAAGATGATATTATTGATTTCAGAATACTCTTAAATAGAGATGGAGTTTTACTTGGAAACAAAGACTTTTCAAAATTTAAAAATTGCATAACCAACAAATCAAATGTAATCAGAAATTTTATTCCTAAAATCTTGGTCTTCAAGTAGAGATCTTCGTTGACGAAATCCCCTGAACAAGCAACAACAAAGCTTCCTGGTCTTCTGCAGCTTTCTAAGACATTCTTTCAACACCTTTAATGAAGCAGGCAATGCTATTCCCACAACCTGCTCAAGCAGGAAATGCTTTCCATTAAGCTTTGAATGGACTTGCTTAAAAATTGCCTCATGATACAATTGTTTACCTGAAGTCAGGTGAGAAGATATTTAACTGGACTGCAGGCCCAGTCGGTGACTTGAAACCTTGGTAGCAGCTTTAACTTGATGCTTCTTAATTAAATTCTTAGCAGCCTTCCCCGTAGCCCTGCCAAAAAAACTGGTTTAATCAAGGTGGCTATTTCATAGAAAGTGTAAATCATGATTTTGCTTTCAATGTATCAAATTAAAAGATTCACTCAGCAAGTTTAAGGGAGTGACTATTAGTTGTAATCTGCCATAGGTGAAGAAACTTCATTGTTAGCACATAATTATCTCATGTTGTGACCAAGTTTTAAACCTTGGCTTATTTGGTCTGGAAACTGTTTTGTGTTCTGTTTCAAGTGATTTGGGGATTCACTAATATCACTCCTGCTTTGAAACATAGCTTAAATTCTTTGAAAGCAATGGATCAGAAGCCAAATATGCTCAAAAGTGGCATGTTCTTTGAACTGGAGCATCGTTTCTCTTTTGGAAAATTCTTTTGAACTAGATTCCAATTCTTGATACTATTTAACCCAAAATAATAATAGCGTAATATTCAATAAATCCTCTCATGAAAGTAACCTCCTAATAAAATCTCTTTTTAAGAAAAGTCCTCTAAAGAAAACCAAACCTCACAAAATTACCATCAGGAATCATGTCCAAAAAAGAAAGAAAACTTCGCCATCAAGAAAAAGGATAGCCAATTCAATCTTGCAAACTGCATCTTTTTACTATTTAGCATCTCTTATTTGCTTGGTATCCAAGCCAGTGCACCCTAAAGTTTCCTAAAACAGAAGGCAATCTCTGACCTTCAGGAAATGAATAGGCAACTACTTTAAAGTTTGTTCATTCTTACAACTTGCTCTTATTTACTTCGAATCCTAGCCAACTACCCTATCTTACGTAATAATGATTTGCAAAGTTGGTCACACATGCTCTGAAATAATAAAAAAAACCTCCTTAATCACCCAATCAATCTCTTAAAATTAAGATGTTATGAAGAGAAGAACAATTCTAGCAAAACTCTCTTTTAAACACTGTTTATTTAAATTATCCACATCATCATTAAATTAATTTACTTGCCAGCAACACTCTCTTATTATTATTATTATTATTATTATTATTATTATTATTTTGGAATTGTGGAAGCCAACACATAGGGACAAGGCTAAATAAATATCAAAATTATGATCCATGTATCAATTAAATTTATCTTCAAAAAATTGGATCTCGAAAGATTAAAAACTTCACAATTGAGTTCTTCCATCCATATTTTCATCATCTTAGTACTCAATTTATCCATCTTTCCATTTAAAGTCTTTATCATTACCTCTAACTTATCTTGTTTTTCTACAGGATCCTTCGCCTTTGATTGTGTCATACTTTTTGATGACATTGTGAATACTTTCATGTTTCATATAATTCAATCAGACTTTTTACTATAATAACCTCATTATGTATTTTACCTCACTATTCCTTTACTTATGTTCTTAAAGGTAACTTAGCAACTTATCAAATAATTAATCAAAACAACATAGCGACTTATAATAATAAAGACTTAAGAATTAAAATAATATATGAAACTAATCAAAACAAAACTCGAGGATAAATTTACAAATAGTAATGTAAATTTGTGTGAAATATAATGATGAAAAAAAGACACAAAATAAAAATAATGGATTTTATGTTAAAGATTCAAAGAAAACTAACTAATTCAAGAAGTCAATATTACTTTAAGAATTTCAAGAAATAAATTAAAATAAAGCAAGAAAGATTTATAATACCCAAATTTAAATGAAGCAAGGCAAGACAATCCAAGAAAACAAGAGTTCAATTCGGCAATATTAAGATTTGGTGTGTACCTATTCTACAAGAATCAACAAAATATTTAAGAAACTTTTGGCCAACCCTAAAATTTAAGGGCTTGTTTTTTATTATGCCATAACTTGTCAATTCAATCAATTCTTGCAATTCTTGTTCAACTTTTCCTTCTTTTTTTATCCATATAATTTGGCAAAAACAAGATTTCTTTTCCTTTTTTTTACTCTAGGTTGAAATCAAGAAAAATAAAATATGAAGATCAAGAACACCATTTCTCTTTGATGTTTTCGATAAAATCAAGAAATTAAGAAAAATGATTTTTTATATATATAGGTATTGACACAAACTTTGAAATAGTAAGAGAAGAATATAGTTTTTTTTAAGAAACAAGACCCTAGCTGAAACTACAAAGAAAGAAAATCAAGAAATGACACAAAATAAAGATTAAAGGGATATAACCTAATAATAGCATAAGCTCTGATATCAACTGATACGGATACCTAACAAGATATGCAAAAATTAAATTTGAATGGTTTGCAAGTTAACCCAATAAGAACCTGTATTGGAGAATCAAATCTATACGTAATGATTACCCCCACCCTATGCCTATAAAAGACACGAACGAGTAGTATAAAATCACAACAAAGTTAATAAAAAAACTTAATATGAGAATTACTTAACCACACAAAAGATATCAAGAATGTCAATCTCTTTATTAAAAATAATTTACCTTAGAAAGTCTCTACAAAAAAAATATTTATACTAGAAAGAATCCTAAGTCTAATAGGATATCCCTAATGGATATGGATAAGCCTAATAAATAATAATAATAATAATAATAATAATAATAATAATTCAATAAACCCAAATTTAAATAAAGGCCCTAATATTTCTAAAAGGCCTAATAATAATTAAAAGATAAATAAAACAATAGCCCAATTTAAATAAAACTAAAGTTGTTTTTGTAATCTGCTGACTTAATTAAAGCCCAAATTCAAACGTATGGTTCTCTCTCAACTTAATGAGTTAGAAGGCATGCCATATTTCATTGGAAAGCTATGGATATATACTTTTCAATACAACTATAAGTGCATTACAATTCCTTTTGTAGCTCCAATTATGACCAAAACAATAGTGAAAGGACAAAATTGGCAAATTGAAATCTTCTTATTCTAATTTTTTTTGTAATATTTGAATGCCCACTAACAAGCTCTTTTTGAACACGAATGAAATTAATCAATGTTTGTTCTTCATTATTTAATATCTTTTTGAAGTCCACCTTGATCCAAGTGTCTTGAAGAAGTCCATTGAATACCTCTTTAAACCTCTTAACCCTAAGTTTTGTCACTAGACAAACTAAAACCTTTAATAGATCTCTTAGTGTTGCTTGAATCACATCATATAAAGTTTCAAGATATTATTTTAAGGTAGGTCCTGAATAAGATCAAGTTGAGAGATTTGATACAAACAAAAAATTTTTTATGTAAGCACAACACATATAATATTTATATCATAAGTAACTTGTTTATGTTGAAAAGGATCATTCAAGATGAAACTCCCAAAGCCACCCCCCCAACAAGAAAAAAACCCTTTATGAAATGTAAGGGAAAAAGAGTCAAAACATATATCTCCTTATACCTTAAAATAATTGTAGGAATTAACAACACCTTGCTTCATTTTATTTTTTAGTAGAAGGCAAGAAAACATTTGCATTTTGTAACATAGTTACAATAATCCAATTTCTAGATGGACTAAAACCACATACACTATAAGTCATTTGTAACATACTACAAACCAACCATATAAACCCTAAATCAAATAGAAAACCTAAAAAAAATAGTTAGATAGATCAATCATTTACCCAAGCAGAACCAACAATGATGTTGTTGAAGGGCATAAATATGAGTTTCACGATGAAACCTATGAATCACATCACTACGAATCCTATCATTGTATGAAATACCACTTTTGTGAAATCTGAAACAACACATAAATGAAATGCATTGTTTTAGTTAGAATGATCAATTCAATCAAATTTTAAAAGATAATAAAACAAGAAAAAAGGGTTGTTGTTATTGCTAACCTTTATGATCTAGTTTGTGGCAGCGCTTTACTAGGCGAATGTTATCATTTGTGAACTCTTTTAAAGGATTAAATACCGAGTTGATTGCTTCCATTTATAACTCTTTTATTTATCTCCCTCTCTATTTGGGGTGATGAACAATTATTTTTTGAAACTTAGCATAATTAGTTTTTTTTGGTAAAATTGCATATGAAAAAAATATTTAGGGAAGTAGCATACTTGATTGAGTCCCATATAACATTTGTGACACTTAAGTCGTATTCATTATCTATAACTTGTGAGTTGTAAATTCCAATTATGATTCTCGAGTCACAGATGTCATCTGCAACTCGACTAAGAGACATATCCTATGAAATTTCTTCTGCCATAACTCCTTGCCAAATAAAATAAAAATTCACACAATTCAAATAACTAGTTTTCCAGCATCAAAACACAATTCACATAAGCAGCACATAACATATTTAATCATAAATAACAAAATTAGACTGACAATTAACATAACATAACATTTTATTAAAATTAAACTAACTATACATCTATTCATAATTCTCAAAACATATAATAACTTGTAACTATATCTAATAATTGTCATAGCTTATGGAAAGTCTTAAGCACTCGTGGATGGGTTTGGGGCATCACCCCAACTTGTTTAACTCAAGGACGGGTTTATAACATCCAATATCATCCCAGCTTGTGGATAGACTTGGGATGTTTGTAGATGGATCTGGGATGCTCATGGACAGGCCTGAGATGCTCGTGGATGGACTAACATCCCCAACACTCCCATGATAAACAATCTTATCTTTTGCTAATTCCACTTTAAGATGTCCAAACCTCCCCAATCTCTTGAAGTCCACCAAGACATAAATTAAGTGTAGCGTTGGCCACAGTACCTCTGTCCCATCGATGTTTTCACAGATAGTCACTGTTGTTTTCCAAGCCTCCTGTACCGATTAATGAATATATATATATATATCAGTAGTCATCATCCATAATAACATTAAAAATATTAAAAATATGTTGTATGTAAAATAATATTGCATATCAATCGATTTGTCTTGGATATTGAGGTGCATAATGTATTAGATTATATGTAAGCATCGGGAAACACGACCAGGTAGGCGTAATAAAACACCTCGTGGTGTTTTGTGGTAGGGAGAGAGAGGGGGGGCAGACGGCGGGGAGAACAGAGAGGCAATTGGCTGTGTTGAGAGAGAAAAGGGGAAAGAAAGGGAGAAAGGGAAAGAAAAGGGCTCTAGGTATTAATTTTGTATAAATTCACAGATATCATCTGCAACTCGTGTGTCGTAGATGACAACTAAGAAATAAAAGTCGTGCGTGTAATATGTGACTTGCATGTTGTAGAAGGCAACTACGACTCGTGAAACTATGCAATATCCCCAATTATTTTCTCCATTGTGTTTACCAATTTTTTTTCTCTACGCTAAAAACATAAAAAAAACTCACAGTCTAGTCTAGAATTTAACAGAGTGAAGAAAGAAAGGATGTGATGATTTCAAATTCTTATTGACCTAAATGCCCCTACATAAAAAATTTAGTGCTTATCTGAAATGGAACTTTTTTCTATTGCTTTGGATTTTTAACCAACTTTACAGAAGGAAGATATTTGAAAATTAGGATCCAATAAAACTCTTGTGATTTCTCCACAGGAAAACCCACCTCAAATATATATATAAAGAGTAAATGAGATGCAATGCTCCATCCACCATTCAGTCAGCTAGGGTTGGAACCAATGATATAGAGGAAACGATGAGTATAGGAAAGGATGAATGGATTGCCGATCTGATTAAGGTTCATTGCACATACCATTTCCAACATATCATTAACAAAAACCTAAAGCTAAAAAGAAAATTTTTTGTATACTAAGATACTGAACACTATTCATTGTAATACAATAATTACAAAATTGCTCTTAAACCATAAAATGTTTGAGCTATGCATAGGAGGAAAATGATATTTTCACCATGATACAATTGTCATTTTTAAATTATATGGAGATAGATTGGTCTTTTCTCTTTTTTGGCATAGTAAAATTACTTAGTTACCTTTAAAACAAAAGAAAATAAACTTATATTTAAGGGCTTTTTAGTCTTTTTAATTTTTTACATAGTAAAAAGACTTAATTATCTTTAAATCCAAAATTTACTCAATTGTCGTCCAGGGGCTTTTTCTTCCTTTCATCATAGTTTTTTGGTTGATATAAATGTGACTCTGAGGCATTTTTATATTTTAATAAATGATAAGTATTCTTAAAAACAACATTTGCACGCGTCAGCAAGTGAGCAGCCCCAACACCTTATAGGCAATGAATGTGGGACTGCCAGTGACCAAAAGACCTTCGGTTTGACACCGATAACCTTTCTTTTTATCCTCTTATTTCTTTCTTCTCCTTGATTTTCATGTCTGGCCTTTAAAAATCTTAAAGTATCCTTTCATTTATTTTTCCTTCAAATTTGGTCCTTATTAGTTTCATTACTAGTTGTTTTATTTGGAATAATATATAATATTTGAGTTTTTTTTTCAATTTCATTCCCGTTCAATTTTTTTTCATCATTCAAATTTCATCTATATTATTTTTATTATTATTTGTTTTATTTGAGATAATGTTTTAAATTGGTTTTGTTTTGCAATTTCATCATTTTTAAGTTTTATTTCCTATCAAATCTGGTCTTCATTCTTTTGATTGCTATTTATTTTTATAATTTCATTATTTAATATTAAATTGGTTGGGAATTAAGTTTCTTAATTGAGCATGAGTATAAGATTTAACCAGCTACAAGTTTTAGAGACTAATCCAGGTTTAAAAAGTTATCGAAGTTTGTTTTTTTTCGCTTTTATTTGAGCTCGTATTTTTTTTAAAATTTCATTCTTCTATATTTATTCAATTGGAGATTGAACACCTTTTATTTTTATTTATTTATTTTTTCACTGATTTTGAAAATGACCTAGGTTGTCTTAAGTCTTTTTTACTTGTCATTCTTCATTGAATTTTCTTCAGCTAATTTTTTAAATTGATATTTTTTATTGATTTCATCCTTCAAAATTAAATTGTTTGGGAATTGAGAGTTTTAATTTAGCCTTGGTTAAGAATTTCATAGATTGCGAGTTTGAGTTAAACTCAGATTTACGAGGTTCATTTAGGTTTTCATGTGTTTTTTTTTAACTCATGTTTTTTCAGCTTTATCCTTTAATATTTATATAATTAGCGATTAGGTTTCGTTCTTTTTTTATTCGCTTCTATCAGATTTCTTGTGAATCTTTAAAATGACCCTGGTTATCTTGGATCTTTTTATTTGTTATTTTATAAAAAAAAATTACTTTTACAAATTTTTTAAATTGATATTTTTTTTCAATTTTATCCTTCAATATTATACCGGTTGAGAATTAATTTTATTTTTAGTTCCATCTTTAAAGTTTGATTTTTTTCAATATTATGCTTTGTGATTTTCTTTGATTTCCTTTCTATTCTTTTATCTTGGTCCCATCACTTATAATGCAGGTTTGACGAGTTGACTCGAGTTTTTTTTAACTTTAATATTTTTTTATGTTATGTCCTTCAACATTAGATTGTTTTAGAATTGAGCTTTGGAATGCTTCTCAGTTTGCCTTTTATTGGGTCATCTCATATGCATGATTCAAATTACAAAGTTTGGTTGTCTTGCCTGGTTTACTTGGTGTTTTTGTTGTTTATTTTTTAATTGATATTTGTTTTTTAATTTCATCTTTTTATATTGGATTTATTTGGAATTGGACTTCAACTTTTTTTTTCTTTCTATTGGATGACCTCGATCTCATGACTTGACTTATATATTTGACATGGTTGCTCAGGTTGGCTCAAGTAATTTGTTTTCTCTTTTTTTTATATATATAAGTTTTGTTCTTCCATATTTTTTTTATAAGTTTTGTTGTAATTTGACAACTATGATTGTTAATGGCACTCACAATAAGATGACAATGATGCCCTATTAAAATAAAAGCTAAAATAGATCAACCTTTGATTGTGCATCAAGACATATTTATTGTGGATTGAAATAGTGAAATGATCATTTTTCATTCTCAAACAAAATCATTTAACTAGCTTTTAAGGGGAAAAAAATATCTTTTCCATAAGATTTATTTATCATTATCATATTTATCAGAGATAAATCACTCCTTTAAAAATTTAGATGCACGGTAAAATGACTTAAATAACTTTTAAAACAAAAAAAAATTAAAATTATCGTCCAGGGTTATTCGGTCTTTTAACAATCTAAATGCATAGTGAAAGCACTTAACCTTTAAAAGTAATAATAAAAAAAAAACAATATCCAAGGGCTTTTTGTATTTTCATCAAGTTTTTTTTAGTTATAACCAATTTGAATGGGGGCAATTCAGTTTTTTTTTAAAAAAATTATTTTTTCATTTGGGTTGCGAGTTAGTCGAGTTATCTTGAGTTGACTCAAGTTTTTTTTTTAATTGTTTCTTCTTTTTTTTTCCAGTTTTTCCTTTCATTATTT
>Ga0307515_10023417_pt1 | contig 10822 bp, 3 predicted proteins | sample 17_EM_MG_FD_194513 | JGI IMG/M metagenome (GOLD analysis project Ga0307515, IMG submission 194513) | Populus trichocarpa ectomycorrhiza microbial communities from riparian zone in the Pacific Northwest, United States - 17_EM | ecosystem: Host-associated > Plants > Roots > Unclassified | place...
GAAATTATCTTTTTTTATTTTATTTTTTAATATTGAACTGGTTAAAAATTACAGTTACAATATGTGAGGAAAGCACTGTAACTTTCCTCGCAAATTACTATGGATTGCTACAGTGTTTTTTCCCACATGGTTTTTTTTGTTTTGTTATATTTTTTCCCTAAAATTATCTTTGTCAATTTTATTTTTTAAATATTACTTGGTTAAGAATTGCAATTACAAGTAAATACAAGTTTTTCCTCACAAAACACTATGGATTGATACAGTTTTTCCTCACATGGTTTTTTTCCAGTTTCTTTTGTGTTTTCTTTTTTTTTTGTAATATTTTTTTTCAAAATTATTTTCGTCTATTTTTTTTTTAATATTGAGTTGGTTATAATTTAACTTTATAATAAAGCTTAATCATGTGGGGAAAGCACTGTAGCTTTCCTCACAAAACATTGTGGATTGCTACAGTGTCTCTCCACATGGTTTTTTTCTTATAATTTTTTTCAAATTATCTTTGTCAATTTTATTTTTTTAATATTGAGTTATTTGAGAATTACAATTACAAGTCATTACAAATAAGGCTAAATCATGTGGGGAAGCACTGTAGCTTTCATCACAAAAACACTGTGAATTGCTACAGTGTTTCCAACATGATTCCCCCCCTTTTTTTTGGTGTTTTTTTTGTTAATTTTTTTCTAAATTTGTCTCTGTCATTTTTTTTTTTAATATTGAGTTGATTAAGAATTTTGCTTTGTAATTTTTTTCTTTAAAACACCGTGAATTGTTGTAGTGTTTTCCCATATGATTTTTTATGATTTTTTCCAAAATTATCTTTGTCGATTTTTTTTTTAATATTAAGTTGGTTAAGAATTATAATTACAATAAATCTAAATCATATAAAGAAATCGTTATAGTTTTTCTCACAAAACATTGTGGATTGCTACGGTATTTCTCTAAATGGTTTTTTATTTTATTTTATTGGGGAAAACATTGTAGTTTTCCTCACAAAACATTGTCAATTGCTACAACGTTTTTCCTCATGGGTTTTTTTCCTTTCAAAATTATCTTTATTAGTTTTTTTTCAATATTAAGTTGGTAGAGAATTTAGTTTTGTAATTTTTTTTGCTTTTTATTAACAGAAAAGCTAAATCATGTGGCGGAAGCACTGTATCTTTCCTCACAAAACATTGTAGATTGCTATAAATCATTTTGTTCAGTCTCTAAGTTTTTGATCACCAACACAACTTTTTTTTTTGTCATGAAATATTTGCTCCAACCTTTAGTTTTTATTACTCATCTAGCACTGGTTCACAATTATAACACTATCAAGTACATTTATTTTATAAGCCCACAGCAGCGCGCGGACATATCATCTCATAAACATTAATCCAGAACACTCTCCTCTCATATAAATTCAGCATGTCATGTAATAAACATTAACATAAATTAATTACACTCTTAGATTTGTGAGTTTCATACTATCATTAATTAGTAGAACTCAATTATATTTTTTGCTAGTTCACTTACACACACTTACACTTAGGGGGTGTTTGTTTGATATATATATATATATATATATATATTTTGTTTTTTTAATTTTATTAATTAGAATTTAATATTTATATTAACTTTGATCCTCATTTTTATAATTATTCTTTACTTTTCCTTTATCATTTTTTAATTGAAATTTTTTATCTATCAAATTTGGTCCTCATTCTTCTGATTGTTACTTATTTTATTTGAAATAATTTATGAAATAATAATTATTATTATTTTAATTTCTTCATCTTTCAATTTTTTTATTTGTTAGATTTGATCTCTATTATTTTGATTATTATTTATTTTATTTGAGATAATTTATGAAATTATATTTTTTTCAATTTCATTTTCATTCAACTTTTTAATTTGTCAGATTTGTTTCTCATTATTTTAATAAACTTGAAAAAATAAAACATTAATAAGTTATTTTTCAACTCATTTTCCATGACATAACCAAACACTGAAAAATATTTTCCAACTTATTTTTCATTACCCTACCAAACATCATAAAATAATTTATTTTTTTTAAATTTACTTTTTCAGAATTTACTTTTTTTTTAAAAAAAATACTTTACAGCAAATAAATAATATCTCAAATTACATCTTAAAATAAATAAGATAGAGAGAACCTATTTTGGTGGGAATATCACTAGGCGTGATATCTCTCAGTGTAATTTAATTTTTATGAAACAATTAAGCAAACCTATTTTTGTAGGAAAAGGGAGGCTAGATTTTATTTATTTATTTGTCTTTTTTACAAGGGGAATAAGATGGAGGCTATGATTTTTTCATCAAATGGTGGCCTTCTCCTTCTTTTTTTTCAAGATTTATTTAGTATTTAGAAACCAAAATTTATGTCACTTTCTTTTTATTTCGTCTTTTATTTTTTTATTTTTAGTCTTTCTATCCATTTTATTCCTTTTATTTTATTTTGATTTTAAAAAAAATCAATTTAATGAAAGATTTTGGAATGGATGCATTAATAACTAAACATATCATAAATATATTTTTAAATTTTTTAAAAAATTATTAAAAATAACACAAAATCAAATATCTTAATACACATATCTATCCCAGTTTCCAGACTCAATCTTTAAATTTGAATTAATAAGTTTATTATTATTTTTAATATATATAATTCTTAATTTATTTTATAATACACGTATCCGTTTTTCAATTTATAATTTAAAGTTTTATTTATAATAAAAAATTAACAACACTTTTTTTTTTTTTTATAAAAAAACTTGCTTCATCACGCAGCAGCGGAGCAATGCTACTAGTTTGGATCTAACGTGTTATCTAGAAGTATCCTAATGCTAAGAGATTTTGGACCGGGCCCAATAAGAAATAAACGTCCTCCATCCCTCGCACGTATAAAAATCCAAATCCTTCTAAGAAGAAACAGAGACGTTTTGCAGTAACTATCTAAACTAGGGTTTCCAGCCTCCACCATCTGAAAAAATGGAGGCAGACGGAGCAGAAAACACAGATATATCAAACACAAAGAAACCAAAACACAAAGGAAAACATGATAAGCCAAAACCATGGGATGAAGACCCTAATATTGACCGTTGGAAGATTGAAAAATTTGACCCGTCTTGGAATCAAGGTGGAATGGTCGATGTCAGCTCTTTCTCCACTCTTTTCCCTAAATATCGCGGTAAGTTATGTTCCTCCACTTCAACCCCAACTAATTTCAATTTACGCTAAATTAATTTTTTTAATTTAATTGGCAGAGAAGTACTTGACGGACGCATGGCCGATGGTGAAATCTGCGTTAAAAGAGTTTGGCATTGATTGCGAACTTAATAAGGTTAGTTTTTTTTTTCTTTTAATTTGTGTCGTGGTTCTATTGAAATTTATTTTGCTCTTTAAGGATTTTATGTTTTTTTGTTTGTTGGCGGTTAGAATGAGGGGTCAATGACGGTTAAAACTACGATAAAGACCAGGGATCCTTATATTATTGTTAAAGCTAGGGATCTTATTAAGCTTTTGTCGAGAAGTGTCCCTGCTCCTCAGGTAAGATGAGCTATTTTTTGTTTGGTTTTGCAGTATGGTTATCTATAGTTGTGATTGTGCTGTCCTTTGTTGTTTTGAGGGCATTTGTTAGTGCAAATGGTGGATTTAAATGGCATGAACTATCTGTGTTTGAATGTTTGTGTCAAAACTAAGCAATATAATCAGAAGTTTTTTTTTTTTCCTTTTTTTTGAAGCCTGTATAGACTTTGAAATCTCAAATTACAGCTGCCCAAGCCGAAACTGCTTTTGCAGCTCAACACATCTGGATAAGCTAAACGTATAAGCTCAAAGGACCAAAAAGAGTTTTTTTCTTTGTATTTGTGTATTGTCCTCATTGATTCTATTTTTATGTTTATTTCAGTTTAGTTTAGTTAGTATAAAAGAAGAACAAAAAGGTTTAATGGTTTTGGTTCACATCCAACCAAAAAATTTGCCTACAGGGTAGTACTTGTGCTCCTGCTGATGTGTCTCCCGTTCTGACTAGACAGTACATGTGGGCTGGGGTACTAAAAACATATAGACAGTGTTTTAGGGGGTTAGGCTGAATCTATATGATGCATATTTCTCATTTGGGATAGTTTTATATTGGTTTTACAACAGTGATTATTTTAATTTTTTATTTTACAGGCTATCAAAATTTTGAATGACGATATGAGTTGTGACATCATCAAGATCGGCAACATGATTCGTAATAAGGTAGGTGCTTAAATTATTCCATATAATTGATAACATGTAATTATTATGTGTTGTATGGTACATGTTAAATGTCTTAAGCTGTGTATCATTTTATGGTAACTAAATCTTTTTATAAAAAAAAATATGGAAAAATTCCTTACTGCTAAACATTTGACATCATAACTATATCTGTTGTTCAATATTTGCCAATAATCCTGTATTCAAGAGTTCAGGAGAAAATTCAGCTTTCTATTATTATTTGCAGGAACGATTTGTTAAAAGAAGACAAAACCTTGTGGGCCCGAATTCATCAACCTTGAAGGTGTGTGCTGTTTATTTGCTTTAGAAATTTTTTATAAGTTCCCAACCCTCTTCCCCTGAAAATCAAAAACCAGCAAAAGGCGGATCTTGTATTCACTGACTTGTCATCATTTTATATTGGTGCAGGCACTAGAATTATTGACAGGCTGCTATATTCTAGTTCAGGTGATAATTATTGCTTGTAATTTGATAGCCAAATAATTTTTTTCCTGTTATTGAAGAAGTATAGCACCATGAATAGAATTATTTATGTTTTTCTTTGATTGATCAGGGAAACACTGTTGCTGCTATGGGCTCATTTAAAGGTTTAAAACAAGTCAGGAGAATTGTTGAAGACTGCATACAAAATAAAATGCATCCCGTATACCATATAAAGGTGAAAACAACTTGCATTGCATGCTATATATATTTGTTGTTTTTTTCATGATTTCTTTCTACCATAGATGTTTTTTCTTGTATACCTGTTTGCATGGAGTTTTCACTTGAAAAATCTATCAACATACCCTCTGTCGATAACCTTTATTCACCTCTTGGTGTCCTTATGATGTGTAGATTCTTATGATGAAGAAAGAACTCGAAAAAGATCCTGCTCTTAAAAATGAGAACTGGGACAGGTTCCTTCCTAAATATAAGAAGTATGTACCATCAAATGATCTTTTCCGTTCCCACATATTTTAGTCACTCTTGCCTTCTATCTTCTTTATTTTTGTTGCTGAATTACATGGATAATTTCAGGAAGACCGTGAAACAAAAGAAGGTTAAGAGTAAAAAGAAGAAACAAGACACACCATTCCCTCCTCCTCAACAACCTAGCATGGTGAGACCACTGCTTTGTCTTCCAATATATTTTTGTATGCATGGTTTATTTATTTTCAAGGAAACAAATAGATTTTGCTGAATAGAAAACTTAAACAGGCAAAGATACCAGCAAACTTCACATTTTCCTTTTCCTTTTCCTTTTTTTTTTCCCTAAGACTTTCCTTTCAAAAACAATCCTTTGTGTTTTTTGTTTTATGGTGTAAAGTGCTATCTTGCTTAAGGACCACTGGATAACTTTTCTTTTGTAATTGACTCGGTATTGGCAACTCCTCAATACTTATTTTATATTGGTAACGGTAACTATGCAAGGAATGCTGATTACATGAGGTAGTTGTTTGCCTTGTTACTGCAATGTTCTGGAATCAATTTCCTTGTGAATGCTTTTATCTCTCGCTCTTTGTTTCAAATTACCCTTTTGTTTTTCTTCTCCTTTTCAACTTTTTTTTCCTGCAATTGTGTTTTGTGGGAGATTAAATAAAAATTCTTGCCACAAGGTTGCTTAATTCTTTGTCGGGGAATATAGTTTGGTGAGTCAAGCCACCAGTTCTGTTACTAATCTAATGGTTAAATTCGACAAGCACAATTGCTGGAAGGTGTCATATTTTGAATTTGTTTGCATTAATTCATGCTTGCACACAGATGTTAATACCGGAAACTTAGTCTTTCTCTTTGACTTTTAGTTAGTCCTTGTCAGAATAACTAATATCCATTTGGCATGCTATGTAATGTGGTACCTGCAGGAAGATATACAACTGGAGACAGGAGAATACTTTTTAAGTGACAAGAAGAAACAAGCAAAGAAGTGGCATGAAAAACAAGAGAAGCAATTAGAAAAAACAGCTGAAAACAAAAGAAAAAGAGATGCCGCCTTTGTTCCTCCCAAGGTTCGTTTCTGAAGCTCTTTCTGCTGGTTATACCCATCTGATAAGCATCTTATCATTTTTCCTTTTCTTTTCTTCTCTCTATACCGTATGTAACCTTCATGGAATGTATGTGACAATCACAGGAACTCGTAAAGGAGGATCCTAGCACATATGCAGATAATAACAAAGATGTGGCTGCCATGGCCATGTCACTAAAGGTAATTTGTCATCATAAAATGTCAATTTCATCGTAATGCCATATGCTCTGTGTACAGAAATAATGAAGAGGATTTGTATTGTAATCATCATGCTCTGATTTTTACTGCCTCATGCATATTTCAGTTATAATGAAGTTATTTCACAATCCCAGAAAATGGAATGCCATGTTACTTAATGATTTTTGTTAAAATGTCTTTGAATTTGGTTGTTTTGCAGAAAAAGGCAAAGGAGTTTGGGAAGCAGAAGTCTTTTGAGAATGTCAATCCAGAAGATTATATTGCCACATCTGGAGAACAACCCCGAAAAAAGAAATCCAAGCGGGATTAGCCTAGAAGTTAATTCTATTGCACGACATTGCTGTTTTTGATATCTGTAAGCTGCATGCCTTGTTTTTCTTATGTTATGACAGTGGTATGGTCATAGAACAATGTATGTGCAGGGAACAAATGTACTTTTCAACCTGAAAGTTTAACTTTGGTTGAAATCGAAGTTCAATGATTTGTTGTGAATCGCAAGGAACTTGTACAGTTACGCCTAGGGAGGCTGTGAGAGGGAGATACTGCTGTAAAGCTTACAAGAACTGCAATGTTTGCTGGCATCCTGGAACTGAAGACTCTGAGCATCTTAAGCTGATGATTCGTGAGTATTTGAGAACCGAAAAATAGAACAATTGACTTGTCGGCTCTCAATTTTAATTGTAGTTTATTTTCTACTCATAGTTCTCCTTAAAGTTGCTTGAGAAGACTACAAGTAACTCTTACGCTGACAAGCTAATGCATCTTCATTTTATGTTTCACTGATGAATGCATTCTAATCCCAAGTTTTACCCATATAAACAGAATAGATAGACATGCTAGTATACTTGAACTCACAGATGGCTTTTAAGCATATTAAATATGATCTAAAAACAGGACCTAACAAGCCCTTCTATGAAATCTCACGCTCTTATTATTCCTTAATTCATTGAAGAATAGGAAATTGATTCCATGATTTTATAGGAGTAGGGAGTCCCTCTCCTTTGCCAATCCAAACACAATTTGGAAAAGAAGTATCCGAAGCTTATGTCTATAGACCCTATGGCCCTTGTTCCTCACATACCTCAAACCTTGTTGATCGTTTTGTTTCTTTTACTACTCTTTTCTTTTCTTTTCAATCTTTGCATTCAACAATATGCAATAAAGGAGAATCTTCAGGTAGTTTCAAGTGAGCAACAAACAGGCTTCTTGTTGAAGAAGCCTCAGTGGATGACAACTTTACTAATTCACTCCATCTCGAAATCATAGAATTAGCTTCGCACTAAGCCTAAACAAATATGAATTTGAGAAGCTTCAATATCCAATATTTTTAGTTGAGACCAAATATATATGGGTCTGATAAGTTGCTAGATCTAATATTCTTGGTTTCAACTATATGTTGAGCCAAAGTACATATAAGTTTGAAGAGATGCCACATTCAATATCCTTGAATTTTGTTATGTGGTGAGCCCAAGTATATGTGGGTTTGACGGACTGTCAGACCCAATATTCTTGGTTTCATTTACATGTTGAGTCCAAGTATATGTGGGTCTGACAAGCTACTAGACCCATCACTTTTGGGCACGACATCTTTCCAGTTTCAAGTGGGTATGAAACTGACGATCATTATAAGTCCCATGTTGGGTCACGAGACTTTGTTTATTCTTATAGCTTTTAATATAAAATGTTAAAAAAATAAAAAAATAACCATTTCCCTACACCTCTAGGAGTATAAAAGTCTTATAAGGTCTATCATATTTTCATCTACATTAATATTGTGCAAGGGATATCTATTCCTTATTAATATTGTGTAAAAGATATTTGTCATTCATTAATGCTACTAGGAGGAAATGACACTCCAACCTTTCTATTCAAGCAACATGACAAGGTTTATATATATATATATATATATATATATCCTTTTAACCATCCAGATTAAAGGTTTATAATTTTTATTATCTAAGTATTCGTACTTTAATTCTCAAAGCATTTATCCTATAAAAACTAGAACAAATATTTTTGTTCTTAGAATTTAAAACTCATTCTCTTATTTATTGCAATCCTTTACTAAATGTCATTGACTTTATCATCTAAGAGTCTTTAAACCCCATCAAAAGGGATTGTTTTGCAGGTGTTAGGTCTTCTACAACTAACCATCAATTTTATGAACTCTTGAGAAGGGAATATTGACATGAACATGTGATTATCCATTGTCCAAATACTCAAAAACCTTCTTCCTGGGCATATTAGATTTTGAAACATCATATTTGTGGGGAACTAATAAAAAAAGTCATCAATTGTTCTCCCTAAACTAGTTTTTGACATCTCTAACCGCTATTAATGGTAGTCAATCAAGATATCCCTAGGATGAGGTGCGACAGTAACCTCCCTACAGTTGCTGGCATGTCTACTCCATTAGAGTTTTAACAACTCATTAACAAGGTACAAGCCCTAACTCAAGCCATATTAGTAACCCAGGAGCAACATTAGACCTTGCCACTCTAGCAAGCCTTGACACATGATGCAGCTCCCTCAGTCCTAACTTCTTAACCATAAGCTGTCTCCTTGGCTAGGAGACAATTATATTATTCAGAGGAGGTTGGGCAAAACAACACGAAGAGCTTTCCACCTTAACGATCTCCTAGCCCATCTAGAGGTTGTTTTCGTCGAAGTGAGGCTCTCCCAATAAGTGGTCACTCTAGGTGTGATTTCTCTAGACACCATGAGATAAAAGTTAGCTATTAATCCAACCATTCCACGCTAGAATTCTCCAGCTCCCTAGAGCTCATTAGAAAACATTCGAGGAGAAGTTTGGCTAGTAAATATATTCAAGATGAAGTCTATGATCCTCATAAGATAAATGGAGTACCTTTATCTAGATGAGTCTTGCACACCCTCATCTTTATGAAGTACTTCTCCACAAAGATGACTTTGGACAACTACGATGGTCTGACAGATCCATGAGAACATGTCCAAAACATGCATAATAGTCTTGAGTTAGTCATCTAAGATGGTGATATTATGTACAAGATCCTCCCTACAACCTTTAAAGGGTCATCACAAGCCTGATATAACAACATGGAGCTAGGCTCTATCATGGATTTTAATGATCTTTGTGCTAAACTTGTGTCAAGGGTTAACACCAATATACCTGTCAAGAGAAGCTTCACATAACTCTTTGGTGTTACTTAATCAGGAGGAGAATCCATTATGACATATTTGAAGAGGTTTGACAAAGAAATGTTCAAGGTGGAGAAATTTTTGAGCTAGTAGCCTCAAAGGATAAGTGAAGTGAGGTAACGTTCTCCTTAAACTAGTATGCCATAATAGATAAAAGCATGTTGAAGGTAAAACATGTTATGAAAAATTATATACGGGTAAAAAAAGCTAGTATGTTGAGACATGAGCCTTTTCGTTTCTACTAAGGGGTTGAGAATGAGAAACCTTCAAATAAAATCACTCTCTCAACAGAGAAAATAATTCTAAGAAAGGTTGAGACTGAGCCTTTTCGTTTCTACTAAGGGGTTGAGAATGAGAAACCTTTCAAATAAAATCACTGTCTCAACAGAGAAATTAATTCTAAGAAAGGTAAAAAAAGGCCAATGAGGGAGCGCATGCAATACTTTAAGAGGAGATATACAATTCCTTGAATGCCACTCTCATAAAAGTCTTTACAACCATTAAAGGGAAAGATTTTGTTCAATATCTACCTCCTATGATGTTGCCTCTACACACATGCACCTTCAAGAAGTTTTGTTTTTTCCACAATGATAAAGGACATGATATAAAAATTGCTTCATGTTGAAAAAGAGATTGAGAGGCTGATAGCCAAGGGTTATTTGAAGCAACTTGTCAAGGGACATGCCCATATGGAACAAGACAGAGAAGAGCCCAGCCAATCTACTCAAGCCTTACCTAAGATTAATGTGATTTTAAAAGGCACCTCAGTTAGAGGAGATACTTCTAGTGGAAAAAAAATAGCATTGAAAACAGGTCTTAACAACTGTTCATCAGCAGAACCTATAGCACGAGCCTATCACTTTCACTCCAGAAGATGAAGAGGGGGTGACTTACTCCCATGAGGACGTACTAGTGATTTTCATGGTTTTAGCTAATCATCGAGTCCACGGGTGTTGGTGGATGATAGGAACTCAATTAACATCCTGTCCAAAGATGTGATGTCCTAGATAGGGATAGATCCCTTAAGGATGACTCTTGTAAAGACTCTTTGATTTGGATTAAAGGGTTACAAGTTCTAGAAAAGGGTGTCTTGGAGATCTCAGTCATAATTGACACTTACCCTAAATGCCTTACTCTTCAACAAACCCTTATGGTGATAAATATGGTTCTGACCTACAACATCATAAT
>Ga0307515_10023418_pt1 | contig 10821 bp, 15 predicted proteins | sample 17_EM_MG_FD_194513 | JGI IMG/M metagenome (GOLD analysis project Ga0307515, IMG submission 194513) | Populus trichocarpa ectomycorrhiza microbial communities from riparian zone in the Pacific Northwest, United States - 17_EM | ecosystem: Host-associated > Plants > Roots > Unclassified | place...
TAAACGGGTTTTCTTGCGGTGAAACCGCAGGTTGGAGGTGTGATCGAAAAGTGCCCTTATTAGGGGGCGCTGCCCTGCATGGTAGCACCCCCTACGTAGGCGACGAATGCGTGAGAACGAGGTGGATCGTGTCATACCTCAACAGCGGACCGACCATAAGCTGCAAATGCGGTTTCGTCCTCGCGACCCTCAAATTCTGAGACCTTTCCACAGCGGTCATCGACGAGATCGGCTGCGAGTGCGAACTCGAGGCGAGCGGTGGCACGCTGTCCGGATCCGTGTTCCGCAAGGCGTAAGGGTTCGCTAATCGTGGATATGAGATATTTACGGGGATTGTAGGTAAAGATGGGGGCGGAAAATGGTCCATGGAGGGGGGTTGTAATGCATCATGTTGGGGCAGGGGCATGGGAGGATGTTGGGAGGAAGACGCTGGTAAGGAATGATTCGATACAGGAGGATAATGAGGTGTGAATCCGCCGACGAATCCACCTGGGTGAGGATTTGGAGTGTCATCTACGCCCCCGACAATGGGCTGGTATGGGTGAACGGTTCCATCAGGTCCACGGAAGTGATCGAAGTCCTGCTGCATTAACTATCAGCAATCCGCAAATCAGTTTACAAAGGAACACTGAAGATGCGACTCCCGACGTTGAGGACATACCTGATTTGCCCTGCACAAAGCGTGCCAGCCTACCCATTCGCCAAGGATGGTCAGCCGCACTCGTTGCGCCGGGGAAAATCCAGTGTGTATATGACGTGCCTGGGTTATCCATTGTGCGTCTTCAAAGCTTCGGGAGTTACCACGTCACTGGGGCACACAAAGGGACGGTGGTGGCGGTATGGGTATCGACAGCCGTCGTGGGAGGGATTACTCCAAGCAACGCCTCGACGTTGGACGGGTCAAGAAAGAGCGGGAGCGGGAAGAATGAAAACAGGAAAGATTTGCAACCACACGAGGTGCGCGGCAGCGCACCGGGGGGCACGCGACTTGCACGCGACTGTTACCCTGGTGGATCCGAACCATACTTCCGGGGTCCTCAATCCGGGTGATTTGGGCAAAGACGCCTGGTCGTCAATTTCCAAGGGGTGGACGCATTTTCCGGTAAAACGCTTGCGTACAGAGCTGTAACCGTCATCACAGTGAACGATTTTTTTCCCCTCGACCGACGTCGAATGGCCCACCACGGACCCGGAAATAAAGTCGAAATGCACACTGCCTAAAATGGACGGGGTCTACTCCTTGTTTCCCACACCAGTTACTCGATCCGAACTCATGCGACCGGGACCACCTCCGAAGGCCAAGCACTGAGCAGGTTCTCGACCAGATCGATGGAAGCATTGCCAGGCGCGTGGCGTGTATGTCTCATTGTCACCTCGATGGGATTATAAACTGTTGACCGGTAACCTTGCGTCTGCGGGCAGTTGTCCGCGGCAAGGTTCGTTGGTACTGTGTTCGCAAGGATGTTCGTTAACAAACAAGATTTCGGAGAGGCTTCAGCAGAGCGGAAAAACTACTTCTCAGAATTTCAGTTCGGTCCTAGTGGTCATGGTCGGTGCTTTCCCTGAGCCTACCCGGGGCGAGAACTTTCGTCGAATCCAACAAGTGTCCCAAGGTTGAAGTTCTCTTCCTCACCCCCAGCACTCATCCACATGCTCCTCGACCAACCTGCTCAAGCCCTCGTGACCACCAACAAGGTCGACGTCTTGCTACAGAGTGTTAACATTCAGGTGCTGGACGCTGCCCGATGTCATGGCGTTGTGACTCGGACCAAATCTGGCTCCCGACTTCACACTTTAGCCCGCGAGCCTCCCTGCAGCCGAGGCTCAAGCATCGTGAAGACGGTCCAAATCTCCGCGGCTCGGAGCCTCAAGCAAGTCATCGCTCCGATTTATGTTAGGGCAACAAAACTTCAGAAAACGGAGGAGCGGTCTACACCTCTATCGTTTGGTACCAGACCATCAGACTTCAATAAAACGACCTGATGATGCACTTGGAGTGTGTTGATGTAAAATATACTTGTCGTGGGAGCGTGTAGTGTTTGTTAATGTTATATATCAAAAGTTCGAACTTGGATTTCCGAACGTCAACTTCCTCCCGCCTCGCCCGACCGTAACAATTGAAGAGCTAATCAAAAAACGTCCGTCTTCGATCCACTGGCGTAGACCTGTGGAAGCCAACACACCCTCCTTGACTTGTGATCGTTTGTGCGATAGAAGACTGTTCGGACGTGGCGTTCCGCGCGACGGCCCTAGATGTGGGAACGGACTTTGGAGGTTGTGGATGGAATGCTCAATGGACAGGGTTATTGAATGGCGAATTCTAGGACGCAGAGGGCCTCCTTTATACATCCACGTTCATTGCAGGATTTGTGTTTCCGGGGTAAGCCTGACGTTTCTGGACGCTCTGCCTATCCCCCGAGCGACATCGATTCCTGGTGAGGGTTCAGCGGTGCGTGGGTTTTTCTCTCGAATTTGTTCCATATGCGGGGGAGATAAAGGGCATTCCTATGAAAAATCTGATCTGGAAAGCTGAGGGGCGCGGATCGGGTCGACGTTATAGGCAATATCGGGTGAGATACGAGTACCGCTGGGCCCGTTGGACCAATTCGTGCGAAGCCCAAGGTGACCTTGGTATATCACACAGGTACCCCACGAACCTGCAACGGGAAATTAGTCGTCTGGGGTGTACGGGATGCAAGACGTCCCAAGCGTATATTCTCTTCGCAGGTCATGGATGTCGCGGGAGATCGGCTTCGGTGAGGAAGTAGAAGGTGGAGACGTAGGATGAGGAAGGGCCGGCATAAGGATGATGGTACTGATTTGGATTTGGGTCGATAATGTGGATTGGATGGGATTGCCGCTCTTCGCTTGGGGTGAGGAAACGTCAGTATCTGCGTCCGACACCTTGTCAGCAGATAGTGGCTGGATATCCAGGGAGGCAGGCATAAGCGCACGAAACGAACCGAGACCGAAAGAGATTGACTGGGTAGGAAGGTCGGACAACTCACGAGGAATTCTGCCCACCCCAACCTCTCCAACCGAGACCCTGGCTGAGAACATAGCGAACACCACGACATGATCGGAACGTCCCACATTCTGGGCTTCTCTCCGTCTGACATGATCTCCAGAGGGTCATTTGAACCTCTCAAGTCGTTTTGCGAAATGATCTCTTGACCGAAGAGGTTGGGACCGCATCGTTTGGAGACGCACAGGACGGTAACGATCAGGAAGGCGATGCCCACAATGAGAGCGGGAGCTTTCAGAGCGTCGGATCCGTCGTTTCCCTGCAACATATAAAAGATACGCCCGTAGGAGAAGAGGAGGAGATCAGGAAGGTAGCGCCCGTTTGTCGAGGTGTTAAGGTGTGAAGGAGGTACGGTGAGACACCGTTGACTTGAAGACTAAGGGGGTTGGTCCTTGAGGCCTGAGGTGCCTAGATCCTCAGTAACGCGTTTCTTCCTCGCGGTGGACAGGTCTTGCGAAGCTTTGAGGCAGTCGGTGCGTTCGTCTACCGAATCGATGAGTGTAGTCGGATATTTCAGAAGGGGAGGTGATTGGGCGAGATGTTCCGCTCCAGTTTCGGGCCGCAGGTAGGAGGTCTCCTAGCATTTACTTCCTCGATGCCGGAACGGTTCCCAGCCCCTCGAGAAACCTCCACCAGCATTGCACTGCAAACCACAGCTGGGTGGTGATGAAGTAATGAACGTCATGATGGTTGCGAGTAAAGCTCTCTCGCTTCTGACTTCAGCCGACGACCTCCTCTGGACTCTGTTGCCGAAGTATAATCCTAACCCTCAAGCATACACGTCGCGGGACTGGATGAGCACAAGCTAACGGCGTTAGCGGAAGGCACCGATTTGCCACCGCCCTAAAGACGCTGCCGTGGACGCGTATCTGGGCTCCGAGCTTTCTATACTCACTCGGTCTACATTCTGGAGGGAACACTGGATTGACGGATGAGGCTTTCGACAAGGTACAGCATATTCTCGTCGACAAGTCAACGAGCACCGAACGATTAACCCCTTTGAACTCGCATCTAGCCCCGACACTATTCGCCTGAGTACGAGGCACAGCAAAACTCCCTCGTTTTCAAGAGGGAAAGATTGAGTCTTTGATTCTCAGGATTTGGCAAGATAGCAGCTAGAATTCGACCGGTCCAGGTGTCTGCGCGACATCGCCAGAATAGCTTCGCCCTGCCACACCTGGGCTCGAAGTGATTTAGACTTGCAGTAGTTCATGACTCTCACGTCTATTGCCGCCCAAGTCTCAGACCTGTTTCTGTTCTGATGAAAGGACGCTGTAAGCCCTCGCAGGGAACGGTTGAGGCGGATGCCCAAAAATCTGTGCCCAAACCCTCGCGGCTCGGGTGGGATGTGTAAACTTGCCGTCTGCCTCTCCGTGTCCACCAGGATACGCGCAACGACCTCGCTATGAGGAGTGACGGTGGACCGCAGGCCTTACCTTCAGAACCTGGGCAAACAGTCGGGATGGATGAACTAATCTATGCACCTGAAAAATGTCCCCGCCAACGATGCTAATGTGACTACCCCGAAGGTGGGAAAATATGGCAGCGTACCAAAATGCGATCAATTTTCTCTACTCACTCGTTCGACTTTCACAGTACGACCTGGAAACTCTGGACAGAAAGTCAGCCGAATATTCGCTCGTCAGAAGTGCTCACCGGTCGGATATGACCGGATTCGTGACCTGTGGCTCCAAGACAGGGCAGGAATGGGTATTTGGCGAGAGGGTGGGATTGGAACATATCAAATTCGCGCGAGCCCCCGGTCTCAGCCTATTCTCGCCGTTGGATCCATCGTTTACATTTGTCTCCTTCACTCGCAGGTACGAAAACGGCATCGATGTCTTCAGCACGGCCGGCATTTACCTTAACAGGCGGTCGGAGCGCATTCCCGGAAAAGCACTTAAAGAATACAACATCCCGAGGGATAATGTTATCATTATGACTAGGTATGCCTTCCTTTGAGGCAACACGTTTTTATTGACCGCTCACTAGGGACCACACGAATATTCTTCGCGGTTCCAGAAGATGGTGGGGGAGCGGACGAACCCGGTTCAGTCAACTGCCATGGACTCTCCCGCAAGGTGAATCAACTGTCTCTTCGCCATGCGATCGACACGTCTGGGGCTGGTCCCTACCCTAAAATCCGTGTCAGTGAAGGGCGGCTTAGGAAGGCTTGACATCGACATTTTGCATTATCACGGGTGTGATCTCATCTGCTTGGACGTTGGTTTGTAATAATCTCTCATAATGAAGGTCCGATCCAAACACACCGATCGAGGGACTTATGGATTACCCAAACGCCCGACTCCATCTCGGCATCGGATGAATCTGAAGGAGATGATTGGTGAGCCGGACATCACACGTGAAACATCCCTCACGGCATCGTGTTGACGGAGGAGGTCAAGCACTGCACTTATCCAACGCTGTCTCGGGCCACAGTTGAGCGTTGAACGAGTGTGATCTACTGCTGGGTACCATCTCACCGCAAGACGATCAAACGACCTGAAGATGGTGCTTGGAGTGTACGAATACAAAATAAAGCTGTCATAAATTTCTATTATACATCACGAGTCCAAACTTGGTTTTCTGAAAATCAACTTCCTCACAATTCCATCTCGTCCGGCCATAACAACTGAAGAACTAACAAAATAGAAGAGACACAGATCAGGTCGACGTCACAAGTAAAACCGGTGAAACGTAGGTGCCGTTGAGCCTGGTGGACAAACCCGCAGGTGCCCCTAACAGGAAATTAGTCGTCTTGGTCGTATGGGATGTAAGAAGTCCCAAGCGCGTATCCCCCCGGTGAGTGATAGATTTTGCAGGAGACCGGGTTCGGCGGGGTGAGAGGGGCAGGCATGAAGATGATGACACTGACTTGAACCCGGGTCGACGATGTGGACCGGACGGAATTTTCACTGTTCGCTTGGGGTGAAGGAACGACAGCATCCGCATCTGACACCTTGTCTGCAGATAGTGGCTGGATATCCAGGAAAACAAGCATGAACACTTAAGGTGAACTGCCACCGGGAGGTATTGATGGAGTGAACAAACACAACTCACGAGGAACTCTGTCCACTCCGTCCCCTCCCTATCGTCAGCTGCGCTGTCCACATCATGCCTCTCATCCTCGCCTTGGCCTTGACCAAGTCCCGGGCTCTCCGACTGAGGCCCTGGCTCAGAACGTGGCGGAAACCGCGGGGCGGTCGAAACATCCCAAATTCTGGGCTGCTCTCCTAATGACTGTCTCCGTCCGACTGACCCGATATCTGGAGGTTCATTCGAACCCCTGGGGTGCCGCAAGCGGTCTCTCGAAATTGACAGATCGCAGAGGCAGCAGCATAGCTTCAAGCAGAGGCAAAGGCCAAAAAATGCTGCGAAGGGGATAGTCGCAGCACAAATGGTAGCTATCTTTTCTTCAAAGACCAGGTGGTTGTATTCGTCATAGTCAGGCTGTGACATATAAAAGGTGCGCCTGTTGGAGGAAGGGAGGGGTTAGGGGAGTGGCGGCGGTTTGTTGTGTCGACGGGAAGGGAGGAGGCGTAATCTTGGGACTCTGACACGAAGGAGATAACAACGAAGGGGAAAGAGTTAGTAGAGTTATGTGGTCTGCTTGAGGAGACTACTCTCATCCCGGCCCCTATCTAACATGGCCCCTCTTTCGTTTGGGTTGATTTATTTTTCTTGGGGCTCTGACGCCTCCCGCGCTTCCACGGTATCTTCTGAAGAAGTGGATATTCGTGAGTATCTCTGAGGCTCTGCGAGACGCCGAACCTTGAGGTGACTCGACGGTCTCGACTCCGGTCACTTCTTCGTGGTAAGGAGAATCCCATCCAATGCGCCCTCGGCCCAGATATTGCACCTGATGGCATACACCATTGGCTCTGCGCATCTCGCCAGCTCCACTTTGCAAAAGTTATCTTCACCAGCGCATGCAGCAGATAATGTCTTTAACACCAGCAACGTACGAATTTCTACCACTCTGGGCAAGGGTAGGCTTGTCCTGAACTCGACCCTTTGGCGGGAGGTCGTCATTCGGTGATTGCCAGACGCGGGATCATGATATCCGCGGCTGGCTTTGAATTTTTCGAGTGGGTCATAGCCGTATAAGGCAACTGCTGAGTGGGTCGTACCGGAGTAAGCATCCCACCGTTCGCAGAAGAGCGAAGGTGCATCACTTTCTTCTCCTCCACTGTCCCCTTTACTCTATCGCTTTGTTCGTTCGCGGAACAATCACCACAGCAACTTAAGATTGCGGTGACCCTGGGCGCAGCTGAAGTTAAACGAACCAGAGCGAGGCGGTTTCGAGATCAACAAGACCCTCCCGGGATCCTCGCCCTCATTCCGAACTTTTACTACGCACGAGAGATGCCAAGACATCGCCGCGCCAACCTACGCATGTCAGGCTTGGAGGGAGATGTCCGTATCACGGACCGTGGACTTGTTTTGAGCCCGGACGAGGGAAAAACTCGCATCTACTTTGAGCGGCGCTCAAAGTTTTCCCTCACGCTCTTCGTATGGCGCCGTCTTTGCTCGCGGTCCGGTGGACTTGGCAGAGGGAACAGACACTGCCGCCTTCGCTTGTGTTGATGTTGGCGGGGTTCGTCAACGGAAGTTCGAAAGGAGCAGTTTGTGCATTGTGCATCCCCATATTTGCAGGACCACGGTGACCTTGGACGCAGCCGAGGCCAAGATGGATGGACTGTGACTGACAGATGCCGTGGGTCGCTCGGCGAGAAGCTTATTCCAGAAGACACGAGGATGACAGAGTGGTTCGCATGGCAGAACTGAATCCGGTCCCGATTGACCAGGCCGATGGTTGTGCAGGAGCGGAATGCCGGGATCGCGAACTGCTCCAGGAGGTATTGCCCAACTTGCAGATATGTGTCCTGCAGATTCGTCTCGCTTGTCCGGGGTCGTGTGGGTTTCTTCTCAACAATGGCACCCCCCGGAGTCAACTTGTGATGCATTTTCGTCGTCTTCCAGACAGATTCCGATGGCTCATTCGCGCGGCGCTTCTGGGTTCAAGTAATTTCCGGCACTGAGCCTGTCATCTCGGCCTGGCGCGGCTTTTCTGCAATGAAGACAGACTCGACGACGCACAAGCTCATGTCGAACACGCCAAGTCGCACGCGATCAATAACTCATACCTCCTGGGTCATGGAACGGAGGAGCAGGCCATGATATGGTACAAGCAGCACAGGCTCGAAGAGGTGAGGTTTGAAGCTCTGCGTGCGGCCAATATTTTCGACAATCCTGGGAGTGTGGGGGATGCGGAGGGCTGTAGAAAGCTCCTTGGGGATATAGAGAAGGGATTGAACAGTCCGGTTCCCTCTGGCCAACCCGACTTCAGTCGTGAGCTCCTGTAAATGACGCCGCTTCCTGCGCGTACTAACTCTTCGTTCTGAGCTTAGGGGGCCGAGTGGTGCCATTGATGGTTGCATTGGCATCCTCCCGTAGGTCACCATGGCCTCGTTCCTTTGCCCGCTTTTCCTTACGTTCCTTGATATTGTCATTTTCTTTCTTTCCGAGAACGTTCTCCCAGTCCACCTCATCTACTCACGCATGTTGTTTTATATTTGATGCATGATTTTCTACTGATTATAGGAATATGCCTCCTGTGTGTCATGTCTTCTTATCTCCCTCGTAATTATTGTACATGCATATACGTATCTCGCAAATTTCCTGCGATTATCCCCAAGGTTTGGCTTAGAGCGCGATCACCTGGTGTGCATGGTTATCGAACAAGAAATGGTGGGCTGGAGTGAGGGGCATTTTTTTCGTCGTAGTTTGTGTGCAGTGCAGGAGATCGTATACGTTGTACCCCCCGTCCAAGATCCTCGAGATTCCCCTAAACTATTTCCGGGGTGCGGAGTTTCGAAAACTCAGCTGATCGGGCGGAACGACGACCTCCACTCAAGGCTGTGGATCGAGTCCCAGCCTCAATTCAGAGCTCCCCCCCCCCATCTCATCTAAACCCGAGCTCTGAACTTGAGGCTGGATTCCAGCCTAGGCAAGGGGGCAGAAAAGGAAAAGTAGTTCCCCTCTGCTAAGCAGTCTGCTAGCTTCATCTGGTCGTTCGAGCATTCTTTCGTTGCAGCGCTGGAGGATCCCTTGGCGGCCCGGTACGGTGGGAACTGGGAATGGTCAAGAGAACAGAATCAACCATCTCACACATCCTACGGCAGGGTTCAGCCAGGATGGGCCGAGGAGCGTTTGAACGAGGGTGGCTACCCAAAGGAGGATCGAATAGGGTCATCACCTCGTCTAAAGGTCCCGAGCGATCATGAATGTTCAATTTCGACGCGGCATTGCCCGCCTTTCAAGCTTTCAAGAGGTTGCTCCCAGGCCTGCCGTTACCTCTGCCATACGGAGGAAATCAAGATATCCACCTGCGGGACTTTTCCACTGCCTCCCCTCGTCGACGAAATTGACCCGACAGAAGCAGGTCAACAGGATAATGCATCGAGGGTGTAGTTTGTAAGGGTTCCGAAAGCATTTTTCAGGAGAACACAGGGGAAATAGGGAGCTGTGAAAGATGTCATGGAGATACTCCGAGCGAGAGTACCGGTGAAACTCCCAGGCTTAATAGCGGTGGAGAAGGTGTCGCACATTGAGACGTGCCCGAGGCGGGAGAAGGACGGGGGAAGATGATCGATGTCGATGGAGTTGGTGAACTGGATGTCGCACATGAACTTACACCCCTCAGAGTACTGGCTAGGACTGCAGAGGCTCTCGATACCGAGTTGACGGAGTAGGCCCGGTATCCGCAAAAGCCGTACTTGCCCAACGCTGTCCTGGGCCACAGTTGAGCGTTGAACGAGTGTGATCTACCGCTGGGTACCATCTCACTACAAGACGATCAAACGACCTGAAGATGGTGCTTGGAGTGTACGAATACAAAATAAAGCTGTCATAAATTTTTATTATACATCACGAGTCCGAAATTGGTCTTCCGAAAATCAGCTTCCTCACAATTCAATCTCGCCCGGCCATAACAACTGAAGAACTAAGAGAAGAGACACAGATCGGGTCGACGTCACAAGTAATACCGGTGAAACATAGGTGCCGTTGAGCCTGATGGACAAACCCGCAGGTTCCCCTAACAGGAAATTAGTCGTCTTGGTCGTATGGGATGTAAGACGTCCCAAGTGCGTATCCCCCCGGTGGGTGATGGATTTTGTAGGAGACCGGGTTCGGCGGGGTGAGAGGGGCAGGCATGAAGATGACGACACTGACTTGGACCCGGGTCGACGATGTTGACTGGACGGGATTTTCACTGTTCGCTTGGGATGAAGGAACGACAGCATCCGCATCTGACACCTTGTTTACAGATAGTGGCTAGATATCCAGGAAAACGGGCATGAGCACTTGAGGTGAACTGCCACCGAAAGGTATTGATGGATTGAACAAACACAACTCACGAGGAACTCTATCCACTCCGTCCCCTCCCTATCGTCAGCTGCACTGCCCACACCACGCCTCTCATCCTCGCCTTGGCCTTGGCCAAGTCCCGACCTCTCCGACTGAGGCTCTGGCTCAGAACGTGGCGGAAACCGCGGGGCGGTCGAAACATCCCAAATTCTGGGCTGATCTCCTAATGACTGTCTCCGCCCGACTGACCCGATATCTGGAGGTTCATTCGAACCCCTGGGGTGCCGCGAGCGCTCTCTCGAAATTGACAGATCGCAGAGGTAGAGGCATAGCTTCAGGCAGAGGCAAAGGCCAACAAATGCTGCGAGGGGGACAATCGTAGCACAAAGGATGGCTATCGCGTATTCAACGACTCCAAAGTGGTT
>Ga0307515_10023419_pt1 | contig 10821 bp, 11 predicted proteins | sample 17_EM_MG_FD_194513 | JGI IMG/M metagenome (GOLD analysis project Ga0307515, IMG submission 194513) | Populus trichocarpa ectomycorrhiza microbial communities from riparian zone in the Pacific Northwest, United States - 17_EM | ecosystem: Host-associated > Plants > Roots > Unclassified | place...
GAACCCTTTGGAGATGAGGATACCGGACATGTCTTCGACCTAACCTAATCAGCCGTCAGTTTAGGCCCAGATCCCCACCCTTTACACATACCTTTCGACCCTCCGAACGCAGTACCGTATTCCAGAGTACCACGTAGCACACCTGCCTGCACACTCGGTTAAGAGAGATACGCAAACGTACAGGGCTACATACCTTCCCAGCGAGCAGCTTGATCATCTTACCAACCGTCATTCGAAAAGGGAAACCGTGTGGATTCATGATAGGATCTGGAGAAGGTATGAGAAGGGGACTTAGGAACTAACCTGGGCAGCTGCCTTGGTCTTTGACGATCAAACCAGTAGCGCCTTTCCAAAGTCATTGAGGCGAGGTCTGTCATAAGTGTAGAATAAGATTGCACACCTTTTTTCCATGTGGTAATGAGAATTTATCTCAAGCTCCGGACTACGTTGATGAGGATTTGATCATTTTCGGTGCCGGTGAGCATAACCTAAGTGTAATACTGTGAGCGAACGTCCTCGAAATACAGTGGGTGTTCAACTTTGCCGATATACCCTGACACTGGCGCTTTGTAGGTCAGTGGAGTATTCTTGAATCCTGCCGCTACCGCTGACACTGTGGTATTGTCATTGTCATTTGTCGGTGTCTGCTTGTTGACGTAGACATCTCCGGGATCCACACGTTCTCCTGCAATGGCCATGCCGTCCCCATCGATGATTTCGAATTTCTTAACCATTTTCTTCGTCAGTTCGTCTATGGGCGCACCTGCAAGACGGTCAAACCTGGTGGGTAAAGATAAGTAACATGCTTCGGTCGCGAAAGTATCGTACGTACGTTCCATTGGACATTTTCTGATGAGTGTTGTATTTTTTTCTAAATACTTTGACATCGTCCATAGCCGCGATCCAAGCTCCCATAGTATACGACCAGCTTATAGGTACATTGAAAGGGACACCGTAGCACTCTTGCTTGGTTCAGGATTCAGGATAAGTGCGTCTTCGATGTTGTATCCCGAATAACTCACAATCGCCAGTCGCGTTTTGTCCTACTGGAGGTTTGTCGTATCCAGCAAGTGCGATAGTCGTTGTCTTGAACATGGGCTGCTGTGGGTACACCAACAGATACAACAGTCTATCGATGTGGTTGAGCTAGTTGAATGCTATCACCCCAATGGCCCGCTTGCCCATGGCACATTGGTAGGTGTTACAAGGTGACTGGTTGTGGTATCGGTAGGGAATGAGTCCAGCGACGGCACCCAGGGTTATGAACGGTTCAATTTCTAAATGAGTCGTCGGAGACTCAATTTGGTCCTCATAGAGTGCGATGTGTGAGTCGTTCACTTCGCTGACGTCCACGTATTCTACTAGTAGAGATGGCACGGATGAAGCCGAGAGGGATTGGTTGGCCAATTACGAGAATTGTCTTGCACGCATCAAATTCGGTTGCTCGAGATGGTTTCCTTAGGACTTTACCGATCGCCAGTTTCAAGTTCGCGTTCCAGTTCTTGGAAAGATCTTCGAAAAGCAGTGAAAGGAGTTGACCAGTACTGAGAAGGAAAGCTGTTACAACGTCATTGTTAAGTGAGAGATAGCCAGCTAACAGTTCTAGTCGCTTGTTGCCTACGTGGTTCTGTCATCCACGAATGATGAGCCTTGATTGGCCGTACGGAATCGCCGAGTCATGCTTACAACATAGTGCCTTGGCAGTCAAATCGAAATTGACAACCGGTACGTGCGTGGTGACTAATGGTTCCATGCCCTCCTCCCGGGCTGGTCTGCGCGGACCTTCCGAATGACACGCGTTCGATTCTTTTGTTTGCTGCGCTGTGAAGGTACCAAGCTTGGCCGCTTCCTCAAGGTCGGGAGAGAATGCTCCTTGGTATGACTTGGTATTTCGAGCGCAGAGAAGGAGATTTCCTTGTCAGACTGGACGCCTAGTGCTTTCGTGCAACGGTGATAGGAATGCTTTTTGTGAAAGAGTTATGCTTGAGGGAGATAATTCCCTTCTTCATGACCACGTACGTCTTCCACTTGAGGCCGGAGTGGGTTGACCTAGATATCAAATTTTGAATTCAGGCTGGTTCGTGGGGGAGCGGGCAGACTCACGAGGTCACCGAGGCAGACACAACCCCCTTCAAGCTATCCGCCTCGACCAAGATTCGATTCTTGCTCAGCTGCTCCTGAACCAAAAATGACCTTCTCCGTGCCTTTAACGAAGAAATAACCCCCGGATCGAGTGAGCAATCGGACATGGTAGCAAGTTGCGCCTCGAAATTGCCACTGAGCACGCACTGTTGCTCCCGAGCATGATCGGTAGGTGGGCCAGGCCGTTTGATGTGCTTGCTCCCCCGCGGATACTCGATATTGACGAATACGGGTGCATAGTACGTCGTGTCTCTCTACCTGCATTCTTGCGGTGTGACGGGTCGTTCTCCAGCGCCATCGTCGTCAGCACCACCTCCATGGTCGTCCTGCCCCGGCATACCGACCAAGATGTTGGTGTAGACGATGGAAAACTTTGGATAGACATCTGAGGTAACCTGGTTGTTCGCGTTGAGGGTGTTCTTAAGATCGTGCTCAACAAAATAATTAAACGAGTGGATGTGCTGTACGTTTGACTGGTCCTTTGACTTTGAGGAACGCGGGAAGGAGGAGCCATTTGTCTTTCAATGTCTTGACTGGGTCCGAAAGACCGAGTCCTCTATAGATCTTTTGCAGTCTTCGTTTTCTGTTGTTGCAGTCATTGTGGTGCATCACCTAGGAAGAGTCAATGGAGGCAGCAATGCTTCCTCTATGTAATATTGCTGTACCTTGTGTCTGGTACATATGAGTAACCAGGAGCGCGAGCGTTAGAATACTGGGAAGTGTTCAATTTTATGCAAGCTAATTTCGAAGGTTGCGCTTGGTCAGGCTGGATATTTCGTATTACTCAGAGCCGAGTTGCGCAGACCTGGCAGAAATGGTCCGTCCATGAAGGCTGATCAGAACACCTCTGAATGGGACAGGTTCAAGATGTGGACCACATTGTCGAGAGACGTAACTGATACGCAAGTATAAGTCCTTAGTCTCCAAGAACTCTCCCTAGATCCTTTCGCAGATACAAGATAGAATAAAAGAAACGAGGCAGTTCTGTAGCTCCTTATCACAAATCCCACAATAAAGAATAGAAAGACGGGGAGATGGACACAATAAATAGATGGCAGAGAGAGGGGTAATGCAGTAGCGGTAGAGGCCGTAGTCGTGGTAGACAACTCTGGCACGTCCCGAAAACCATGTTGCCGAAGAGCTCGTAGTTTGACCCCAAGGACGCCAAGATGTGCATCCCATTGGTTCCGATCCTATACCTACCAAGAAGGGTAGTACACGGCCTACCACTCACCGGGCTTCTCTTTCTTAGGGGTGGCCCGGCGCCGACTCGTCAAGAAAGATGAGTCCCCCGTATAGCCCCGTTGCTAAATCATGAACCGTCAAAGAACCGGAACAGTGGTACCTTCTCATGTCCCCAGTGACGGCGTAGACGCCAAAACGAAGGAAGGCAAGATGGGTTCTAACACCCCGCTTGACTTGCTTCACCCTGACAGATCGAGTGATCGGGCTCTCGTGCGTTGCTTTCTACTTGAGTCATTGTGGTGCGGAAATTCTGGCTGAGAAGAGGAGGACATGACAGACGTCAGCTGTCATGGTGCGCGGGCGCCAACGCCGAATCCCCGATCGATCCTCTCTTGGACCCCGAAGTCATACCGAGGGAACAACCATGGCGACCGAGGCACCGCAAGCAATGAACCTGTGAGCATCTCGACGGTCATATTGCGCTCAATTGTCACTAATGATGCACCAAAAGCCTCTACCTGAATGGTGCGGCGCTTTACTTCATTTTAGGCCCATACCGCTCATCTCGGGTACCAAAAAGAAATCATTATGCAAGATGTTCTAGATTTGAAGTATAAGCTGGTGTTGATTGTAGGAAATGAAGCGATAGAATTAGAGAGGAAAGACAACCAGACGTGGGCACCAGTCCAGCGCCCGTATGTCCTCAGTCTCTTAACAACGTACACTCACCGAAGCATGTGCGTATACAGAGATATTGCTCCGACATCCCAGGTGCGTGTGGAGATTCAAATGAAGAGTAGTCATATGCCATTCGCGAAGAAGGACCGGAATGTCAAGGGGATTGGCCTTCACAAGCTTTTTGATGAGTACTGGGCCTCCGAAAAGCACGAGCTTGTGCTACCGGGTCGGTCATACTCCCCAACCAGTCGTTTCATACCTGATACAGAAGCACAGAGGTCGTTGTTGTTGGAAAGTATCGTTGCTCGTTTGAATTACATTTCTCTGCGAGCCCTACGGTTCGTCTCTTTGCAACTGCCCATTGCATCCAGTTATTGATGTCCGCATAGGCGGAAACCCTCCACTCCTTGCTCAAGGAACTCGGGAAATTGCTCGAGGAACACTCCCCAATGATGAGTACATCAACAGAGAGGATTGTGGACAAGGCTATCAAGTACGGGGCTGTCTTCGCAGAGGTCAGTTCTCTCAAATGGAAACCAGTGAGACACTGACACTTTCTAGTTGAATCCTGTCTCAAAGGCCATCTTTGGTCTTGCCAGAGTCACGTTTGAGGTTCGTAGCCACTGCTTGCGTATCAGGAACAGACCTAATGCATGACGATGTAGCTCTTGAAGGAGCGAAACAAATACGACCAGATGCCGTCGGCCCTGTTGAGTCGGTTGCAGCGCATTTTGCCATTGGGGGAGAAGGTCGCAGACGATGTTGTCTGCGAAGAGACAGAAATCTTGGAGAAGGTGATCCAGCGTATGTTCGAAGTGATGCGAATAGTCGCGGAATTCTCATGCAATTTTGTCAAAGGTAGGTGGTCATGTTCTGGATTTGGCAAGTACTGATGATCACAGCGAGAACGCCGGCCAACCCAGAGAAGATCGAAGAAATGGACAAAGAATTGACTAAGGTCATTGAGGACTTCAACCACGCAGTGGATGTTGAGGCGCTCCGCCTTGCCAAAAAGAATGGTAAGCACGTATTGTCCTTACCTGGTGATCATCTGTTCTCAATGGCTCGTGTAGAGCAAGAGTTTTTGCTTACGCGGCTTAAGCGCGTCGAGACCGGTTATGACTTGGAACTCTGCTGTATGGAAGGCACCCGCGAAGGTCTCTTGAATCAAATCATGGCCTGGGCGGTCGATGAATCAGAAACGGGCAATCTATACTGGATCCACGGTTTACCCGGAATTGGCAAAACCTCGTTAGCTCATTCAATTTGTGAAAGGCTTCACAATAAACAGCGCCTGGCTGGGGCATTCTTCTGCCAGAGGGATGACGCGAATATGAGCGATCTCAGGAATATCCTTCCTACTCTCATCTCCAAACTCGCCGAAATCTTTCCCCCCTTTCGAAGGATCGTGGCAAACCGTCTTCGTAGCGATCCCAATCTGACGTCAAAGTCAATGAAGGACTCTCTCTTCCTTGACTTCATCTGCAATCTTCCTCGCCACCCAAAACACGCTCTCGTCTTTGTCATTGACGCACTCGACGAATGTGGTGACTACAAAAATCGTCCAATCCTCTTGAGGGTTTTAAAAGACGCGGTCGGACATGCTCCGTGGCTTAAAATCATTGTCACCAGTAGACCTGAAAACGAAATTCAGCATTTCTTTCATCGGCTCCCCCGATCGTCATATTCACCCTATGATTTGTCTATGGATCAGGAAGCCGGGGCTGATTTGCAAACCTTCGCCCGAAGCCTGTTTGATTCAGTGGCCGAATTGTGGTGTCGGCCCATCCCTTGGCCAGGACAACTGCTCTTTGATCGAGTTATCTCTCGGGCGAACGGTCTTTTCATCTTCATCAAGACTCTTGTTCTTGCCCTTGAGCAATGTGAAAACCTCGAAGAGACTTTGAAGGCGGCCTTGCAAGACTCAGGCCTGAAACCTCTATACGACCTTTACTCCAGTATCCTGAAAACACGAAGGGTGCCAAACAATGCCGAGTTCCGGCAGGTGATCGGAGTGCTTCTTATAGCGACTCCGTATCGCACACTGAGTGATGATTCGATTGCTGAGCTGGCAGGAGTGGCACCCGAAATGGTTAAAAAGTGGGTGAATGATCTCAGCTCCCTGCTATATCGAGACGAGGTGGCCAATGGAGGAATTCGTGTCCGGCATTTGTCAATTTCAGAGTTCTTTGTGAGCGATCACTGCGCTTATAAAGTGAATATTGAAGACGGGAACACACAGCTGGGAATAGCTTGCCTCAAGACGATGATGGAACAGCTTCATTTCAATATCTGCAAGTTCGACGATTCCCGACTTGCTAATGCAGATATCAACGATCTCCCATCCCGAATCAAAGAGCACGTTTCCGACGCTTTGCAATATTGTTCTCTCTATTGGTCAAATCATGTTTGCTTTACTCCTGACAATGGAGATCCTTGCGTGTGGGGAAGGTTGAAGGAATTCTTCGAAGGGTTGTATGGGCTATTTTGGGTTGAAGTATTGAGTATTATGGGAATGGTCCCGATTGGCGCTCCAAGCCTGCGACGAGTGATCTCTTGGGCCAAAGTGAGTTCAGCTCCGAGTTGTTATCTGCTGAAATGATTCCAACTGGATGTAGAATGTCGGTTCAAATGTTGTTCAAAGAATGCAGGATGTTTGCCGTTTCATCATCACCTTCCACCACCCCATCTCTATCAGCATCCCGCACATCTATATTTCAACGGGACCCTTCCTACCCTCACAGTCACCTTTATCGAGCATCTTCAACAAATCGTTTACTAAAACCATCAAGATGCAAAGAGGGAAATTGTTGACATGGCCGGCGCCGCCATTGCAATGGATTGGACACACCCAAGCTATCAATTCCATCAGCTGTTCCCCAAACGGGTACCATATTGTCACTGGATCCAATGACGGGACGATACGCATCTGGGATGCCGAGACTGGTGCTACAGTCGGCAACCCACTGAATGGTCACACTGAATATGTGCAATCCGTTGCTTACTCTCCCGATGGGCATCACATCATCTCTGGATCCAATGATATGACCATTCGGATCTGGGATGCTGAGAATGGTGCCCCAGTTGGCACGCCTCTCGAAGGTCACACAGATGCTGTGTGGGGTGTTGCTTACTCTCCAAATGGGCAGCACATCATTTCCGGATCTGGTGACAGCACCATTCGAATCTGGGACGCTGAAACTGGCACAGCAATTGGCACACCTCTGGAGGGGCACACTGGATTTGTGGCGTCTATTGCTTACTCTCCCAATGGGCAACATATTATATCGGGATCCGCTGACACCACCATTCGAATCTGGGATGCCAACACTGGTGCTGTAGTTGGCCACCCTCTAGAGGGGCACACTGACACTGTGCAGTCTGTTGCGTACTCTCCCGATGGACAGCATATTGTGTCCGGATCCGCTGATAGAACCCTTCGAATCTGGGATGCCAAGACAGGTGCTGCAATTGGCAGGCCCCTAGAGGGGCACGAGGAGATTGTGCGAACTGTTGCTTACTCTCCGAATGGGCAGCACATCATCTCTGCGTCTCGTGACAAGACCATTGGAATCTGGGATGCCAAAACTGGCACAGCAATTGGCACACCTCTACAGGGACACTCCTGGCATGTGAACTCTGTCGCCTATTCTACCAATGGGGAGCATATCATCTCGGGATCTGGTGACTACACCATTCGAACCTGGGATGCCAAGACTGGTGCTGCATTGGGTAACCCTGTGGCGGGGCACACTGATGGGGTGGCCTCTGTGGTTTACTCTCCCGATGGACGGTACATCATCTCTGGATCCGGTGACACGACTATTCGGATATGGGATTCCGAGACTGGTGCTATAGTTGGCAAGCCTCTACAGGGGCACACTGACCGCGTGTGGTCCGTTGCTTGCTCTCCCAATGGACAACGCATCATCTCTGGATCTGGTGATAAGACCATTCAAATCTGGGACGCTGAGATTGGTGCTGCAGTAATGAAACCTCTAGAGGGGCATACCGGGGGTATATCATCCGTTGCTTACTCTCCCAATGGGCTGCGCATCATCTCTGGCTCTACAGATAGAACCATTCAAGTATGGGACGCCGAGACTGGTACTGCGATTGGTGAGCCTCTAAAGGGCCACACATCCATTGTGCTGTGCATTGCGTACTCTCCTAATGGGCGGCAGATCACCTCTGGATCTGAGGATAAGACTGTTCGGACCTGGGATGCAGAGACTGGTGCTGCCATTGGCTATCCTCTAGAGGGGCACACTGGCGATGTGAATTGTCTTGCTTATTCCCCTGGTGGACAGTACATCATCTCTGGATCTGATGACCGGACCATTCGGATTTGGGATGCTGATACTGGTGCCGGAGTTGGCAAGCCTCTGGAGGGGCACACTGATTGGATCCGGTCTGTTGTTTACTCTCCCAGTGGGCAGCACATAATATCTGCATCTAACGACAGAACCATTCGAGTCTGGGATGCCAAGACCGGTGCTGTCATTGGAAAGCCTTTAATAGCGCATGCCGCCTCTGTGACGTCCATAGCTTGCTCTCCTGGTGGGAATCACATTGTCTCCGGATCTGGGGACACCACAATCCATGTGTGGGACTTGTTTCCACATCCTCCTATCCAACCACCCTTCTCTTGCGACCAGGCCCATGCCGATTTTTGCGCACAACCGGATGCAAATGGTTGGGTCAGGGATTCAAAGAATGGTTTACTATATTGGGTACCTCCAGATTGTCGTACAGGTCTGCATTCGCCCGCTGTCCTGACAATCCCACCGACATCTCACACTCGATCAGTTATTCTTGATTTTGATGACTTTGTGTTTGGGACCTCTTGGACCCAGGTTTTCAACAGTACATAACCTTAGGCTTTCTTTTCGATCTCTGTGCTTGTATTTGGTTTATTGGTGTCTGTTTGGAAATTGCGCTTGTAGTTTCGCCTTCCCTAGTGTCACAGATAGGCAATCCCCCTATGCAGAGGTAAAATATAGTTGAAGAGTGAGCAAACTTGGCTCTTTCATGTTGTTTGAGGGTTCATGATCCCGACTAACTTCCCAATATTTTGGAGGTGACGGCTTTACAATATTTCTCGGTCCAAAACATTATCTTTTTGAAGAGTGTCTCAAGCCTTGGGTGGTGGCCCAAGTCACCTCGGTGCCAGAACAAGTTGCAGTTGGGTTAGAAGCGGCTATTGAATGCTCCGAAAAACGCCATGTGGACCATCGAATGAATGCTTGTGATACCCGATATTGAACATATGTGCTGCCCCTGTTGTGCTGCGATCGATGCACACCTCCAGATATAAGACTGGCTATCCCACTCCGCCGGCAGCCTGGCTCGGCTGACATATGTAACTGGCCCGCCCATCCAATAGCTTGAAACGTTAAATTCAGTCTTTTTTGACAAGATGTCGAATTGTGAACTCAGCAGTCCTGATCCAGTTTCTCGCGTGGTGAACTGTACCTGCCGAATCCGTTTTTCACACGTCTTGCGGGCTTTACATGTAGTGCAAGTGCTGTCTATTTGTCTAGCGGTGATGCCTTTCGCAAGCGTTGCATTCTGCCACAATCGGGGAGGTCTAGGCAGAGACCCGGATTTCCAATCGTTTATGGCCATGCACAATTTACAAGAAATATTTGTAAATTACATACATGTGCCAACGAGACTACAGACAGAACGATACATGCAAAGGACTATTTCAGTACATTAATGGTTGAGAGCAAAGTCAGATGTCCTGTACCACGCAGCCACAAATATATCATTGGGAAGGATGGACGGACCGGAACTAATCCAAGCTACTCCACATGGTCATGTTCTTCCTAAAATACAGATTGGGCGAATCCTGATTGGCAACGCTGATCGTCTTTTCAGGGGTGTCCGCTCCTGTGGGCGCTAGTCAGATTGGATGTGTGATCAAGCCCCGGGTCCATCAAGCCTCGAAGGACATTTCTTTGGAACTACTGTAACAGTTTATCTCGAACTCTATTTGAGGAGGTAGGGAATTCAGAACTTAACAGGTTTGTTATCTCTGCCAGCGGGTGTATTCAATTTCATGAGAATGTATTTTGCGTGGGCGGATGCTAGATGTTGTCGCCGGAGGTGAATTGTGCATGGGCTCATACTAAGTGGATTTGAGCCAGATACCTTCAACAATATATGAAGACCGTGACACTGGCGAGAATTCCCCGCTGTGCATTCCATTCCCGGCTCTATGTAGATACGATTATTTCCATTGCATCCAAAGATCTCGAAGATTAAAAAATAGGTCTAAGGAGGCGTATCAACCGATCGTAGAACAGGCGTAATGGAGGCTCCTCCAACAAACTCTCTAATGCTTCGTTGCTTGTCATCACTAGGGGCGCTGCCGATTCCTCCACTTTGTTGTTTCTGTGACCGAATGGGGAAGATAAATGTTGATCACCAGGTCACACAGCATATATATAGACCAAGTCTTTCGCGAGCACTCACGACTTTAACAACGTGGGAAGCCTGATTGACCGCCACTACAGAAATATCCAATGTACTATTTTCCTGTGGAGAAACCCTCCTTCAGATGAACTCGTCGCAATGCATGACAAATGACCAACGGTCACTCACCCGAGTCCGCCTCCGACTTCGACGTCGACCTCTCCATTTTCCCATGGGCGACCATCGACGTCGACCTCCACCCCATTCGTATTCGTACCGGCACCGGTATCTGAGTGATGGTGGCAACCGCAACCGCGTCGTCCAGATGCGGCCATACAAGCCTCTCCACCGCATCCTCCGCCCGAAGCGCGAGATCGTCAAGCGACTCGCCACTAG
>Ga0307515_10023420_pt1 | contig 10821 bp, 6 predicted proteins | sample 17_EM_MG_FD_194513 | JGI IMG/M metagenome (GOLD analysis project Ga0307515, IMG submission 194513) | Populus trichocarpa ectomycorrhiza microbial communities from riparian zone in the Pacific Northwest, United States - 17_EM | ecosystem: Host-associated > Plants > Roots > Unclassified | place...
AGTTCATAATATTGATTGAAAAAACCTGATTATTCTCTATTTTTTTTTTTATATTTCATATTGACATGATTTTGAACACCAATTTCCATCATCTGAAATTTAACTATTAATTTACATAAAAATATGATGAGATCAAATGATGAATTATTTAGTGTGTCTATGCCATTTTAAAAGAATGAGGAGTCATATTTTTAAGACATGTTAAAAACCAAGATAAATTCTTAAATGAGATTTAATCAATCAAGAATTAATATAAACTAAAAGATGGAAATTATTAATCACCAATTTCTTTTAATCAGACCTTTTTTTTTCCTTCTAAATTCTAATCTATCAACTGTGCTGGTTTTTTTGTTACATCATTCCCTTTGAGTGTAACTGTTGTCAATTTTTTTGAAAACCATGCATCTTAAATTGATTAATTATTAAACCTTTCTTATGTCTCAAAAATTTGATAATTAATCATTATTTTTTCAAGGTTGCAAGGAGATTTTTGACAATAATGATTACTTCTAATAATATTTTTTGTAAAATAGACAAAAAGGAAAAAAATGTGAAGATAATAATTAATTTTCTGTGAGGTTATACGGAGTAGGGGTGAGCAAAAAAATCAAAAAATCAAAAAAATCAAGAAAACCAGAAAACAAATAACCGAAAAACCAAATTCAAACCGAAAAAAACCGAGCCAAACCGGTTTGAACCGGTTTCAGTTTTTTTTAATTTTTTTTTTCAGTTTGGTTACTTTTTTTTGATAAAAATCAAACCGAATTGAAAATAATCATTCCTAATACTAGGGAGAGATTCTAAAATAACCAGGAATTTGAACAAATAAAAAAAATAGAGAAAAAAAAAGTATATAAAAAAAGAAAAAAAATGATAGAAAGAAAGTCGGGCCAAAACGCGTGGCAGGCCCGCACATTTTCTTGTGATTAAAAATAGAGAGGCGATCGTTTCGGACACCATTTTATTTCTCCATTTTACTGTTGGAAAATCAAGAGGTGTTGGTTTTGGCTCCCCACACCCAATCTGTACACCATTTTCATCTTAAAATACCTTAGAATCGTGGTATAAATATTTTAAAACCATTTTAAACCTCATTGATTCATTATAAATTTTATTTTATTTTATTTTAAAAAAGACAGTTAATCTCTTGTGGGCCTGGTCTCCTCTGAGGTTATGAAACAATCATCAACAAACTTCTATTACAAGACGAACACGTGAACATCAATATTACCAGATCAAGGCTCCCTCTTGCCTTCCCTGGATCGAATTATAAGACGAATGAAGAAGAGCAATCGTTTTCTACAAACCTCGAACTTCAAGAGCCAGAACAAATATATATTTTTAAGAAATCAACTGATAAGAGGGGGGCCCCCTTGCAAAAGAGTTCACGTGACATCATCGAGCCAGGATAAGCAAAGCTAGAGACAGAAGAAACACAAGGAGCCAATCCCACATAAACCTCAGAGATAACCAGAAGGAAAGTGACACGTCATCAACTATAAATGTACGAATTGCCGTATCAGATGCGTCATAATATTTTTTGCCCTTTTTATCGATAAATGCAATCCAGAGCTCCTGCGACACGGTGGCCTAAAGGAAAAGCAAGCTCACATCCCCATTGTAGCCGCTTAGCTTCTTTGCAATCAAACCCAAGTTGTTTCTTTCAAGCAAAGCTCTCTTTTAAATGAACCCTCCTGACCCTTACAAATCTGAATATTATATAAAGATTTGTTCTTGCTATTGTTATAATTAAGAGACGTGTGATTTCTCGTTAACCATCGAAATAAGGAGTGAAATGGTAGATCTCCCACAACCTGAGAGATATTCTAGTCTCAGTTTACAGAAACAAGAACAGGCCAAATCATCCATGAATATTAAACTGAGAAATTCCTCATAATTTACTTATTCAATTAAAGAATTAATATTAAGATAGATATGCTTCCTACATTAATTATCATTCAGATTCCAAAAACAAGGGTTTTTTTGTTTTGTTTTTTTGGGTGTGTGTGGGGGAATACATGAGTTCGAACCTGGATACTCGAATATATTCTCACCGGGAAAAATAACGCAATAATTAAAATCTAACAATCAGAAGTACGAGGAATTTATTTAAAACTACTTAAAAATAAATAAAAACAGTGGGACATGAAAGAATCACTACTGTTTCTTGTTTTTCTCTTAGGGTTTCATTTCATCACATCTCATCACCATCACATCATCTCTGGAGTTGCAGGACACTCTTTCCTAGCAAAAGTTTTCTCTGATTCTAATCTAGAGAGAGGGAGAGGATCGAGCCCTGGCATTAGCTCTAGAGGATACAACGGACATCGACATCCTGTGGAGAGAGAAACAAACAAGAAAGATCAGCAAGTTGCAAGAGACAGTCTAGAGTGAGAAAGATTGTGGAAACAAAAACAAACAAAGAATCAACTGAGGTAAGAGAAAGAAGGGCGTTTTTTTGTCTTGGGGAGTGGACTCTGTAGTCCCACGCGCCTTTCTTATCGTGCATGACAATAATCTCGTAATAAAATGCAATAGTTTTAGTTTTTATTTTTATATATTTTGTAAAAATATTTTTGATTTTAAAAACATTAAATTATTTTTTTCAGTAAAAATATTATTTTAATATATTTTTTTAAAAAATTTCCTTCATCCCAATTTCAATCAACTCCTAAACACCTCTATTTAAAACTCTAAAATTACCTAAGTATGCAAATAAATTTGATGCCCTACGAAATAATTTGTTTTTTAAACATAACAAATCACCATTCTTAGTAATTACTCAATTTTGTTTTCTCTTAAATATCCTTTTTCTTTTACCACGCGCATAAATTTAAAAGACGGACTTTATAGTAAAACTCATTTTTTTTATTTTTTACAAAATAAAATTAAAAATAATTTCATATTAATTAACATTTTAAAATATTATAACCAAACATTTTTTGAATTTTTGTTTGATTACCAACCTTAGTAAGTTGGTTACATTATAGAATTAAAGGAATGTACGAGTATTTAAATTCCAACCATTTGTCCGAGGCTAAAACCGTGATGACCATATGAAACATAATTTATTATACCTTGATCAAAACCACAAAATTTTGAAAAGCATTTTCAATTAAAATGATGCTTACGCGAACACATTAGGGGCGGTGATATGAACGTGCTATTGAAGGCGAGTGAGAAAGGTATAGAAATGTGTGGGAGTGTTGGGAAACTAAAATCCCAAGTCAGAAGGCAACAATCAAAAGCATGATAATACTAGTTTTTCTTTTTTTTTTCTATTACTAAACTCAGAAGAAAAGGAGCCGTACTGATACGCTGTCCTCTTCATTAAGATCACGACAAGATTTTCTCCTTGAGCATTTCCTTCTTCTTCCCCCCCTCTATTGTCGAACCTTACAGTACCCTTTTTATGATCCTTACCTAGTAGTTGCTTTAGCTTTCTTACTCTCATAGCTACACAGTACTTTATTAGGGAAAGAAACTTATTTGGAGTGGCAGTATTAAAAGTTAGCAACACATACAAAGCTTCAAAGCAGCAGCTCCTCTTAGTTCTTCTGTTCCTCACCCTGAAATGTACTGCCACTCTTCTTTCCTTCCCCGGTACTCACTTTCTTCTTCTCTCCTTATTTTCAGCTCTTGTATTTTGTTGCTTACTGGGTTTTTAAGGAATGATTTGTGTGGTAAAAGATAATCATACGTATGTTTATTTATGCATTTGTTGTTTTGTTTCTCCTTTTCTGTTTGTTTTTATGTTGGGTGGGAAAAAAAACAGAGGAGAAGATATTAATAGCAGAAACCAGACGCGTTTTGCGGATCTTGGAGAGCTTCATCAACCAGCTCCTGTTTTTCCTCACGACGATGCTGTTGATTTAAGCTCAAGTATCCATTACCTTCTCTTTCTTTCTCTTGCTGTCTTGGTATATTAATTATAAAAGCATGTGTTCTTTGTCCATATAGAATTCAGCTTCTCTAACAACTAGTGATTTTTTTTCTTTTAAAACATACCAACTTCGTAGGCTCCATGTTCAGTCTAAAATCAGGCAATGTCACTGTTGTGTCCCCTAACTTACCTTATGCTACTGCCTTGAACACGGTACAGTACATCTCCACCTTCCTCACCCGCCTCTTTCTTTTGTTAAATACCTGACTTATTGGTATTTATTGACTAATGCTGCTGATGTATTATGTTTTTGTTTCAACAATTGTTCAGAGTATTGGGCCGGTAGAGATAGCAACTACTGGAGCAGGGTGTTTGGACACAGGGCAATACATGTACCAGAAGGGAACAGGGTTTGGTTCCTCGTTGGGAAACTGGCAGAGTATTGAGACTTGGGGAGACTCAGGGATGGCAGATAATAGCCAACAGACTGACACTTCAACAGATGTAGATGCTGATGACAAAAACCAGGTTTTTGTGCATCTTTCTCTGTTAATACGCTCTGTTTTTTTTCTGAATGTTATGATATGTTTTTTTTTATTTGGTTTGCTACAATAGGAATCTTTTTTGTGTGGGTGCTTAATGGTGGGTCTGCTTCGGAATTGAGGAATCGGACACTGTGTACTTGCATCGTATTTCGTGTTATACTTTTGCTTGATTTTGTAGAATAATATGCTTTAGTTAGATCTTCGTGATTGTGACTTTAATTTTTACTGCAGGGTTAACTTACATTCTGTTTAACTAACTCATGATGCTTGAACTTTCCAATCATATCAAACATATTTCTTTTGCTTTGATAAACAAGTAACCAGTCCGTACCTCAACCACCTTTGGTTGATATTGCTCTAAACCTAAACTAGATAGCTGGGGAAGCGGGCCTCTGCCCTTGTGTTGGCCACAGGAGGGCGCTGAGGAGTGTTGAAGCTGAGAGCTCATGAATATAAGATCCCAAGTTTTACCATCGAGCCCCCTCTTGTGGTTTATTCCATTGAACATTAAAATTGTTACTTGGTATGCCCAGTTAACAATTTGGACATGGCTAGCTACATTATTTGGTAACTAGTAATTACATTCTACCTGACTTTTCGATAGATGTCAGCTTCTGATTGTGGTTTGTTATAATTATGTAGCTTTATGGAGTTCAGCATGGTACAGTTGTGGTTGTAGAATCTGTGGATCAATCAAAGGGAAAAACTGGTGACCAAAAGGTTTTTGACATGATGTTGCTTTAGTAATTGTGTTGCTGTTTAGTTTGATTTTTGATGGTTAAGTTTTCAAGTTCTTTGTTTACTCCTTGCAGACTCTTCGAAGGCTGGCTCAGAACCGCGAGGCTGCAAGGAAAAGTCGGCTTAGGAAGAAAGTAATGTCTTTGCTAGTTATGTTATATTGTTTCTTCACATGGATGATTGGGATTCTTAATCTATTTTAAGAATCTGGTTTTCCCAACTCTTAGTTCTCTATCTTTCAATTCCCCTTTGAGTTCCCCCCTTGTAGGAAAACATGGTTGAAACTCGTGAATATATGACCAGACACCCAAAAAAGCTTGTGTGAGAGCGTTTTTATTAGAAAGATTTTGCTGTTCATCCATGCCATCTTACCTGTCCATATTGTGATTAAGGTGTCCCTTAAATTATATCTTGTTGTGGATCGGTTAAAAGTTTTCCATATTTCTTCTGCCATGAACAACAGTTTACCCTGGGATTTGGAGACATCTAGTTTTGTGCCTGAAATTAATTAGCATTGCCATCTAGTTGGCTTGCTATATCAATTTCGATGTCTTAAGTTGATGAATGAAACATATTTGGATCATTTATAGGTTTTGGTTTTGGATAGGCATATGTCCAGCAGCTCGAGAGTAGTCGACTCAGGCTTACACAACTAGAGCAAGAGCTTCAACGAGCACGCCAGCAGGTACAGGAAGTTTTTTTTTTTATCCTCTAGTGCAATATGTTTGAAAGTGTGCCTTTTCTACTTGATTGCATAGAAGACTAAATTTCTTTCATTCTGTGTTTTGCAAATTTTTCCGCAGGGATTTTTTATTGCATCTGGATTTTCTGGGGATCATGGCCATTCAATAGCTGGAAATGGTAAGGGATTTTGGATATGCCATAATAGATTCAGGTCCTAGTGTTAAGCACAGCTGAGTGTCTGTTCCTCCAAAGTTTTAAATAGATTGTGAAATGGTTTAACAAGTTAGTTACAAGTCAATTAGATTTTCGTGTATGCATAAAGCATCAGTATTAAATTATTTTCAATTCACTATTGATATTCTAAACAGCTGTATTTCATGTCGATCGACATTGGATGCGTGGATCTTGTAGTTTGAAGTTAGTTTTGCGTTTTACTTATGAAGAAGTTACTTTATGGACCAAGTGACATCATTCCGGCAGTAAATTCTAAGGTGTGATGCCTACCTTAAAAGATGACATCAGTAAACTAAGCATGTCACATTGTTTCTCCTTGATCTCTTTGATTGTTTCCGGTGAAGAGCTAAGTGATGGAGTCATATAGGATCAAAGCATTAAAGATGGGTGAGAGGTTGGAAACTTGATGAGAAAGTTCTGGTTAACCTTGACCAGTTTCCATGAAGGTTTGATTTGTGAAGTTTAGGAGTAGTGTTTTCAATCTGAGTTCCAGAATTTCTGTATCCTAGAATCCTGGACTCAGTTTAAGAGGTTTGTGGAAGACAATCTGTAGAGAACTGGCAGAAAATTGCTGCTAGGACAAACTTTCATGGCATCGACTGTTTCTTTTATTTGGTTAGTGAAATGCTCAGCAAAGTGACTGTAGATGAAGGCTCGATAGAAGGGATAGAAGTCTAAGTAAAAGCACTGTTAATGATCATTGTGAACAGTAGAATGGCCTGCCTTTATGTTTTTTATACTGTCCTAACCATTTTCTGGTCACCTACACAATTTGGTAATCTTTCTTGGTATTCAGTGGAGTATTCGATCGAAGATTATTTTGTGGACTATTAGATGCGACACATGGAAAATCCTTATGGTCTAAATTTTAATTTAATACGCTGATAGTATTGGTTCTTTTATTTTGTATTCTACTAAATACAACTTTTGAAAGAACTTAATAACCTAAAAGTTAATCTCCTGATGGTTTTGATTCATGTGATTTATTATACTTTAGAGGCCTTTGCGTTTGACTTGGACTATTCACGCTGGCTGGATGAACATCATCGACTGATCAACGACCTAAGATCAGCCATGAATTCTCATATGAGTGATGACGAGTTACGGCTTCTTGTTGATGGTGTAATGGCACACTATGATGAAATATTCCGACTGAAGAGCATTGGTGCAAAAGCGGATGTATTTCATATGCTTTCAGGCATGTGGAAGACACCTGCAGAAAGATGCTTCATGTGGTTGGGTGGATTTAAATCTTCTGAACTTCTCAAGGTAGATGACCATTGATGGTTTTGGTCATGCACTTTATTTCCTCTTCTAAGAAAATGGCTGATGGTTTCAGTTAATGGCATTTTCTTTATCATTGTAATATAGATTCTCGGGAACCACCTTGAACCCTTGACAGATCAACAGTTGATGGGCATATGCAATCTGCAGCAATCATCCCAACAAGCTGAAGATGCCTTGTCTCAAGGAATGGAAGCTTTGCAACAATCACTTGTAGACACACTATCATCCACCTCTCTGGGCCCTGCTGGTTCTGGAAATGTTGCTGATTACATGGGCCAAATGGCAATTGCCATGGGGAAGCTCGCAACACTAGAGAACTTCCTTCACCAAGTAATATAATTTCTAGTCTAATTATGAATACCTGTCCTTCCCTTGAAAATCTTTGGCATTGCTAACGTTGTATATTGACTTAGGTGGTTATGCCTTGTTATTTTTGTTAGGCAGACCTATTAAGACAACAAACTTTGCAACAAATGCATCGAATTTTGACGACTCGTCAGGCTGCCCGTGCCCTTCTTGTTATCAGTGACTACACTTCACGTCTCCGGGCACTCAGCTCTTTATGGTTAGCACGGCCCAGAGATTGACACAAACCCGTTCACAATGGTGCTGTAAAAAGCGTGCTATATGTCACTTCCAACGAGGAGTGCCCATCGGATATGTTTGGACTATGAAGTTGAGAAAGCGTTTTGCACATTGTGCCAAGCCAGTACAATTTTCTGTTTTTTTTTTCCTGATGTAGAAGGTCCTCTGCATGATATAGAAGTATCGGTATTGAGAAGTACATACAATACTGATTAGGTCGGGTGGTCGTGAGTAGATTTATCTTGTGTAACTAGGCAAGCCTTCTAGCCATGGATGGACAAAATTGTCACCTAATGTTGCGAATTGCCATTGTAGCGATAAAATATAGCTACTGATAGAAGACTCTGTTGTATAATTGGCAGCCAGAAATCCATCTTTTGGGTGTGATGCACTCGAAGCTGGGGTAATGTTAGGAATTCATATGGCATCATTGTCACAAGTTTTCTATCAGTTTGCACATGTATGTTGGCAAAGCTCATCTCTTATGGTTAACCGACTGTTACAGCTATTGATTCTTCAGACATAACAGTCCACCACAAAACTGCTATCCATAGTATGCTTAGGATTTTGAAAGAGTCAAATTTAGCTATCTGCAGTACTCCACTGGCTTGTGTAATTGTCCCTTCCCGTTGCTCATTCTTCTTTCAATCCACACAAAGTCATCAGTTGAGAAGAAAGGAATTACTTTGAAACAGGGTCATCTACTTGGCTGTTTAGACTTCAGAGTATATCATGCAAAAGACATAACATGCTTGTATCTTCTAGATTTCACAATTTGAGGGATGAACACCCCATTTACGTTCGCATTTCTCCACAAGTTCTCCAGCCAAGGCGGAACTGAATCAGTTTTCTGCCTCTCCCACCAGTTGAAGTAGCTTCCTGGATGCAATGTTGTTGGAAAGCTGCTGGTTAAACTGCTCGACTCCTGTTTGCTTCGAATATTATCAGCCTCGAATGGGGGAAAATTCTTCATCATCATCTGCCGTCAAAAGCAAAATCTAGAATGGAAGAATCAATTGCCAAAACAAATAACAGGGCATGTAACGGTATACCGTTTGGACAGGGTTTTAAAAATCTTTATTTACTATTCAACCGCGATATTTAATTTTTAGATATTTAATTTTTTATTATTGATAATATCTATATTATCTGCTTTTAATTTAATAGATGATACAAATATTAGCCGGTATTTTTAACACCCCTGTTAGTGCAGGCCATGTGAATGAGTGTGTACGCCTCTGGGGTCCCATATTGAATGTTAGGATTCACTCAGCACGTTTTTTAAGCTATCAGGGGATATGTAAACTCGATTAGAGGAATCAAAAGGCTTGTTTGTTTTTGGTTGAAAAATCGAAAGGCTTGTTGACCATGGCAGCTAGTAGTACTTTAGTAGTCATATGTTCAGACCATGATTCTTAGACGCGTGGTGTTGTTATATGAGAGGTTAAAAAATCAAAGGTTTAGTACTGAGGTATTTTTTCTTTAAAAATATCTTAAAATAATATTTTTTTTATTTTTTAAATTTTATTTTTTACGTTAGCCAATCAAAATAATTTGAAAATATTAAAAAAAATAATTTAAAATAAAAAAATAATTTTTTTTCAATTTTGTTTTTTAAAAAAAACACAGAAACAACACAATTTCATAGCTAGAAATAATCTGTCGATTTTCAATTGTTTATCCTGTTGTCTGTCGTCCTAATCGTCTTAAGCGAGGGTTGTCATTTTACAATCTACATTCACGACCTCTAGTTCGGTGACGTGGATGCTCCAGTTTTAACGGTTGGGTTAATTGTAAATTAAAAGGGTTTTAGTGATTTTACATATCAATAATCTTACTGGATCACTATTCTGTAATACTTGGTCTATGTATTTATTTGTATTGTTTTTATTAGGTGTAAATATAGACAATATCATATGTTATGTTCGAAAAATAATAACCTCAAATTTTAACTCTACTAATACTAGAATAAAAAATGGGCGTCCATATCTATTTATAATGTTTTTATTGTGTTAAATTTATTTTATATATGTTCACACCAAAACACGTGTTCTTGATTAAATATTTATAAAGTTATTTATTGAAAAATTCATAATTTCAAACTTGTATGATTTGATAGATTGATATAAAAATTAATAATTCAAAATTTAATTCAAATTAATTTTGAAATGAAACTAAACAAGGAATTGATTTCAATTAAAATGTTAAAGACCAAGCCTAATAAAAAGTGAAAAAAAAATGACTTATTTCTATGGATTAAGTGCAAGTCTAAATTTAAAGGCCCACATGGTATGACCTTATTTCTATGGGATCAAGTGCACAAGCTTAACCTCTTAGTCTTATTCGGTTAATTTTTTTTTTTTTTATAGCTTTTTTGTTAATTTTTTTAAATTTTTTTTTAAGATTTTGATTTAAAAATGCACTCGGTTAAAATAATATTTAAATTATTATTCAATTATGCCATGATTTTTAAATAATATTATAAGTTTTTATGGTAATATTGATAATTATTTTTTTAATTATTATATATCAAATATTCAAAAAAGAAAAAGTTAAGAATGTGTTCATGAATATTTAATGAAAATAATATTTCTTCTTTATGGTTTTAATATATTTTTTACATGATTTTATTAAAACTTGCTTTTAAATCATGATAATGTTTTATTAGAAAAACTATTCATTAAAAAATATTCTTCTTAAAACAAAAAATGTATCAATTAAAAAATAAATTTTATATTGAAGAAATATATTATTTAACAAATTTCAAATGATTAAAAAAATTTACAATTTTCTATCTTTTTATTAAAAAACATGTTATTAATATAAAAAAATACGTTTTTATAAAAAAAAACAAATACACGCGCT
>Ga0307515_10023421_pt1 | contig 10821 bp, 14 predicted proteins | sample 17_EM_MG_FD_194513 | JGI IMG/M metagenome (GOLD analysis project Ga0307515, IMG submission 194513) | Populus trichocarpa ectomycorrhiza microbial communities from riparian zone in the Pacific Northwest, United States - 17_EM | ecosystem: Host-associated > Plants > Roots > Unclassified | place...
TGGCGAACGACCTTGACGAAGACGACGTACGGTTGACCTTGCTCTGATATCGTTGGTCACAAATCTTGCACACAAGTAACGCAACGCCTTCCTTCCTATCCACTCGAATATTCACGGAATTGTCGTGGTGGCAGAAAAGGCATGTGAATGTTGTGTCTATAGAGGTAAAGGAGATCAGCAACAATCTTCCGCCCTCTCCGTTAAACGTACCTACCAAGAGGTTCCTTTTTCCTGGGACCTGTTGGCTTGCGTGAAGACTTCTTTCGTTTTCCCATCCCTGTGTGCGGCGAGGAGTGGTCGTTGCGGGTGTTGACGTGAGAGTGCGCACGTGACACTCGCGTCGCTGGTTGAACTTTCGGCGTGGACAGACTTGCGATCTTCATTGTTCCCACTCGCGATGGCAACTCGTTCGAAATCACGGGTGCGCCCACCTATGTCATCGTCCTCTCTGTCGTCGGCACCAACCTCGATGGCCCCACCACCAGCTAGAGCCCAGTCTCGGCCACCTTCTGCGATTCACAGGGCAAGTGCCCTCCAACGGTCGGGAACCTCACGCGATATTCCCGATCCTCAGCTTCGGCCTGCCACTTCAACGAAGCCGCAGGATCCAGAGAACAACATTCAGGTTGCCATTCGGTGTCGGCGTCGCTCAGAACGTGAAGTCAACGATGCTTCGCCAATAATCGTCCAGATGGAAGGTGCAAAGTCCCAAGACATCTCGATCGAGACATCCGTCCCAACATCCAGCTTGGGCGTCGTTACTCTTCCCCCTACCCGTAAATATCCTTTTGATGTGGTTTTTGGACCCGACGCCAGTCAGGAACTCGTCTACGATGCAGTGGTCCAGCCTTTGTTGCAGGAGGTTTTGGAGGGATACAACTGTACTCTGTTCGCCTACGGCCAAACTGGTACTGGAAAAACGTATGCTCTCATTCCCTCAGCTCCTGGGTGTCAACTCCAATTGACCCTCGTCTTTAGCCACACCATGCAAGGCGATCTCACGCCAACGCCGATGGGAAACCCCTCAATGCAGGCTGGAATGATTCCTCGCGTTTTATTCCGCCTCTTCCATGAACTGGAGACCAGCAATGCCGACTACAGCGTGAAGATCTCGTATGTCGAGTTGTACAACGAAGAGTTACGAGACCTTCTCGCTCCCGAACTCGCCGCCCCCTCTGGTTCCACTCAGCCCATGGCTCAAGGAGTGGCGAAAGAGGCCCCTATCCTCAAGATCTTTGACGACTCTTCTAAGAAGGGTGTATTCATTCAAGGCCTCGAAGACTGTCCTGTGAAGGACCGTGCCGATGCCCTGGCGCTCCTCACAAAGGGTAGCCAACGGCGACAGATCGCCGCGACTAAATTCAACGACCACTCCAGCCGATCCCACTCGATTTTCACCATAACCGTTCATGTCAAGGAGACTTCATCCATCGGGGACGATCTTCTCAAGGTCGGGAAACTAAACCTTGTCGACTTGGCGGGTTCGGAGAACATTGGAAGGTCCGGGGCTGAAAATAAACGGGCTCGCGAGGCTGGCATGATCAATCAGAGTCTGCTCACTCTCGGTCGTGTGATCAATGCCCTTGTTGATAAGTCTTCGCACGTTCCGTACCGGTACGTATTTCCACCTCTCAGCGCATGGGTGGCTTACAAGTATGTTACAGAGAGTCAAAGCTCACCCGGCTTCTTCAAGACTCCCTTGGTGGGCGCACCAAGACCTGTATCATCGCGACGGTCTCTCCGGCTCGGTGCAATATGGAAGAGACGCTGTCGACCCTCGATTATGCTCTGCGTGCCAAATCCATCCGGAACAAACCAGAGCTGAATCAACGTATGACACGGAACGCCCTCCTCAGAGAGTACGTTGCAGAGATCGAACGTCTGAAAGCTGATGTTATGGCTGCGAGGGAGAAGAACGGGATCTTTTTCTCGGAGGAGAATTGGAGTAGGATCAATGCAGAGCACGAGCTGAAGGTCACTGAGGCAGAGGAGTCCAGGAGACAGATTGGCGTGATCGAGGGTCAGTTGAAGGCGGTGAGAGAGGAGTTTGAGCAGAGTATATCTCTGTTGATGAAGACGGATGGAGAACTCAAGGAGACGAAGGAGAAGTTGGGGCATACCGAGAAGGAGGTCGAACGGAAGGACGGAGAGCTGACAGCGGTAAAGGGTGCTCTGGAAGAGGAGGTTGTCGTTCGGCAAGCTCATCAAGAAACTGAGCTGGCTATGAATGGAGTCTCCACACAGTTAAAGAAGGTTGCTCACGACAGCTTATCCGACCTCGGTGGGGTTTTTGAAAAGCTCGGTACGCGTTTGTCCTAGTATCTCCTCTCGCTTTTTTGACACGATTTACAGACCGCAAGTCTTCCGTACTCGATTCCAACTCGAAAATTGTCAAGATGCACGGAAAATCTGTCCTCGCAGAAACCCAGTGCCTCGTCACAAAGGTTGAGAATTTTGTCCAGACTTCCAACCAACATTCGAAAAATATTCGTCAAGAGATGGAACAATGGCAAAGCCACGAACAGGAGCAGCTTTCCAAACAATCCGCGACCGCCCAGGACCAGGTGACAAGGATCAATACCTCACTTCAGACCATTCAACGCCAGGAAACAATCTCAGATGATTCTGTCAAAGCCCTTGAGCTGGCCGTCAAGGACGCAGTTGCCAAGATCGAGAGCGGTTACAAGGATTGGGCGGAAAAGCTTAAGGCTTCCTGCCAGAAGATTTGTTCTCAAGCCGAAGCATCCAGCGCCTCGAGTTCGGCTGCCGTGCGTTTCCGACTCGTGTCTCTTTCAGTCACAGCAACTAACCGGCGTCCATCAGGCTGAGAAGGCGTTGAAGTCTGTCGGCTCACTTATTGAGACCGTCGTCCAAGAGTCTCACACATACATCCAACAAGAACGCCAGCTCTTGCTAGATGCGAAAGCTCTTTCAGATGAGGCTACTTCTGCCGAGATCGGTCGGCTTCAGGAGCAGAACGCGCTCCTCGTTTGCCTACTCGAGTCGGAGCGACTTAAATCGGAGGAGGCAAAAGACCAGCTGATTTCGCGGATATCTGGGCTCTTGGGCGACTTCACTGCGGAGAGGGATCAAAGCTTGCGGGATGCCTTTGAAAAAATGCACCACAGGAACGTGATCGGGGAGGGTGAGATGGAGAAGTGCGGGAACGAGAACGGGGGGCGGATAGTCAACGTTATTCGAGCTGGAGAGGATTGGGGTAGTTCTTTGACAAGGAGGGGAGGGGAAAGCAAGCGTTTGCGGGACGGAGCGTTCAAGGTCAGGATTTTCATGTTTGGCACGGCGGGGTACTGATGCTTCTTTCACGCGGCAGGCGTTGAGCTCCTCACAAGCGACCTTCAAATCCACTTTGGCGGACGTTCAGAGCAGTATCACTGGATCATCGTCCACATACCATAAAGACCTGAAGAAGCAAGCCGACTCCCTTGATGCAGCCTCCAGTGATGGTAGGTATCACTACGGTCTCGAGTGACTATGTGCTGACCATGACAATCGCAGCCGTCAAGCAACTGTCGTCCGCGAAGAGAGCGAGGGTGGCAGCGACAAACACCCTGGCAACGGAAGCCCAATCAGGTTTCACTGGCCTCCAGAACAGCCTCGCCTCAACGTCCAAAAATATACAATCGATCTCGGTACAGATATCCAAAGAGGTTTGGCAGGTTCTTTGAACTATAATTCAGGCGCTGACGTTGGAATAGGCTGCAGTGCTCTCCTCCACGACTCAGACCTATCATTCCATAACCACTGCGCAGATATCCACCCTTCGTCAGGCCACCGAGTCTCTGGTCGATGCAGGCACAAGAGAAGACAAGCCCACTGGTAACACGCCGCGCAAGAAGACATGGCGATACCAGGATCAGTGGGAACTGACCAAAAGCCGAGATGTGGTACTCAGGGAGTGGAGGCAACAGGGTGTTTCTGCGAAGGACAGCGGGACCTTCCTCGTTGAGCATCTGCCGTTTCCTGACGGCGACGAAGAAGAAATTGGAACCGACGACGGCGATACGATGATGAGGGAGGTGGACGACGAGGCTGCAGAAGTGGAGGAAGAGGTTCTTGCACGCTCAATGGCCTCTTCTGTCTCGTCATCGTCGACGGCAGCCAGTGTGACGATACAACAGAAGTGCCTTTCACCCCCACCGACCACAGCTCCTCCGGTACCAGCTCCCATCCCCAAGCCCGTCCACAAGAGGATGAGTAGCATTCCTAGCAAATCCGGGTTGCCCACGATGGGAACATTAACGGAGAGACCAACGAATATCTTTGGTGGGCGGAGGCGCGTTCGATAATTATATCCCGATTTCCATCCCATTGGTTTGTTATAGTTACCCCCACAATCGTCGCAATTTCTACCTAGAGTCACGCATGCATTGTACCTGTGCTATGTTATGTTTTACGCTATTGCTATGTATTTTTTTCACCCTTCAGCCAGCTTTGTTGGCATTGCGCAACTGATGTGATGCGATACACGCAGCGACCAGGCGGACTAATAGACGCTCAAACATCCACTTCCTCCCCTGCGATCATGGCCGTGGCAGGCTTGAAGAGTCGGTTTACGTCCCAACTCGCGTACTTCAGCACAATCTAACCACGATTTCCTCACAGCCGTTATCCTCTTGTCCTTCGTTCTCGCCGTCGGCTTCCTGTTAATCATCCTCTCATGTGCCTTGTGGTCAAATTGGCTTCCACTTCTCGTCGGTGCGTAATCGTCCAGTCGCTCGCGTCCGACTCGAGAAAATCTGATCCGGTTCCATCTCGAACGCAGCCTTGACGTTTGTTTTGGCACCCCTACCTAACGCCTTGTTCTCTCATTGCGGTTCCGATGAGTTTTCCACGGTTGAAGATGGGTCGGGTCCCCTCGACCTCGGGCGGTTCATCACGTCCATAGTGGTCGTCACCGGCTTCGCTCTCCCACTCGTTCTCGCCCACTCAGATGTCATACGTCCAGGCGCATGCGCGATGTCAATCATTGGTGGAGGGTGCGTACCCCCCTCGCCCCGCTTCCGCAGTCACTCCTGCACCCGTCGAGCATTGCGCGCTTATCACATCCCCTCATCCCATTCACTTCTAGGTTGGTCTATGGCACGATCCTTGCGTACTCGGCCGCGTTTAAACAGGACGATTCTGAGTTTGACTAAAGGAGCGACAAGCTTCGTGTATGCCGCTTCATGTAATAATAATACCGCAAGCCTAACCGATTTCTATTTCCCTTCACTCGTTCCTGTGGCCATCTTTGTTGGCAATCCATCGGTTCCGTGCCACGCTCCCTGTGCTCCCGCCTCATGGCGTTTGGTTACCGATAGGATGTTCGGATGTTCTGTTCGCTCAAGCTACTGTACAGAACGGGTTATTTATCTACAATTGCTCGTGTCATGGGATTCGGATCCGTGAGATATCACTCGTCCTCAACGAGAACAGTAACGTGCCCAGAACCTGCCAACTCTCCACGAGGAGCGTTCAAGATCTCGACCTGCGTTCGAAGCTCAAACCTTCCACAAGAGACGAAGCAGATAACCAGCTCCAACTCCCTTGTTTCACCACTTTGGACTTCCCCGAGAGGAATCCCCTGTAAGACTCCTTGGTAGATCACATGTTTTTCGGGTTCGAAGAACATGCTTGCCGTGAGAATGAGATTAGCCGCTGTTCAGTCCCGATACCAGTTAGACGTCATGAACAACGCGAAAAGTCGGTCGGAACTTACGGGAAACGTTTCTGATTCGCATTCTAAAGAATAGAAACTCGTTAGGGGGAGCACTGTATTTGCCCCCCCTTCTGTTCACAACCTTCTGGGATACGCCGTCTTCGTCGTCGCCCTGCTGGAAGAGTTCCATCTGAACGTGGACGGGGTCTGTGCGTAACGCGTGTAACATCGGCTTCGTGAGCCGTTGCTGTCTTAGGGAAAGATCGCCTGAGCGAGACCCCCCGGCCTTCTTCGGCTCAGTGATGTGCGTGAAGGGAACCTGCAATACCGCCTCACCTCTTTCCACCGCCCACGAGTTGTTTTGAAGAGCTCTTCACGGTACCAGAAGAGTTCTCTTTGGAGCTTGATGTCTTCTGGTGACAACCTGGACTTGTCCACCACAAACTGACGCCCGGATAGCGACGGTATCGGTTTGGACGTCTGTTCTTCTGTCAACAGTAACTTCCGCAACGGCAAAATTATCCTATCAGACTATTCTAGTTCCGGAATTGTCTAAAACGTGAGGTTAATCACACACCTGGAAGTCGACCCTGGAGGGACAATGCGATGTGTGCTAGCCACGACATTATCTGGGAGAGATTTAACAAAACCTGGACCTGATTGTGCAGTTCATCCCTGACCTTTGTCCATCCTCTCGAACGTGACTTCAAAAGGTAGCCCATAGGTATTCCGCACTTCGATCGAGAACAAGCACCAATTATGATCCTCGCTTTCCTCCTGGGAGGGATCAGGACACCCCACCCCGACTCGGCCATTAAGCCCCGAATAAGACAGGATATCCATGTCGTAACACTCCAACATATGATATACCGTCACGAGAACCGGGTAGGTCAATTGGCGAGTGTAGAAGTTGTCAACCGGAGGATCAGCCTCAAGAGCCTGCCGAGAGCAGGCGTAGGATATATGAATTGATCCATTCGTGCTGCAAGGTTTGTCAGTGTGAGGTCGTCAGGAAATTGGGCTGCTCGCCCGTACCAGCCAGCCTTCCCAAAACAGCTGACAGTCACTGTCATCACCTTCCCTGGAGGAATTTCGACCCTGCTGTTCTCTGCGTCCCAGGTCAAGGCCCGTCGATGGATCAGATCATATTCGGTTTCGTATGTATCGAAGACCGAAAGTTCCCCTTCTAGTAATGCTTGTTGGGCTGGACCCATAGTGGAATCGTCGAACGTTAGGCTCAAATAGTCAATTGGCAATGGCGAAACGTTCTCGAGGGTGATCCGAATAGTAGACCTGCAACGGCGTTAACAATCCCAGTATCTGGGGAACTGTGGGAAGCAGACATGCCTTTCTCCGTTGTATAACATTACGGCACTGTGGATCAAGGAAGTTCTCCGGATCCTCAGAAGCGGTAATTCCGGAACGACCTTGAAGTCCATGTACCGAATCGGTTTGGCAGGCTTCTTTGAGGATGGCCCCATAACGCTTGCTCGTTTCTCGGCTGGCCTCTCCCATGGATGAGCTGTCAAACCAGAATATTTCGTACGCCCATATTCACAGGTAACGGCTGTCTTGCGTTTCATGAGTTTATCTTCCTCCTCTTCGGTGGACAGGGGCAGGCCGAATTCACGGGACAAGCCATTTGGCGCTTGGACGAGACATCCGCGAACAACGAGATTCCCTGCCTCCAGAGCCCTTCCTGTGATGAGAACGTGGTGGAAAGAATTAGCCGGCACAAGGACGGAAATAGGTTTGCTTTCGAAGGTAACCCCCGAGGTGCTGGGAAGCATTTCAGCAACGCCTACTTGCTGACACACTCAAGGCGTACCTGACGGATAAACTCGAAAGTTCCAAATCAAAAACGAACGGATTTCGTAGGGTGATCTGTAACTCCAGGTTCTCGTTTTGCACAACCAACAAACTTCCTTTGCTGTTCAGAGAGCGCCTGGGATTGTATAGGAAGGGGTCTGTAGTGACCACTAGTCGTTCTCCAGTGCTCCCATCTCTCTCCTGTAGTGACGAAATGCTCTTCTCGACTGGGAGCCGTACCAATGGTAACCTATTGATATCAAGCTTTCGGTACCTTTAACGCGGAGAAATGGGGTACTTACGGGGTCAGTTCAATTGTCACGATAGGAGTTCCGGTCCAATATTCAACAGTGCGCGAGTCGCCTCTTCGCTTAGTCGTTGCTAGTGCCCTGGTAGCCCCAGCATACAACTGGTTCTGATCCGTCGCTGTCATCACCGGGTGTAGGTTCTTCAGCGCAGACAAACAGAATTGTGCGACGGCAGCGTAATCTAGACGATCAGCGATAAGTGTAAAATCCGAATGGCCGGGGAACTACAGTACCTGGTAGGGCTTCTGCGACAGCGATCGCCTCCCGAACAATTCCAATCTGAAGTTCGGGCCATCCGATAGGTCCTTTCGGAAGATCATCTTCAGGAACTGGTGGGACTCCGCTCTCACGTTTCTTATCCCCATTCCGACTGTCTCTTTGTCGGATAGTCTCCGGGTCGGTTTCCACCACGTTGACAGCCTCGAGGTCGACTCCATGAGTCTTGCATATGTACTTCACCAATTTCACAATGCCTTCATTACCTTCCGTCGGTTCGCTCTCCCGTATCCCGAGTGTCCCGGCGGATGGGGTTGGTGTATCCGGTCCAATTACTACCGGTTTCGCACTGCCGAGGCGGTGGTCATCGCAGTGCTCACGCCCGCAAACTACCAGATCCATGACGCATCCGATGGTCTCTCTGAGGATATAAGCCTCCTTCCGCTTGTAGCCGAGGTACCCATACATCGCGGCAATAAATTGCAGGATTGCAATCCGCTCCCGGGAACCGAGATGCAATAACCACGGTCCATGGGCTTGTGACAGCACCTCGGATATTTGGCTTCGTCTGATACCCGAAGTAAGAGAAAGCCGTTCCAGGTTGACGAAAGATAATTGATCGGGATGAGCAAGGGTTGGGGGGATATATGGAGTCGGCCCAGGGTTTAATAGTGTCGAAAACGCAACAGGCCCCCAGCCTTTGGCTGACCAGACGGAGTACAGCAGGGAGGTGTGCCGGAGGACACACGTGATGTATAAGGACGTCAGGAATGGGTACAGTTGATCCTGGTCGTGGCCGGGTATGATCTTCGAGTACATAGCCGAGGCTTGCGCAACCTTCTCTGCAGGATCTATCCAGGGATCCTTGACAGAACCAATTGAGCCATTCTGCGAAGGTTTTTATGAGAGGATCAACACGGATAGGAGGTATTAATCACCAAGCCGGCTCCACTGGCCCACGCTTCTAAAACCAACACAGTTGCAAGGCCCTCCAGTACGGAGGCATGCCAGAGAGGGTCTGGAAGGCCCTTGAACATCACGAGTGCCTCTGTGTACCTAATGGATTATCACGTTGTATGCGCGAGAATATGGAGCAAGGTACTCACCAGACTACCGCATCTTCTGTCCTTCCCGCGAGTAAAAACGTGTCACCAAGAACTTTGAACAGCCTCCCGTGCGACGAAGCTGCACCGATGCCGCTGGTTCGCTTCTTGCCTGAGGTTGGGGCGGAGAGGGTCGACTGGCGAAGGGAGGGTAGAGCTGGTCCGACGGATGAAGTTCGTTTCAACGTTGAGGATTTTCGCAGGTTGGAAATAGTTGGCAGTTCTGGTTGGCTGTGAGTTGAAGGGGGAGACTCACTCCTCTGTTCCGGATCCAGCGCGCTTGGAAGCCGAGATGGTGGAAGGGTGGCGAAGAGGCCAGAGTTCAAATATTCGTTCCCGATAGGTGATTCTAGGTTTTGAATCTGCCGATGAGTTGTCAGTGGATTGAGATTGTGTGCGCGAGTGCGACGGACAAAATCAGACAAATCGACTAAGATGCGTGAACAGAGACTGGCCAGCAAAGTCCCTAGGTGGAGCTTGGTCTGCTTTGTGTCCATTTTGGGGATGACTTCGATATCCGACAACGACGTGTTCAGCGCAGCACCGTCGATGGATTCTTCGAATGCAAGACACACTCTGGACACAGGCAGGGCGTATTCAGACGGGATGACATCACGAACGGCGTCGTCAAAATACGTGAGGGTGTGTTCAAAGGTCTCAGCTGAACACGAGGAGATTCCAATGATACCCAGTGGGAATGCAGAGGGCCTGAAGAGCGATAAAGGTAGGTGGGATTCGGGGGGAGGATGTGAAGGAAAACTGAGGTGAAGGAAACCGGTAGCGAGTGTATTAGTTGTGGGAAGAAAACGAGCTGGAACAAATGGGGTGAGCGCGGGTCCCCGAGGAGCGAATGCACGTTGTGCACCTCGTTGATCCCCGTCTCCTACGGTGATATCTCCCAATGGTATGCTATCGAACGACCTGATCTCGGCTGCCCGGTTGTCGAAGAGAGCCTTTGTTATGGACCCCACCGGCACGAGAAGAATCTTTATTTGCGCAAGAGAGGCAAATGTGAAGTGATCCATGAGACCGTTTGGGGTCAAGCTAGCTGAGCTCAGCAGCTACTAAGTAAGTCGGACTCAAGGCCCTCCCTTGATCGCAGAGTGCGGCGTGATCAGATTATGTAATCAGCCTTAACTTTGCCGACAGACGGGATGGCCGCGGGTTGTCCGACGCGACGAAAAAAATGGAAAAGCGTCCACGGTATGGATTGTGATCAGCCCGGAAGAAAGTCGGAGCGATAGGTACGTCTTTGTGGACTGGACCCGCCTGGCCGGTATTGCTCCCCGCTCCTGTGACCCAGTGGGCCAACTTCCAGGGACCTCGTCTTTTTGTTTCACGCATCATGTGTTGCAGCCTTAGTGGTTTCACGGCCACAGGCAGTGATCTATCAGTCCTCGAAACTGTGCGGGATGATCCTCGCCCCGCCTTAGGTTCGATTGGGTACAACATTCGAGCGTAGGAGCCATTCCAACGTTCCGGCGACACGCTCCGAGGACTCCAGACGAGTGACTCAACTGTGCGACGTCACCAATATCGTCGCCAACGTGGGCTTTTGGCAGATCAAGTACCTCCGCTTATTTATGACTGTTTGGCTCTCCATTTTTCCGATCACATTTGGTTAGGCCAGGTCGACGGAACGCTTCCATCACTTCCCGAGGGACTCTGGAGATCGTAGATCGCTCCCAATCCCCCCAAAACACGGCAATTCGGGTGTCGGACGACT
>Ga0307515_10023422_pt1 | contig 10821 bp, 3 predicted proteins | sample 17_EM_MG_FD_194513 | JGI IMG/M metagenome (GOLD analysis project Ga0307515, IMG submission 194513) | Populus trichocarpa ectomycorrhiza microbial communities from riparian zone in the Pacific Northwest, United States - 17_EM | ecosystem: Host-associated > Plants > Roots > Unclassified | place...
CCACAACAATAACCGCAACCACCGCCTCCCTACCCCTTCCCAAAGCAGCCGCCGCCGCCCCAGTCTCTTTCGACGCAGCCGAGGCATTCGGCCCCTTACTCCCAACCGCCGTCGTAGGCGTATACACTCCCTGGGTCCCAAAAGGCTGCGCCAACGGATCGACCCTCGAACTACTCGTCTTTCCCTCGCTTGACGCTTGTCCAGTAGGAGTCGGGGTAGGAGTGATAACCGACCCAGCAGTACGGATTCGATCTTCCCCTCGGCTGTTGGAGCAGGTCTCATCCATACCGCACATCGGCTTGTCGGTGCCGCAGCAAAACGGGTATGAGAAGTCGGGGCAGGTGTATGGTGTGTTGCCGGAGGGGAGTTGGCAGCATGTGTCGTGGGTGACGAGACAGATGAGAGTGTTGTCGTCTGCGCGACAGAAATCTCGCACGGAGTCGTAGGTGCCCAAAGGACAAGCGTCTTGGCGCTTGGAGAGGAGGAAAAGGTGGGGGGCGTGGATGGTGCCGGGGATGAGGGTGGAAGAGGTAAGGATGGGGAGGAGGGTAGTGAGGAGGATGGGGTGCAGCATTTTTGTGGTGTGGAGTTTTGTATTGTTGTGGGGTTTTGACTAAAGGAGAGTAAGAAATTTAGGTACACGTCAAGCTTTATAGGGTTGAGCATGGTTTTATGTACTCCCAACCTCGAGGGCATCACCGACGGCCAAGCCAAAAATATCCTAGTCTAGCGGAAGTTATCTGGCTGCCCACAGGTTCGACAGCATGGTGGTGGGTGTATAACTGTAGTCGCCAGGTTCGCTTCAACCCTGAAGATCTCCGGAAGTCGTTAACCCATCCTTTCGAATACGGGGCCAAGGAGAATTTCAATAAAACCACTGCAAGTCTGAAACAAAGCCTCGCGAACCCTTGAGGCTTGGAAAAGACAAGGTTTAATAGAGTTGATAACTGGTGAGGTGTTTTTGTGGGGTTAGGTTCTGTAACCGCTGTGGCGGTTGTGGCGGACTTGGCCGAAGGCGCGTCCCTGCATGCCCGCAAGGATAGTCCAGTACATTACCAGTATATGAAAAGGTAGAAGAATATGACGGAACTAGGGCGAGGAGAAAAGATGAGATTGAATGAAGATAAATTTAAGATTAGGGACAAGGAATAATGAACCCTAAGATGCAACTTGTACTATAGGCCTCACTTCACCTCACCACGCTAAAAGCTCGCTAAGTCTCGCTTAATTTAACCCACTACCAAAACAGTTTACCTTACAGGGTGTACAGCATCCGGTGTCCCCCCTCTGTGCACCCGCAACACACACAGCAATTTCGGTAATTACTAGTCAAGTGCACCATCCAGCGTAGATACTGTGCGCTTGCCAAAAGAGCTGTGCACCTGCAAGAAAGGCAAAGCCTTTGAAATTCTCTAGTGCGTACGAAGCGAAATTGCTGTGTTGCGCGCGCACACAGAGGGGGGGACACCGGATGCTGTGCACCCTATACCTATTATCACTCTAATCTCTATAACTACCTTATAATGTCTTTTAAATTAATATATAAGCTTAAAATACATTAAAAATATACGTAGCTCTTAATCTAGCCATAGCTTTAGATTAAAGCTATAGCTTAAAAATAAGCTATTGTTATGCTCTTAGGCGAACTATAGCTCTAAGAATAATCGCCTATAATTTAGTCTCTAGGTTAGGCCGTAGCCCTTAAGCGATCGCGAATAATTTAAGCGCTATAGTTTTTAAAGCAAGTAGTAACTTATAAGACCACCTATAATCTTAATAAGCTGTAGCTTTTAAAGTAAGTAGTAGTTTATAAAATTATATAGGATCTCTAAGCTAAAGCTTAAGGTAAGCTATAGCTTTAAGAGATAACTACCTATAGTTTAGTCTCGGCAGCCCTTTAACTAATTAGGCCGTAGCCCTTAATTATATTTAATCTGGAATTATATAGTAGTAGCTATAGCTTTAGAAGCTAGCCGTTAGTTCTTTAAATAGCTATTAAATAGCAATTAGATAGCCTCTAAGATAGCTATATCTCTTTAAGGATATTTAACCTTCTAAGCTCTATTAGTGGGACCTCTATTATAAGTAAACCGCGGTTAGCCTATAGAGTATTTCACAAGCTTAATTGCGTAGAATTGTAACGGAACTTTATAGCAAGTACTACGATGGGCTCGTTATTAGGCTAAGTGTGTAGGTAATGCAAATTAAAGTTAACAACGTAATAATAACTAGTAGAGTAGTTGCCTAATAGATTAACTCTAATTATATTCTAAGAATTACTATAAGGAAGAAACTATCTAGGTAGGGACTAAGGGTCCTTAAATACACAACCGTACTTCTATAAAATCCTTCTTATACGTAATATATATATGCTTTATCTGCTCTATTATAGATTATACAGATCCTATAGATTATATAAATTATATTACGTGACCTTAGTTACTATTCCTTATTATATAGCTCTATCGGCTTTATCCTAGACTATACTTATATTAACTAACTAGCTTCTCCTAACTCTTCCCTAAGTAGTTATAATATTGTACTTAAAGCGTCCGTAATACCATCTCTTTCCTCTTTATCTTCGTCCTTAAAGATCCCTAATATCTCTAAATTGTTTACTAGAGGTATAATATCCGTCTAATTAATTTAGTTAATATTATTACTCATTATACCTAAAGTAATTTCCTCCTCTTCGACCGCTTGTCGCATTCGCACTATTGCTGCAATATTATCTCTTAGTAAAATCATACTATCTCTGTATTCTCGCTGTTTAAAAGAGGGGTTGGTTTATATTACGTTAGTAAGCCTATCTTTGTAATAACCGTTCTTTTATTTAGCGTGCACTAAAGCAAATATTCGTTTATCCTATAACGTTCGCTTTATCTCTAATGCTAAATATACGTAACCTATTACCCGTAATAGTTGTCTAGTTCCCTAATTAATTTATTTTAGGGTTTTATATTTAATCTACTACTATATAGCTAGATAATAAACTATCTATTACTCTAGCGGAGTTGCGCCGTTCTTAGAACGCTAAATAGGAGGCTACTAATGCTTAGCAACGGGCCCTTAAGTCTTATCTTACGGCATCCGCTTGGTTAATCTATCTTAAGAAGGTATATAAGAAGGTCTATTTTAAGGAGTAGAGGCTTATAAAATAGGGTCTATAGGAACTTAGTAATAAAAGAACGGATTCTCTTCTAACTAAGAAGGAAATAGATCTAAGTAGTTTAGCAACTATTCTTCCTAAGTCCCCCTTAGGTAATTTATTTTTTAGCAATTTTTTTTATTAATACTGCCTAACCTAATCTCTTTTAATACTCCTATACCTTTCCTATAGCGTTCTTTAGGTTTTTTAGTAGTTTTTAGGTAGTCTCGTTATAGCCTATCCACTTTACTTCGTACTATATTTTATTATTAATATCCTTATAACTAATAATCTTTAAAACTTGCTATTTATCCTCCTCTTATCCTCTATATATATCTACTTTATAAACTAGTGGCTTAATATTCCCGTATACTGGCTCTAATATTATAATATACTATATAAGGTAGATCTTTATTTTGGCTAGTAGGTTTAACTTAAACGTAACTAGTGAAATTTTTTACTTAACTTTAAAAGGTCTTAGTCTAATATAGTCCAACTTCTTACTTAGTCATTAACTCTTAAAATTCTTATATAGTAGCTATACTTTATCTCCCTCCTTAAGATCTAGTCCCTTAGATCTCTTAGCATTATAGTACCTTTTTATTCTTTATTATACTATTTTTGCTAATTCTATAAGGTCTATATAAAGATTTATTAGTATCTTTATTCTTTCTTTAGCTATACTATTTATTTTCTTTACTTACTATAATAATAATAATATTCTTAGCTTATATCTATAATTTGCCTTAAATAGTAATATGCCTATTCCTTCTTATGGTGTTATATTATATATAAACTATATAATTAGTAGTAATAATACCTAATTTGTAACGGAACCTTATAGTAAGTACTACAATAGGTCCTGTCAATGGGCTAGGTATATAGGTATGCAGATAAGTTAACAACGTAATAATAATTAGTGGAGTGGTTGCCTAATAGATTAACTCTAATTATATTCTAAGAATCACTACAAGGAAGGAACTATCTAGGTAGGGACTAAGGGTCCTTAAATATACGACCGTACTCCTATAAAATCCTTCTTATACATAATATACGTGTACTCTATTTGCTCTATTATAGATCTTGTAGATTATATAGATTATATAGATTACATTATATAACTTATACTACCATTCCTCGTTATATAGTTTTACCGGCTCTATCTTAGACTGTGCTCTTATTAACTAACTAGCTTCTTCCAACTCTTCTCCTAGTAGTTATAATATTATACTTAAAGCGTCCGTAACACTATCTCCCTCCTCTCTATTTTTATCCTCAAAGATTTCTAGCATCTCTAAATTATTTACTAAAGGTGTAATATCCGTCTAATTAATTCGGTTAATATCGTTACTTATAATACCTAAAGTAACTTCTTCTTCTTCTACAGCCCGTTAGTCTCGTACCGTTGCCATAATATTATCGTTAGGTAAGATAATGCTATCTCCGTATTCTTGTTATGCGAAAGAGGGGTTAGTCTATATTATATTGGCAAGTCCTTCTTTCTAGTAACCCTTTTTATGTTCGGAGTGTACTAAAGTAAATATTCGTTTATCCTATAACATTTACTCTATCTCTAACGCTAAATATACGCATTTTATTACTCTTAATAATCTCTAAGTTCTCTAAGTAATTTATTATAGGGTTTTGTGTTTAATCTGCCGCTATAAAGCTTAATAATAAGCTCTTAGTAGCCCTAGCGGAACTTCGTTATTCTCACAACGCTAAAAAGGAGGCTGCTAATGCTTAACAGCGAGCCCTTAAGTCTCGTCTTGCTGCGTCTACTTATTTAATTTGTCTTAAGAAAGTGCGTAAGAAGGTTCGTTTTAAGGAGTAGAAACTTATAAAATAAGGTCTATAGGAACTTAGTAATAAGAGAACTAACTTTCCTCCTATAAAGGGAATAACTCTAAGTAGTTTAGCAGTCGCTCTTTCTAGGTCCCCCTTAGGTAACTCATTCTTTAGCAATCCTTCTTTATTAATATTACTTGACCTATTTTCTTCTAATACTCCTATACCTTTCCTATAGCGTTCTTTAAATTCTCTAGTAGTTCCTAGGTAGTCTTATTATAGCCTATCTACTTTACCTTATACTATATTCTATTATCTATATCCTTATAACTAATAATCCTAGAAACTTACTATTTATCTTCTTCTTGCCCTCTATACATATCTGCCTTATAAACTAGTAGCTTAATATTCCTATATACTGGCTCTAGTATTGTAATATGCTATATAGGGTAGATCTTCATTTTAGTTAGTAGGTTTAACTTAAACGTAACTAATAAAATTTTCTACGTAATTTTAAAAGGTTCTAGTCTAATATAGTCTAATTTCTTACTTAGTTATCAACTCTTAAATTTTTTGTATAGTAGCCATACTTTATCTCCCTCCTTAAGATCTGGTCCCTTAGATCTCCTAGCGTTATAGTATTTTTTTATTCTTTATTATACTACCTTAGCTGTTTTTATAAGGTCTGCATAAAGATTTATTAAAGTCTCCATTCTTTATTTAGCTGTGCTACTCGTCTTCTTTACTTAATATAGCGATAATAATGTTTTTAGCTTATATCTATAATTCGCCTTAAATAATAAAGTACCTATTCCTTCCTATAGTGTTGCATTATATATAAACTATATAACTAGTAACAGTAATACCCAATTATTCTATACGTGGTTAATATAGTGTCTTAGATACTACTCTAGCGTTTAATTTAATCTTTCTATTTAACTATCTATCTACGGATAATATATGGTAGAAGTTACTACTCTAACTCCTTGCTCCGCTAAGAATACCTTCTAGAATACTGCTACAAATCTTAAATCTCTGTCCGATATAATCTTGCTTAATGCTCTATATCTTATAAATACTTCTTTAATATAGATTCTAGCGATATCTTCTGCTAATATTTCTTCCGTATAGGCTATAAAGTATCCCCACTTTATAAGCTTATCTACTATTACTAAGATCGCGTTATAATCTTATCCTATAATAGGATCTCTTAATTTTAGCAATTTAACGATAAAGTCCTATAATATAACCTCCTATAGTCTCTCTAGTATTTCAACAGGTTATAGCCCTCTGTATAGCTTATACCTTATTAGTTTATTTCTTTAGTAATCTAGACACTTTTTAGTGACCTTCCTAGCTATCCTCTAGATTCTATTAATAATATACTCCTCTTAGAGTCTTAATACTAAGCCTATAGCTCTATTATGTTTTTAAGTTAATCCCTTATAGAAATCTTCTATAAAGTGCTCTGCTATGCTTCTTAGAATATACTTTACTTCTTAGTTTTTGTATATATCCGTCTATAGATCTTCTAGTTATGCTTCTAAAATTCTTTATACCTAAAAGCTTTCTAGTATCTCATAGACTTTCCCTAACTTATTCTCTTAAGTTACTATAATTTTTAGATAATTATATCTAATTAGTCTATCTATATCTTTTCATAATAAAGCCCCTAATAGTTTCTTATCATTTTATAGTTTAGCCTTTTAACTTAATATATCTGCTCGCGTATTATCTGTACCCTTAGTATACTAAATCTTAAAATAGTATTCTATAAGCATCTCTGCCTATCTAACCTATTTTTAGTTAAGTTCCTTCGTCATTAAGAATCCTATTAGGTTCTTATAATCCGTTTTAATTATAAATAGTTTCTTTATACCTTATAAGAATGCTCTCTATTTCTTTAATACTATAACTATACCTAACAACTCCTTATTATAGATATTATAGTTTAACTCTAGTAGTGTTATCTTCCTACTATAGTATACCACTAGGTGCTATTTGTTTAGATGCTTTTATATAAAGTATACCCCTAATATAAAGTCTAATGCATCTATTTCTATAACTGTCTCTAGTCCTAGTTAATAGATCTTAAGAACTAGCTCCTAGGTAAACAACCTCTTAACTTTCTTAAATAGTTCTTATTACTCTTTTCCCTATAACTATAGTTCCTCTTTCTTTATTAGTTACATAAATAGCTTAATATTCTTTAACTATTGCGCTATAAACCTTCTACAGTAATTATAAAACCCTAGGAATAATCTTAATTACATAACGTTCTCTAGTTCCTACCAATTCACTATAGCCTTAATCTTCTTTAGATCTATACTAAGCTGGCCTAGTTTAATAATAAATCCTATAAAATTGGTCTTCCTAATAAAGAACTCGTATTTTTTAATTGCTACTAGCATCTATTCTTCTTATAGTCTCTTTAAGACCCATTTAACATATTCTCCATATTCTTCCTTAGTTATTAAGTAAATAATAATATCGTTAAGATATGCTATAACAAATTCATCTAAGTATTCTCCTAATACATTATTAATACGCTTTTGGAACGTTGCTAGTATATTTATAAGCCCAAATTGCATAACTAATGGCTTATATAGTCCTTTCTTTAACCTAAAGGCTACTTTCTATTTATTGCCTTCCTTAATTCTAATCTAATAATACGCCTATCTTAGATCTATCTTTGTAAAGATTTACGCATTACCTATCCTATCTTAGATTTCGCTAATTAAGGGTAAAGGATACCTATCCTTTCTGGTAATACTATTTAACTATCTATAGTTAATACACAGCCTTAGTTTGCCGTTTTTCTTTAGTACAAATAGTACTAGATAACCCGCTAATAATTACGATGGTCTAATATATCCCTTTTATAAGTTTTCCTAGACAAACTCCTTTAATGCTCTACCTTCTTCCTTAGTAAGCTTATAGATTGGAAAGAACCTTAAACTTATTCCTAGTTTTAATTCTATCTTATAGTCCTACGCTATATACTTTAATAGCTTTTTACTTTCTAGTGACCATAGTTTCTTACCATACTTATAGTATCTCTTTAGTACATAGCTTAACCCCTTCTTAGTTTCTTTGTAGGTCGCCCCTACTTAATACTATACTAACTTAGCTTATTATTACATCTTACGGCATTAAGTATCCCTAATATTAACCTAACCGGTAACCTAATTAATCTTTAGATTATATTCTTATAACTAAGGCATTTCTAATACTACCTTATTATTCCCTAATAGTAATATATTAAAAGACATCTTAATTTATCTCCCTTTAATGGTTAGTTAAATAGGTCCTATTTTAAGATTAATAATACCTCCTCTATAGGCTATCAGATCTCCTAAAATTATTACTAATAAGTAAGGATACTCCTTTTTCCTATATAGTAACCCTATTCTTTTAACTGCTACTAGCAAGATATAGTTCCTTATTACTCCACTATCTATTAATACCTTAAACTATTAATCTTACCACTTAACTCTACTTTTCCTAACTATTAGCTACTTAATCCTATTTATACTTAGTCCAACTTAAGCTAATACTTAGTTCGCTTTTTATCTTTAATATACTATAAACACGTGTTTTTAGAATATTCCCACCACTATTGTCCATCTAGGCATTCTTCCGTAAGGAATCTTCCTAGTTAAAATATTAAGTCCCCTTATTCTTAAACTTCTACTAGGTGCCAACTATATATATACTTAGCATTTTAATATTTCGCCTTATCCGTTATCCAATACATCCTTATTAGATACTTCCAATTTTTATTTTTAAGTACTCTATATATATTACACGCATTATCCACACATACTATCCATAATAGTGTGTAATATGCTTAATATCTTAGGTTAACTCTTAGCTTATCTTTATCCTTAAGTTTAAACCTTTCTTATGTTAATCTAAGCATTATAACTTTATTTATAGGTACTAAGATTCATCTTTCGCTTCTCTAGTCCTTTAATTACTCCTCTAGATCCTTTAATATTATAATTAAGGCTCCTTTAATATAAGTTATAGCCTTCTCTATAATTAGGTGGTTTTAGACAACTTTCTTATCCAACTATATATAGAAATCTTCCCACTTATTATTATGTCGTTGTTTATACCACTTTTAGTATAACCCTTTAAGTATATACAGCTCGTCCATAAGAAAGTATTTCTTTATTACTATATTATAACAGCCCTTTATATATCGTTCTTCGAACCTAATTAAAATCCCTAGATCCTCTTCTTATTCTAGTTCGGTAAGCTACTTAGCTCTTAATATGCCTACCCTAGGCCTATTAGTAATTCTTTATACTAGCGCTCTATCCCTTATACGTCCTAGTATACTAAATCTTTTATCTAGTTTCTGCTCTTGCTATAAGGTAATTCTCGCTCTAAATTCCTCTATAGTTTCTTTCCTTTCGCATCTTATAAGTAGATCCTTAAAGTTTTCTTACTTCTTAATCTTTATATTAACTTTTTAATTTTTAGGCTAAATACTATGTTCCCCTAGTAAGTCCTCTAGGTCTATATACTTATCTCCTAGTTTAACTACTGTTTATATTACAGATTCTCTAATCTATAAAAAAGCCTCTTACCTCTTATCTATAGATACCTTTATTCGTTCTCTAAATCTTTAGTCCCTTAAACTCTTAAGTCCTAAGCTTACTTCTAACTTAAGCTTAGCTCCCGCCTTAGTCCAACTAGGCGTCTATAATATTCTTATCTCGTCTTAAGAGTCTTAAATCTTACTTATCTCGTCTTAAGAATCTTATGCCGTAGAAAACTCTTATCCCAAGCTCATTCGTATATCTCTAAACTAAGCTACTGCTCTACTTTATCAGTTTTCGTCTATTATAGGTCCTTAAGCTATCCTTATCCTATCTTCGGAATCTTAGATCTCTCTTATCTCTTCTTAAGAATTTTAAGCCTTTAGTCTTTTGCCTTTATTAAGTAGTAAGCTAGCACTAGCAGTCGTCTACTTACTTATCTTCTTTAGATATTGCTCCTTCCGTCTTATAAAGCGATAGATGCCATATCCAATAGTATTATAATACCCGTTATTAAACCTTGCTCTATAGCGGTCTTAGTCTCTACTTCTATTACGTTATTAAGGTTTAGATACCCCTAGTTAGTTCCTTTACTGGCCTTATTACTATTAATTAATAAGTACTCCAACTCTATTATTATTATTGCTAATCTTTGTCCATATATTACTATAACATCTTAATCTAGCTTATAGAGTTGATTCTATTCTTCATCTAACTCTAAGTTCTTTTAACTCTGGCTCTTATAGCTAATAGCTTACGCCATACTTAGCGTCTTTATAAATTTGGTATGCATTATTATAACAGAATATAAAACTTCTAATTAAACACTCTTTTATTCCTCACAGTATACTATCGTCCCTCTATATATATATGTCTTCTACTAGTCTAGTTCCCTTTATTACATAGTAACTCTAACCATCTTTATAATCCCTCGCGAAATAACCTTATTTCCCGCAATTTATATAAGCTCCGTTTTTAAACCATTAACTTTGCTATAGAGTCCGCCTAAACATCTTCTACTAATAAGATCCCTGGTTTAGCCTATACTCCTTAGTCCTATAATTACTAGATCCTTAACCTTTAGGTTTCCATAGTTTCTTACTCCATTTCTTATAGGTTTCTTTAGTACCGCTTAAGTCTATTAGCTCTGCGCTATACCATAGTTTCTAACTTAGCTTTAGTCGTTACGTACTCTACGCCTTATACGACTATAAAACTCTATCCTAACCTCTCTTAGCCTATTCCCTTTAGTAGATCCTATTATTAATCTTTATCACTTAATCTATTAAATCCCTTAGGGTGTCCGCATCTTCTATTAGAATAATTACGTCCTAG
>Ga0307515_10023423_pt1 | contig 10820 bp, 13 predicted proteins | sample 17_EM_MG_FD_194513 | JGI IMG/M metagenome (GOLD analysis project Ga0307515, IMG submission 194513) | Populus trichocarpa ectomycorrhiza microbial communities from riparian zone in the Pacific Northwest, United States - 17_EM | ecosystem: Host-associated > Plants > Roots > Unclassified | place...
CCGTCTCATTTACAACAGAATGTAAACAATAAAATACAGACTCTACTTGCAGATGAACCAGCATTCACTCGTAGTACGTCACTGTGGCAACCACACCTTACTCATATCGTGCGCGCGAACGCAAGACACGACTAAAGAACATCCTCAAAGTAACTCCCAGACTCGGAGAGTGGCGTTCAAGCCGAACTCATCACCAGGAATCCCCTTACCGTGAGCATCAGCCTACGACTTCACTTCCACGGGGCTGGGGGAGACAACTCACCAGATAAAATAAACTTCCATTACTCAACGATCTCAACTCATCCTTCCCTCTTGTATCAATGCCCGACTCGAACGTGAAACTCACTCCGTCTTCAAATAAAGCCGTCCAACCGGTCCCATTATCCCCACGCCGAAGTGGCAAGGGACTACCCTGACCAAAATTAAAGGTGCGAACATGGTAGCATGGGTTCCCCGGTTGGTACCAATTGTCGCCATAGATTGCCCACGCAACCACCACCTGGGCACCGTGAACAAAGGTGAACAATTCGCGGAGGTGCACCTCCGGGGCCAAAGCCACGACATATCTCCCCCACTCAGCCCAAGGTACTACGCCGGAATCCCCGTGCACCGAATAAGGTTGGTCGAAAATTTGTGTCCGCACAACGAGCAAAGTGTGGGGCCCAAAGAACTGCAGAAGGTCCATGACGAGAACCCCCTGAGCCGGGTCAGCAATGAGTGCCTCGTCCCTGTTCGGAGTCCCCAAATCTCGGTCATGATCGACAAATATTCTAGCACGCCAATTGCGAAACTCCGGTGGGAACCCGAATCGTTGTAAATTCCCAGGATGATCCTGTGGAATGAGGGTGTTGAACACCGCCAATTCTGTGATATCCAACTCGCTGGGTATGAGGGCCATCCGAAATTCGTCGAGGAAGACGACCTGGGGATTCAGCCCAAGCAACCCCCTCCCGCCAGTGGACAAAAGGTCAAGAACCTGATAAGGTGAATTGAGCGAAATGTAACCATTCGAACTACAGGACCTTACCAATTCCCCGGTTTTCCAATCCCACACCAGGATCATCCGTATCAGCGCATCACCCGGCAGATCCTCGTCATAGTAGGAAATATGCATTGCGACTCTGGAGCCAGTGATGGCAATCAGGTCGTTTATAATAGGCTCGGCTCCGGGTGGAAATTCCCACACGATGACGTTGGAAGGGGGCGCGCAATATGGGGAACCATCCCGAAGATTGAGGAAGTGTATACGAATGGAGCTGTGACCAATTAGTTGCTGAGCGTTGAACAAAGAGGGAACCCCAGGTACGCACCTTTTCTCCCGCTCAGTAACAGCCACGACATTCCCGGGAGGGTACACGACGTAACCCGAGTTCCGAAAAGGGATGGGCGGGATGCACCAGCCGTCGATTGGCTTTTGACTTGCGACCGATGGGATGCGAAGAAAAGCGAGCCCATTATCCTCCAAAGAATCGGAAACAAGGAGACCATTCCCGAAGTACTTGGCGCGATCCCAGCCTAGAGATTGATTGGGAGGCAATTCGTGGGCAAGCTTTACGATATTCGCCGCGTCGGACCACTTGCTTGCGTAGCCCTTGTAAAGTTTTCGACGCTCGGCCAAGTCGCAAGGATAACAGGGATTATCGATCAGACCGATGGCGAAGAGCTCGCGTCGGTGCTGTAGGGCGGGCGAGTTACGAACGAGGTCTTGGAAGCGTCGGTTGACCTAGATCATGTAATGTAAAGTCAACAGCGGTCCGTCTGTAGTTTGTATTAACTCTCCGCACCGCTTCCATCTTGATGAGATCTCGACCGGGCAAGTGCAGGAGAAATTGCTCTAGGATCTCGGTGGGAAGTGTAGACAAGTAGGACAGAGACGCAGACATGATTCTGATGGAATTTGCAGAGACACCGTGTGGTCGGTTGGTGGTCAACGTTTCAACTAGTAGGCGCTTGTCGCTTCACGATCACTACCGTCCAGCATCTGGGAAGGTCCTTTACACGCACGTCCCCCTGACGTTAGTCAACGAGGACCAAGACTGTGGCTAAACTTCAGTGAATTCGCGATCATGCGGTTGGGAACCCGCCGCGCTAAATGTTCTTAGGGTCAGAGTGCTTACGATAACGAGAGAGTTACTAGTATTGGCCGCCTCCACAACACGGTCGTGACCCCGACTTCCTTGAACAAACGATTACATAGAGGGGAACATTCGCCTCAAACTAACTCCCAAACCTTCAATATGGTTCCCGAAATAGTCCTGGTCTTACAATGGTATTAGCTTACTATATGCATATGTTTTCCAACGGCAGGTAAAACTCACCAAAGAGTAGAAGGTACCATTTCCTAGCGATTTCAATCCCCAATTGGACATGTCCCCGGTCCCCTCAAGTATGAAATCCCATCCGCCTTCATAAAAGTCCGCCCGTCTCTGTCTAGCTCTGCCACCTTTTCTCCAAAGAGTACTACAACCCCGCAGGCTGAAGTCAAAGGTGCGGAGCCGCAGGTGACCCGTATCATCACCAGTAGGGGTACGCCTCCTCACCACGACCACATGGACTCCTTGAATAAGGATTTGTAGGTCGTACGCCGGTATTTCCATAATCACGGCATCTCTCCCCCACTCATCCCAGGGTATGCAAGTGTCCGAATTCATTGAACACGCACGTGTAACCAAAGTCCGTGTGCGCAAAATGAGGGAAATGTGGTGTGACTCATCGTCATCATAAGCATCCACGACGAGGATCGCTTGGGCCGGATCGGTGATGAGGGATCCATCTTGTGTTCCCGGAGACCCGTAACAGTCGGTAATCACGGAAGAAAACCGCCCGCGGTATCTCAGCGGGATGTAGAGTCGTCGTAAGTTCCTTGGATGGTCCTGTGGAAGGAGCGTGTTGAACAAGACTAACTCAGCAAGACCATTACGGTCGGGGGTCGAAACCATCAACCGAAATTCGTCGAGGAAGGTGACCTTGGTACTAGGTCCAACGAACTGACTCTCGTCCATGGATGAAAGTTCGAGTACCTGAGAAGGTGAAGTGAGAAAGGATGACTACCAATCCACAGTACCCTCACCAGGTCCCCGGTTTTCCAGTCCCACACAAGTATCCCCCATTCTACATGAAAATCACGTGGGATCATCTCCAGGTGGCGAACGTACACCATGACTCTGGAACTGGTGATGGCCAAAGCTATGATGGATGGCACTCGAAGGCCTGGGAGAACGGGCGACCTCATGACGTTGGAAGGAGGTGGACAGTAAGGGGATCCGTCCGAGAGCTTGAGGAGGTGGATGTTGACGCATCTACGCACGGTCAGTCCCTGAGCACTCGAATTGGGGAAAGGACCTCACCGTTCCTTGTCCTCAGCAACGGCGAGTATATTGTCGGGCAGGTGTATAACAAATCTCTCGATCCGAAAAGGGAGTGGAGGGATGATACTCCACCACTCGATCGGCTTTCGACTCACGGCCGACGGGACACGAACGAAAGTAAGGCTGTTATCCCGCGATCCACGAGAAGCGAGAAGATTCCCGCCGGGGATCATGATGGAATGAAATACCGAGATTTTTTCCAGAGGCAACTCGTGAACGCTCCCCACTACCCTCCCTGCATCGGACCACTTGCGTGCATAATCCTTGCATGCTTTTCGACGCTGGGCAAAACCGCAAGGAACACGGGGGTTGTCGCTCAGGCCAGCAGAAAATAGGTCGCGTCGATGGCGAAGGGCGGGCGAATTGCCTAAGATATCCCGGAAGTGTCGACTGACCTAAGCCACAAGCACAAAGTCAAACACCGTGCGGAGTTGGATAGATAAAGCACCCCGCACCACTTCCATCTTGATGATATCCTGGCCTGGCAGGTGTAGTAGTATTTGCTCCAGAATCTCTATGGGGAGCTCAGTTAAGTGGGTTACCGGTGCGGACATGATGATGAGAGGGAGGTTATTGAATAAACGCCCAATCGAGAACCGACGACCCTGCCCTCCGTCGACTCCCGCGCCGGCTCGGGCGACCAAAAGCATTATTCCCCATCATCAGAATCAAATACTGTCACTCTTGACGATGGCAAACACGTTCCGGAGCACGGCTTGATGCTAGGCAACTTTGGGGATGCCTGCCGCTTCGGTTCATTCTCTGTTCTTCCAACGGAGGAGAAAAGACCAGAGTACGTCCCATTCCGCAAACCTTATCTTCCCTAGGAGAGTAGGGTCACTCAGAGACCGTTGCTTGCAGGGTTAGTCGGAAATGGACCCACGAACGCAAGACATTGTACCGGCCTCATCGCTCGCCTCCGCACCATCCACCGACCAGGGTGGGTCTTGTGTACCCGACAATTTGGTGTAATCCATTTCGTGCGTCCACCCCACCAAAGTTGACATTCTGCGTAGGTCTACATTTGTTCCATTGTATGGCATGACGTTCGCGATAGTATTCCAGTAAGGCGCATGCGAAAAGGCACTCTCGTCCCCAAGCACACATTGACATTCAGGGACTGAAGACATCGGGTCCGCTTGGGCGTGGGGCCAAGCTTGGGCCAGACACTTCATCACTGAACCGGCATTTGGGACAAGGTCTTCGACTTGCGGTCGTCCGGTAGGTATGGATATATTTCTGGTTCCAAATCGTGTCACACAATCGGACCAGTTGTCGCTCCGAGTCTGCCCCGTCCAACGTTGGGCTGGCAATTTCGAACGGTGGCTTCTGGCTCAACAACACCGTCGCAAGTACCTTCTGACTGTTCCGCAGGGTTTTGCGTTTTTAATCGTTCTCGGACTCCCATTCCTATAAACAGAATCAGAATGACATCCGCGCTATGAACACTGGTATGTCAAAGGCTACATTTGTTGGACGATAACCCGGAGAAGCGAAATACGGGTGGCTATCTTGAACTTCAGAGAGCCTACTAGTGGTCCGTTCTACAGGCGACCACTTTGGACATCGGAACCCTGGAGTCGTCGGCAAACCCACAGCGATCTCAAATATATTCCGTCAGTCAGCGCACAGACGATACCGACATGGCAATGGTAATAGTGACCCTTCATCCGACACTGTCGCGGTCCTGACTGGTTCAGAGGGTGCGGAAGCGATGGCTGGGATGGGAGAAGCACTTCACATCATATCCAAAGCACACAAGACACAATCTGGGTGCGTTGGAATGCGACGTGCGACGACTGGAATATATTTTTCTTAATGGCTGGGTGTTGTGGCTAATCACATCACATCCTACGATGTATTATAAGAGAGCAGACTTACAGTGTAGAACCCTCAGGTACTATCACCCAGCGATTGTAAGCTCCACGAACCATCAACCATCTTTGAATACAATGTCCCCCCTCTCAGTTCCGCCGTCAGCCCTGACCGAGAGATAATTCCGCCAGAGAAACAAAGTCATCATTATGTAGAATCAAGCGCAACAGCAATCGGAGATCCATCATGGGGTCAGAGCACATCCAATGCGCCAACATCGCTGATATTGGGGCTGCCTGGATAACCCATGGTCACCACGTTTCATCCGAATACAATAAAAGTGTTCAAATGCGTAACGGAGGGTTCTCCTTCGATTCCAATCCGTTTCGTTCACAATAAAATGTAAACAATAAAATACAGACTCCACTTGCAGATAGACCAACATTCACTTGTACGTCACCGTGACAACCACACCCTGGTCGTATCGTGCACGCGAACGCAGGACACGATTGGGGAGCCTCCTCAAAGTAATTCCCAGACTAGGAGAGCGGGGTCCAGGCGGTTACTGGGATCTGGAATCCCCTTACCACGAGCATCAGCCTAAGACTTCACTTCCACGGGGCTGGGGGGGGGGGGACTCACTAGATAAAATAAACTTCCATCGCTCAATAATCTCAACTCATCCTTCCCCCTCGTATCAATGCCCGACTCAAACGTGAAACTCACTCCGTCTTCAAACAAAGCCCTCCACCCGGTCTCATTGTCCCCACTCCAAAGTGGCAGGGGACTGCCCTGGCCAAAGTTAAAGGTGCGAACATGATAACATGGGTTCCCCTGCGGGTACCAACCGCCACTATAGGGTACCCACGCGACCATCACTTGGGCACCGTGAACAAGAACGAATAGTTCGGGGACGTGCAACTCCGGGACCCACAAGACCACAACATATCTCCCCCACTCAGCCCAGGGTACTACGCTGGAATCCCCGTGCACCGGATACGGTTGGTCGAAAGGTTGTGTTCGCACAACGAGCAAAGCATGGGGCCCCGCGAACTCCATAAGTTCCATGACGAGGAGCGCCTGAGCCGGGTCAGCAATGAGTGCCTCGTCCCTGTTCGGAGTCCCCAAATCTCGGTCATGGTCGACAAATATCTTAGCATGCCAATTGCGAAACTGCGGTGGGAACCCGAATCTTCGTAAATTACCAGGATGATCCTGTGGAATGAGGGTGTTGAATACCGCAAACTCTGTGATATCCAACCAGCTGGGTATGACGGCCATCCGAAATTCGTCGAGGAAGATGACCTGGGCATTGTATGTAACCAATTCCCTCCCGTCAGTGGATAGAAGGTCAAGGACCTGATGAGGTGAACTGAGCGAAATGTAACCATTCGAACCACAGGACCTTACCAATTCTCCGGTTTTCCAATCCCACACCAGTATCCTCGTTATCAGCGCATCATCCGGCAGATCCTTGTAACGGTAGGAAACACGCATGGCGATTCTGGAGCCAGTGATGGCAATCAGGCTCTTCACCGTCTGGTCGACCCTGGGTGGAATTTCCCACACGATGGCATTGAAAGGGGGAGCGCAATATGGGGAGCCATCCCGAAGATCGAGGAAGTGTATACGAATGAAGCTACGACCAATTAGTTGCTGAGCCTTGAATAAAGATGAAACACCAGGTACACACTCTTCGTTCCATTCAATAACAGCCATGACATTCCTGGGCGGGTACACGATATAACCCGAGATCAGAAAAGCATTGTGCGGGATGCACCAGCCCTCAATTGGCTTTTGACTCGCGACCGGCGGGATACGAAGAAGAGCGAGCCCATTGTGCTCCGAAGAATCGGTAATAAGGAGACCATTCCCGAAGTACTTGGCAAGATCCCAGCATACTGACTGACTGGGAGGCAATTTGGGGGTGGTCTTTACGATACTCGCCGTGTCAGACCACTTGCGTGTGTAGCCCTTGCATAGTTTTCGACGCTCGGCCAAGTCGCAAGAATAACAGGGATTATCGATCAGACCGATGGCGAAGAGCTCGCGTCGGTGCTGTAGGGCGGGCGAGTTACGAACGAGGTCTTGGAAGTGTCGGTTGAGCTAGATCGTACAACGTAAAGTCAACAGCAGTCAGTCTGAAATTGACATTAGCTCTCCGCACCGCTTCCACCTTTATGAGATCCCGACCGGGCAGATGCAGAAGTAGTTGCTCTAGGATCTCAGTAGGAAGCATAGTCAAGTAGGACGGAGACGCAGACATGATTCTGATGGAATTTGTAGATACCTGTGGTCGCGGTTAGTGGGCAACAATTGAGCGTCCATCGCGATAGTCCGAGTCGCCGTCCAGCGCCTAGGAATATTTCATTCCCAACCGTTGCGCTACAAGTTCATGTTCCTAGGGCTAAATTACTTTCGCTAACGAGAGACCTTTTGGCCGCCTCCACAACGCGGTTCTAGTTTTGGCTTGAACAATACAGGAGCGATTACATAGAGGAAAGTTCGTCTCAAATCAACTCCCAAACCTTCATTAATACAGTGCCCAAAGTAGTCCTGGCCTTACGATGGTATCAGCACACCGTATGCATACGTTTTCCAACGCCAGGTACAACTCACCAAAGAGTAGAAGGTACCGCTTCCTAGCGGGTTCAATCCCCAGTCGGATACGCCCCGGGTCCCCTTAAGAATGAAATCCCGTCCACCTTCATACAAGTCCGTCCGTCCAGCTCTGTCACCTTTGTCCCAAAGCGCGCTACAACCCCGCAGGCTGAAGTCAAAGGTACGGAGACACAGGTAGCCCGTGTCATCACCAACGGGGGTGCGCCTCTTTACCACAATCACATGGACTCCTTGGACAAAGACATTTATATCATCCCTCACCATTTCCATAATCATAACATTCCTCCCCCACTCATCCCAGGGTATGCTAGCGTCCGAACTCATCGAACACGCGCGTGTAATCAAAGCCTGTGTGCGCATGACAAGGAGAACGTGATGTGGCTTATCGCTATCAGAAACGCCCACGACGAGAATTGCTTGGGCCGGATCGATGACGAAGGATTGATCTTGCGCCCCAAAAGACCCATCACGATCGGTAACTATGGAAAACCGATTGCGGTATCTCAGTGGAATGTGGAATCGTCGTAAATTCCTTGGGTGGTCTTGTGGAAGGAGCGTGTTGAACAAGACTAACTCAGCAAGACCACCACCGCGGTCGGAGCGCAAAACCACCATTCGAAATTCATCGAGGAAGGTGACCTTGGTACCATATCCGACCATCACCTCACTCCCGTCCGTGGATGAAAGTTCGAGTACCTGAGGAAGTGAAGTGAGAAAGGATGACTACCGAACCTACGGTACCCATACCAGATCCCCAGTTTTCCAGTCCCACACAAGTATCCACGATTCCTCTCGAAAGGGGATCAACTCCCGGCGGAGGAAGTACACCATGACTCTGGAACTGGTGATGGCCAAATCTGCGATGGATTCCACTCGAAGACCTGGGAGAACGGGCGATCTCATGACGTTGGAAGGAGGTGGACAGTAAGGGGATCCGTCCGAGAGCTTGAGGAGGTGGATGTCGACATATCTGCACACAATCAGTCCCTGAGCACTCGACTTGGGGAAAGGACCTCACTGCTCCTTATCCTCAGCAACGGCGAGTATATTGTCGGGCAGGTGTGTAGCAAAATTCTCGATCCGGAAAGGGAATGGAGGGATACTCCACCACTCGATCGGCTTTGGACTCGTGGCCGACGGGAAACGAACGAAAGTGAGGCTGTTATCCCGCGATCCACGAGAAACGAGAAGATTCCTGCCGGTGATCGTTACGGCATGAAATGCCGAGAATTTTTCCTGAGGCAACTCGTGAACGCTCTTGACTGCCCTCCCCACATCGGACCACTTGTGCGCATAATCCTCGCATGCTTTTCGACGCTGGGCAAAATCGCAAGGAACACGTGGGTTGTCGCTCAGGCCAGCAGAAAATAGCTCGCGTCGATAGTGAAGGGCGGGCGAATCGCGTAAGATATCCCGGAAATGTCGACTGACCTATGCCACAAGCACAAAGTCAGACACCGTACGGAGTTGGATGAAACTTCCCGTACCGCTTCCATCTTGATGATATCCCGGTCTGACAGGTGCCACAATATTTGCTCCAGAATCTCTATAGGGAGCCCAGTTAAGTGGGGTGTCGGTGCGGACATGAGGATGAGAGGGAGGTGGTTGAACAAACGCCCAAGTTTGATCAGAGAAATGACAGCCACTGCCCGGCGTTAGCACTCACGCCCATTGAGGGACGCTTCCTCAAACTCTCGGGTGACCGAAATGCATTATTCCCCATAATCAGAATCAAATCATGTCACTCTTGACAAGGACGATACTCGACGCCGGACCCTAGTATACGCGTTCCGGAGCACGGCTCGATGCTAGTAGACAGCTTTGGGGATATCGGCCGCTCCGGTTCATTCTATGTTCTTCCAACGGAAGAGGGGAGACAAGAGTGCGTTCCCTTCGGCAAACCTTATCTTCACTAAGAGGGTAGGATCACTCGGAGACCGTTGTTTGTAGGGTTACTCAGAAATGGGGATTGGCTCACGAACCCCACGAACGTAAGACATCGTATCAATTTCACCACTCGCCCCCACACCATTCAAAGGCCAGCCAGGGCGGGCATCGTGTGCCTGACAATAGGTGTACCCCGTTTTTGTGTGTCCGCCTCACCAAAGCCGACGTTCCGCATAGGTCCGCATTTCTCAATGTATGTACCAATGGGACGCACGCGGGGGGCACTCTTGCCCTCAAGCGCACATTGGCGCATACATTAAGGGACTCAGGAGTCAAGACGTCGGGTCCGCTTGGGCGTGGGACCAAGTTTATGTCACAAACCTCATTGCTGAATCGGCATTTAGGACGAAATCTTCGACTTAAGGTCATCCGGCAGATATGAATCCATTTCTGGTTTCAGATCGCGCCATGGAATCGGTGCAGTTGCCGCTCCGAGTCCGTCCAGTCCAACGATTCTGAACAGCGTCTTCTGACTCAACATCATCGTCGTAGCGACCTTTTGACGGTTCCGCAGGGTTTTTGCGTTTTCGAACCCCCAATACCTATAAACAGGATTAGAATGGCATTCGCACTCCGGGCGCTGGGATACCGGAGGTTATATCTGTTGGGCGGAAAACCGGAGGACTGGACGTCGGAACATCGGGGTCTTTGGCAAACTATGGTGATCCCGAATCCATTCCATTGACCAGCGTACAGATGACGCAGACGGGCAATAATCACGATAACCCTTCATCCAACACTCTCTTGGTCCTGACTGGTTTGGGGGATGCGGAGGCAATGGCCAGGATGGGAGAGGCACTTCGTATCGTATCCCGGCAAAGCACGCAAGACACAATCGTCATTATTTGAAATCAAGCGGGACGGCGGTCGGAGATCCATCATGGGGCCAGATTGCATACGATGCACTGCCAGAATCGCTGGTATCGGGCTGCCTGGACAACCTGTGGCCTCTACGTTTCATTCGAACACGGTCGAATGGTTCGAACGCATAACTGCGGGTTTCCCCTTCGATTCCAATCCGTTTCGTTCACAATAAAGTGTAAACAATAGAAATACAGACCCCACTTA
>Ga0307515_10023424_pt1 | contig 10820 bp, 6 predicted proteins | sample 17_EM_MG_FD_194513 | JGI IMG/M metagenome (GOLD analysis project Ga0307515, IMG submission 194513) | Populus trichocarpa ectomycorrhiza microbial communities from riparian zone in the Pacific Northwest, United States - 17_EM | ecosystem: Host-associated > Plants > Roots > Unclassified | place...
GACAACATTTATTCCTCTTTTACGATTGTCTTTTCCATACACTTACATTCCCATCATTATCCTTTAGGATTACAGTTCATTAGAAATTGTAACGAACATTGCAAATTAAATTTCTAATATGGTTTATTTCTTTTTCTGAAGATCAAGACGTGACGTTACACATCTTACAAAGGGAGGGAAAAGGAATTCTACCCTTAACATGGCTAAACTTTGCTGTTTTGTCAACTTGGCCAAATCTGCTAGCAGGGGTGGCAACTTGACCTCCCCATAGACATTTATCTATTTCTAGAGTTCTAGGAGTCCAAATTAAGCGGGGTCAGATTCGTCGGAAAGCTAACACCCCAGGATACAACTTCTATGACAACCCTCCCTGAATGTTATCATTTTGAGGCTTGAATCCTCACAGGAATCTAGGCATTGAATCTGCCTAGTTTTTCATCAATGGATTAAATGCATATCCAACTATCATTATTCCTCTTTTTATCTTAAGATAGCTAATCCCACCGTTGTATGTATGGCAACCCTCCTAAATATGACCTACCAAGGCCATTTACACTCCCCCCCTCCCTTTTGTTTTGTAAAATGATATAGAACCACTTTAGGAACACATACACATTTTTGCATTACAATTTCCTACATTCATTACTATCCTCTAAACACACTTTAGGTTCTATATGAAACCTTAAAACTCCCCCTCCCCTTAATTATTTTCATCTTGGCCAAACTTGGCCTAAAAGGAACTAGGAGTTCCTTCTTCTTCTTAATTTGGAAATTCTCTTTTCTAGTCATCATCTACATTACAACAATACATTAACAATAGTCTAACAAAAAAAATCATAATTTCTACCCCTCCCATTCATCCTCCTTATGGTCGACCACCTTTGACCCTTTTTTTCATGGATTTTTTTCTTGTTGTCCTTAAATAATTTCCTTTCCAAAGTAATTAACATCCCTTTAATTTCTCTAATTTTAGGTAATTTTGCATTCCCAATTTATGTTCAAGAACCCTAATTCCCAATTCAATAAAATTGTTCAATTTCAACCAAATTGAAGCTAAATTCATAGAAATTGCGATTAGAACTCCTTGGAAGAAATCAAAGCTTTACTTCTCAATAATTTGGAAAATCTTGGCTCCCTTCTCCTTGCATGTAGCCGGCCACTCACCCCTTATTTCTTCACAATTTCCACACTTGTTTCTTGTAATTTCTCTTGTTAAATGATGCTTTTCTCATATAGACTTGTCTAAGACTTGCAAACTTGTTAAACCTTGGTGTTTTCTCTTCCAAATTTGATTGGAAAAATCTAAAAATCTCCCCTCTTTTTGGTGTGTTTGCTGCTGGTTTTTGTGAAGGAGAAGAAATGGGGTATTTATAGTCCCATCTTTTCTAAATTACATTTTGACCCCATTGCTATTGTCCTCTCATTTCCATTATGGAATTGGTAGTGGTTGCAATCTCCTTATAGACCTTTAGTGTTCTATCTTCACTTGTTGGCAAATCCCACGATTCGATACAAACTCTACTATGTTCTTCTTCATGTTTGGCTACCATTAGTATTCTTTAAGTCTCAATACATCTTGGTACTCCCGGGATATGTTGCAAATCGAGATTCATGGGCTTCTTTCATCACCTCATGTAACAACCCGACTTTTTCAAGGCCAAAATCGATGGAATTGTTTTTTTTTATTGTTTGGTTTCTGGATCTTTTTCAACATATCCTTTTTCATGTTTATCATTGCATTCTAATCATTAACAAGGCACAATCTATGTAGGATAACGTAAATCATCCATAATATTATATTTCCATACTCATAGGTTTACATTACATCATATTGACATACTTATAAATTCACATTCCTGTTCTAGTTTCGTTATCATCACGAGTTCATACAAGAGTGCCAAACAACAAGTTACACAACTAGTACTTTCATTATCCCGACCTCATGTAATTTCACAACATGACATCCTCATAAGATGAATACCTCATAAGTATATACATACACATCATATCCACATGTTCGCACATTCACATCCGTGTTCCATTTTAATTTTTTCATTACTAGTCTTTACAAAAGGGGTCGGATGACTAATTGAGTGATTAACATGCCTGTTCATACAGAACTCATATTACCTATAACATGCGAATATTTAGTACTTTTCAAAATGTGTAAGCCGCGAAATAGATTTCCTTACGCACCATGTCTGTACATTGTCCCTGTTACAACACAAGATAATTTCAAACATCATAGGCCATTTAAAAACATAACAAAAATAATATGAACGTTACATTTCATTCATGGACCAAAAGAGCGCAATTCTTTCATTTCTCCTTACTTATATAAATATCACCGTTAATAATTTGTCAATTACTAAAGCTAATTACAATACTCAAACCCAATCATTCATCTTGAATACCGTTAGCCGACCTAACGTCAATCTCTATTTAAAGCATAATAATAGTAGTTCTTTCATATACTTACTATATACAAAACATAGTATGTGTTGTTACTTATTTTTGGACCCCACGTGATGGAGACGTTGTATACCTCTTTTGAAATGAGTGTAGGAGTTTAACTTATGTTTGCTGGAAGATCGACAAAAGCAGAAAAATAAATATTTTTTTTCGAAACCCTGTTTGAGTTGTTTTCTGCTCTCTTTATCCTTCCCCTTTGCTGCCAAAATCATCAGGTTTCTTAGATTGACTAGGGGTCTTCATAATGCTAAATTCGTTCATTCGTTAACTTGTTTTTAAGGTTGGATAAATCCCTCAGAATTTGTGTTAAAAAAATGGTTCTGCTGCTGTCGCAATTTTTTGTTCTAATTTAGGCTATGATTTTGACTTGGTTTCGTACGGTATCTAACCATCCTAGCTATATTCTGTCACTCATGACATGTTGAAAAATTGACCTACACCTTTATTAGGTCCTAGGGATCATTGTTCCTTAGCATTGTCAGATCAAGAACCTTTTTGACCAACTAGATTACTGCTAGATTCTGTTCTCTAAAACGATTTTATCTCACTTCGACTCCTTCATCAAAATTGTAGTCCTAGATGCGTAGATAAATTTGGGCTTTTGAATCGCTTGATTTCGATATCAAAAGCTCAAAATATTCCCATTTGAATATCTAACATGAAGGTAGAGAATTCTACCGTGCGAAGGATCTTGACCCGAGTTTTGCACTAAAAACTCTATTTCTGTCACAAATTTTGGTGATTTGTTCTTAGATCATACTCTCGGTCATATCAAGATTCTCGGCATTGTCAGTTTCTAAATTAGACCCGGAGATCCTTTTTGACCAACCAAATTCTTGCTAGATTCTGTTATCCAAAATGATTTTATCTCACTTCAAATCCTTCATCAAAGTTGTAGTTTGGGACACGTAGATGAATTTGAGCTTTGAATTGCTTGATTTTGATATCAGAAGCTCAAGATATTCCTGTTTGAAATCTAGCATGAAAACATAGAATCCTGCCGCGAGAAGGTTTCCAGCCGAGTTTGGTTGCAATTCTATTATTCAAAATGAATTTATCTCACTTTGAATCCTTCATCAAAGTTGTAGTCCAGGACATGCAAGATGAATTTGGGCTTTTGAATCGCTTGATTTCAATACCAAAGCTCAAGATATTCCCATTTGAATATCTAGTGTTGATAGCAGGGATTCCTGGCTGCGAGAAGGGTTTTTGCCCAAGTTCGAGGGACTGATTCGAAGGATTTTTTTTGGACCAAGGACTGAATCGAAAAGTGCTAAATTGAGGGATTGAATTGAAGAAGGACATTGAAAGCTGGAGAGGGGGGCTGGATCATCATAAATGACAGGATTTTTACCACACCGAATAAGGAAAATAAGACTTTGCAGCTGCACCCTCCATCTGATTTCTTTCCTTTTTTCTCTGCAAATTCCTGCTGTTTTTCCTTTATCATCATGCCTGATTTTTGGAGCTGCAACCATGTTTTTATTGCCTCATTTCAAAGGGAGCAGCTGGCCCTATGGAAGGATAGAAAGAAGCCACACCATCCTCTAAAAATTGGAAAGAAATCAGACATCAAAATCAGAATATAGCAGTTTCCTTTTTGCGTTTTTTTACTGCAAATCAGTAGGGATTTGCATCCTAGAATTAATGCATTAAATCTTTCCTAAATAGAGATATGTTAGACTATATATAAGCCCCTCTAATGACCTAGGAGAGGAGGCGGAAAACGCAGAAAGAAAGAGCATAAAAAAGAGGAGAAAACCGGAGAGAAAGGAGCAGAAAAAAACAGCAAAGAGAAAGATAAGAAAAAACGCAAGAGAGGCAGAGTAAAAAGAAAATGCAGTAAATAGAAGAAAAAACCAGTGAAACCTGCAGTTCTGAATGCTTTGACGCAGAGAAGCAGACGTAATACAAAGCAGGAGGAAAATATTTGAAACAGATGAACACCGGATCAACCATCACGCTTTCAACGTTTGAGGCTCTTCAATTTAGCCTTCACAACAGTCTTCTCCTACTTTAACAACTCAAAGGTAGCTTGGTTTGCTCTATTTTTAGCATTGGCCTCCCTTACATGGTTTCTCTCAACCATCTAGTGTCTCGTAGAATGAGCACACATCATGAAAGTCTACCCAAAACAAGTGTTAGGAACAATGGTCATAAAACCAAACTACAAGGATTAATGAGAAAGTTCCTTACATTGAAGGTTATTTTTTTCAGTTAAGGCCAAATGGCAATAATAGCTCTCATAAATATCATTGAAATGTCTGATGGAATGTCTGAGGGAATGGTGATGATCCTTTCCAATAGTCTTACCACCTTGAGGCCAGTCTTTTCAAGGCTTGACCTCCTACCAAAAACAATATCTATGAGTTGCCTCTCATTATCGGTCAAAGTGGGGAAACTAAAAAGAGCTCAACCAAAAATGAGGTCAACAAAAGTATCCTTAAAATCAACTTCCTTAGGAATGCCCAAGTAGAGGGCCTAACTACTACAACCTCTACAAAGAAAGTTGGAGGTTAAGGTAGAGGAAATGCCACCACAAGAGCCTCTATGGTAAAGGCTAGAACATTAGTCTTTACAGGGGTGGAGAACCTCCTTCTCTTAAAACAAACCATAGCACCTACAATCATTTCAAAGGGGTTAGGTTTATTTAACCCCCAGACCAAGGAGTATGAATACCCCCAGCTTCCATTTCTGTAGTATTTCTAGCTTTTGCCATTGAATCCTTAGGGACAAGGAGTTTATTGATGATGATGGGGTTGCCTTTCATCTTTTCTGTAGTTTTGCCTCTACTCAAGATAAGTGATAAAGACCCTCTTAGTAAACTCTCATCTGCAGACCTTACAAAAGTTTTCTCCTTCTTCTTCAACTGTCAGCCCTGCACACAAACAGAGTGAGTAGTGAACTTAGATGTAATAAAAGCAAAAAGGGTAAGGAAGCTACATACTTTGTAACAGAGCCAGGTAGTGCCCTCTTGCCTTCCTATTGACTTTGTACTTGGTTGGGGCCGATGCCAATACAACATATATCTTTTCCTCATTTGAGCCTAGACAAGGTCTATTGTTAACTTTAGAGGAAGGTACCCTCCAATAGTATGAGCAACCTCAAATACGTTACGTCCTATATCTAAGGCTGACTTTTTTGTTATACCTCAGTATCAACCACTTCCCCTTCTATTTTTTGAAATGGGCATGTTTTCCATGCAAAGTTCCTTTCATAGCTCATATGGGTCTTTTAGCGAAGGTAAAGAATCAACACATGTCATTCCCACCATCAATGTCAGCAACCAGATGATAACAGGTTCTAAACACACTAATTGTAGGCTCGATTTCAACAAGCCTAAGAAACTTATCAAATGAAAATAAGATTATCCACCTATTGGTGTGTGGTTAGCCTGGACCCTATTGATAATATCTAAAAACTACCACAATGCATACATGCAGAAGAGGACTATAATTTCCAAATGACCTTGAGTAGAGCACAAGATCGATTGGTTGATACGCTCAACCTCAGCAGGCATTTGAGATGTGTACTCTCCTGTATGCCGAATGTTAACAAACTCAATGTCCTCCACAGTTAGAGTGTTGGGGGTATCATTCTTAGGGGCCTAAGGCAACCTTTCGCTCCCCTAAGGTTCACTGACAATCGTGAGAGAAGTATTTGTCCTACGGGGAGAACTATTCTCCCTTACTATAAATGGATGATAGGGCTCCATCTGATCTAGTTTTAGGGCCTAGTCTGATGGACCGTTGTCCCTTGTTGTTTCTTCTAATCCCAAGTTAAAATAGAAACTCCTCATCAGAGACAACATCCATTTTTCTAGAGACAGATCTAACTCTTTTTTTTTTTCATTTTTCTATTTAAAGTAGAGAACAAAAAAGAAACCTTTGGTGGGAAATACATAGAATGAGGGCTTCTTCTTGGATTATAGCAAATCTAGTTCAAGTGTATTTTTTTCAACAGAGTAGTTCTATATAAATATAGAAATTGAAAGTAAAAGAAAAGATAAAAGCAAGAATGACTAGGGTTATAAAGGAAACATCTTTTGACCTTTACTGTTTGATGAGTAACCTCTTGTATCATCTCAGATCTCTAAAAGTCCATTCAATCGCTGCATTGAATGCTCACCGCCATCTTGTTTTCCAAGGGACACCTTCTTTTGATAAAGATGGGTTAAATAAAGACGAGACACATGGCCATAAAGAATCCCAATAGTTTTGCAATGAACAAATCTCATGGGGAAGGTAAAAATTCCTTCATTAACGAGACAAACAACTCTTAGGTAAAAAAAACTTGTTTAAAGCTGGTAACCTTTCAAAATCTTTGTGTAATAAATACGTAAAGACTTATGGCTTTTTTGATGGATCAACATGTTTTATGTTATTTTTGCCTAAAATCCATGTTTAACAAAAAGACCAAAGGAAGGGTATTGATCCAATATCTCTAGTTTCAGCTACACATTGAGTCCATGTATGTATGGCTCTAACAAGTCGTCAAACCCAACACCCCTAAGCTCGGCTACAAGATGAGCCCACGTACATACAGGTTTAGCAGGCAATCAGACCCAACATCTTTAAGCTCAGCTATGCGCTAAGCCCAAGTACATATAGATCTAGTAGGCTACTAGACCCAATACCCTGGGCTTCACATCTCGCCAAGCCAAAATGGATGTAAAATTGATGATCTTTTTAAACTCTTAATTAGGTCATAAGACTTCGTTTGTTTTTGTCAATACCCTTAATGTGAATATTTAAGGTCAAAGTTACTCATCCCTCTATATCCCTAGGTGTATAATTGTTTTTTTAAAAGGACTTGTTTCTTTACCCCTCATTAATGATGTGTAAGGAATATTTTATCCCTCTTTAAATACTATCAGGGCAAGAACACTTCAGCCTCTCCTCTCTATAAAATAATAAGGTTCATGGATTATAAAACCCGGATGATTCCTTGAAAGAGGGGTTCACCATCTCTATTCTCTATTGCATATATATTTTTAGAGCATCTCTCTAAAATATTATTACTATCTCTCTCTCTCTAAAGAGATAATTGTTTAAGCATTAGAGAGTCCCTGAATTCATCAAATGAGATATTTTTCAGGTACCAGACATAGCCACCTTAATTAGGGAGAGAATAACAAGTTACTTGAATTAAGAAATTAACCAATAATTTGACACAAACTTTATTTTTAAGCTATTTGGATTTTGTAACATCATCACTAAAGTTTTAGGTTTGGCAAAAACTAGAAATCACATGGTCCAGAGCTAGTTGAATATATGACAGAATCTATATACATATACAAGGGCAGAGGCATGTTAAAGGCTTGGGTGGGCTATAGCCGAGGTCAAGATTTTATCAATATTTTTTTACTAGTTTTATGTAAAAACAAATTTGCAATTCTTGATTGAGTTATCAAAAAATTCGACTTGGTGACAATCTTTATCTTCTTGTCTGAATAAAACATCATTTCTAACGTTAGAATTTGAATAGATTTTCACATGAAAATTCTAGGAAATTGGCTAAGCTTTCCAACAAAAAAAGAATCGGTGCATTTGGACTTCTAGAACTCGAGATATGGGCTGAACACTAAATAGTGTCTAAGATGCATGAGAGATTTGGACTACTATGTTGTTGCTATGATTTGAACTTGAAAACGGCCTTTTTGAATCTTGGATTCCGCATGAAAGTTTTAGGCCTATGTCTTAGCTTTCCATCCATATATACCAGACCAAAATCCAAGTTCTACAGCTCCAGTTATGATCCAATAATCGAATGGTGTTCCAGTTTGGACTGAACCAGCATCTCTTTTCTAAGCTTAGCCCTCTCTTTATCTTCTCAATTTCAGTAGTTAAACTAATCAATCAATCCCTTGATTTATGTGATAGGCCTGCATTTAAGATGAGCATTTACCATAAATTAAAGGTATCTTATATTATTAGATATGTTATTATAAAACATGCTCTAGCTAAGGAGTTATTGATACTTCAAGTGCAAAATGATGATATAAAACCTTGATAAAAATGCACTTTTAAGTACTAATCATTATCCCTCGTTGATGATAGCCAGGTGACAATGTGATTGGTGACAACATCCTTCATAAAATCTACTTGCTTTTTGCTTACCAACTTTCAGACCTGATTCTTGAAGTTCTTGCAATTTCTTCACATCTTCTCAGGATTACTGTCGCAGGGTCGAGCCGCGACGTTGTCTGGCAACAACAGAGGCTTTTATCATGCCTCTTGTGCGAGGTATGTGTGTGTTGGGAAGGATTTAATCATACAATTAGATTACATACAATTATGATTAAGGTTCAGGAGTCATCACCTAGTATTATGGTTACTAGGAACCTCTTGCAGACCAGACGAAAGCAGACAGCGGAGGACTGAAAAAATCCAGGCCGCTAGTAGACCAAGTAAGTTGTTCCTCTTCTCTCCTAGTTTTGCATTTGCATTTAGGTGTTGGTATTGTGCGAAGGTAATTTTAATTACCTTCCCACTGTGCAGTGCATGCGTGAGTAATTCACGCATGCAACCTGCAACAGTGCTCTACCGGGTCACTAGCTTGGGCCAGTGACCCAGCTAGGACTGCTGGGTCCAGCCCAACCACATGGGCTGCACTAGACCCAGCCCAAAAAAACGAGTGAGATTGTTGGTTTTCTCCTGTATTTATTTTATGGTTTGTATTTTTATATTGTAAAAATATAAATCTATTATTAAAATATCCGGTTTTCTACAAAACATTGCATATATATATATATATATATATATGCAATGTTTTGTATATATAGCCCAAAAAATGCTTTGTTTTTATGCATATGGCCAATACCCTAAAAAATATTTTGAACATTTTCTTATAAAAAAAAATATTTGAAGTCTCAAAAATGTGTTTTCGCATGGATTTCTTAAACAAAAAAAAATATGGGGAATAATTTGTTATTATTCAGTATTAATATTTGGATAAAAAAACCCAAGTGGTTAATATCCAAAATACTTATCTAGGAATAATAAGTTATTATTATTTATTTAATCACACATCCTTGAAAGAAGCCTCGATTATAATTGGAGACATTTTAATTTTTGACTCCACAGTTTACGAGCCGTGAAATTATGAAATACTAAGGCAAAAATAGACATTTAAAGCACTCTAAATTTTCTTGGATTTCTAAACTTTTTTTCTCTTCCTTTTCTCCTTGCGATCTACAAGTCAAGAACGATTGAAATACTAAAGGAAAAGTGAGTGTTTAAGCATGTTGAATCCCCTTGGATTTCTATCTTAGTTGTCTCCTAATCCACGAGTTGCAAATTTAGTTTAAATCAAACATAGATTTCAAGAGATTTGCATTGGTTATCCTTGGTACTTTGTAGACATATTAAAGGCATGATTCACATTGGCCAAAGGTTCTTTATTTTTAGACTTCGAGCCCAAGTTTGTTCATCGTAGCAAACTTATCCTAGGAAAACTGATGGGATTAGAGAACATCAACACCATAGCAATTATAAGGCAAACCAAACACCAAGCAGCTTAACTTAGGTAAAACGTAATAGGGGTGCTAAAACCTTCCCTTTACACATGAAGCTCTAAATACCAGTTAAGGTTCCTAGTGACCATAATATTAGGTGGCGACTCCCTTATTCACAAAACAAAGACCCCGAAATCAATCCCCGCTCCCGAAAAGGGTCGTCGTGAGGGTATGATACCTACCAATCCAAAACTTTCATCCAAACACTCCTAGAAAAGTTATAGTGTATAAAACGATGCTTTGAAGTTTTTAAATCTGAGCCACAAAAGACACATGAAGCTTGTTTGGAAGGCAAAACATTCCAGTGATGGAGAAAAGCTCTTGCACTAACTTTGTCCTAGACTGTTAACTAGAGGAACACCTGAACTTTCAAAGAGGTCCCTTTAATCCAAACATTGGGTTCAAAAACTCTATCATTAGCAGAGGAGGCACTATTAATTAGGGTGCAACAAGACTTAACTGAGAAGCTTCCATCAAAATTACATGGCTCTATGAGTTTGTCATCTTTTCCTTGTCAAATTATCATTGGCTCCAGCATTGAAAGCAATTGATGATATTTTTGCTCTTCATAAGATAAGAGATTCCTGTGCCAAATCAAATTCCATCGCCAATGATCATTCACCCATTGACCCAACACATTACGCCTGATGTTGCGACTCTGGCTGATTCTGCACCCTATCTTGGTAATGATCATTTGCTTGTTGGTGACGGTAAATGTCTTTCCATATCCCATATTGGGCATACCATGTTATGTTCCCCTAAACACACTTTTACATTATCTAACGTTCTCCATGTTCCTCATATTACCAAACCATTGCTATCTGTTCATAAA
>Ga0307515_10023426_pt1 | contig 10819 bp, 14 predicted proteins | sample 17_EM_MG_FD_194513 | JGI IMG/M metagenome (GOLD analysis project Ga0307515, IMG submission 194513) | Populus trichocarpa ectomycorrhiza microbial communities from riparian zone in the Pacific Northwest, United States - 17_EM | ecosystem: Host-associated > Plants > Roots > Unclassified | place...
TTCAGAGAAACTTTTATTATAAAGATCTACACATTTTCCAGTTTCTATTCCAACTACAGGGAGCGGCCCCGACGAGCAGTAAAAGGTTGTGGCTGTGGTAGCGCCTTTGTGACGCCGCCTACCTTAGGACCTCCCTGTCTCCACACGCGGACACCAAACTGCTCTATGGTCAGTACAAGCTCCTCCCATAATGCAAAACCTTCCCGCTCTCAGCCGCTCAATACCTTCAACGCGCTGCCATCCCGTGCAATCGTTTTTCTCAGCTACGGTCGTCTTGAGCGCTGGAAGTCACGAGGATACCGCGATCAAACTCGACAAACTTGAAATTGATCGCGTGTCCACTGGCGGCATGGTCAACGGTGTGGCTGGAGCTGACACACCTGTGAGGGCAGCCAAAATCGCCAAACGTGATTTATTTAATCGGTATATTAAGAACGGTGTTGTCGTGTAGCGTAACTTGGACTGCTTCCGGTCTGTCTTTCCTTAGGATTATATTTACGGTTGCGGAGAACAGCATGTCAGATTACCAATTCCCTTGTTAACGACAGACACCACCTGCGTAACCTTAACACTTATCATCATCCGCACAGCACACTTGGGCACTCGTGTTCCATTTCGGGCACGCGCTCCTGGCGGCTCCCACGGGCTCAGGTTGTCGCCCCAGGAATAGTTGCGGATCAAGTTCGTCGTCTGTAATTTTGTGAAGAATTGTTATTTGGGAAGTACAACCGCTACGGCCGATTCGCTAATGGTATTCTCGTATCTCTCGCGGGGTACGTCCGCTCCTGTTCTCCTACCATCTCCCACCCCACCTTCTATTCTGATTTTCTCTCCCCCACCGAAAAAACTAACGAATGAATGAATGGGCCGACATGAAGCGCTTGTATGGGCCGAGGATCACACTGGAGAGTGTGTACGGCAAAAGAGAGGTCGTATTTGAAGGACTCTTCGCGCATGGTCAGTGCCACTTCGTGCTTTTCTCGTCCTTACGCAGAGCTAGGTGCTGATGGGTGATAAGCGAGAGCAATGGTCGGCGAGCTGGTAACCAGGGCCATCAAGAGGAGGCGCTACACGCTTGTGCATACGTGCGTGTATCCTCCACGTATTTGCTCTTGATAGTGTGACCGACCCCCTTGTGTGTTCGGGTGCGCAGGCCGCTCGCGATCAACTTGAAACTATACAACGCGAATAAATGCCACATCTCGGTCATACCCACTAACCCTAATGGTATCTTATATTTCCGACGGGGCGAACCGATTTCGGTGGCTTGGCGTGGACCAGAAACCATTCAAGGCGAGATTGGGTAGGAGAATATCGTGTACGTCACCTCTTCCCTTCTTCTACCCATCCCGTTCAGATCGATATATGACCGTCCTCTTTAGTTGGGTGCCAACCGATCAAAGCTCGTGACGAGGATCTCGTCGCTCGGTCGATGGATATCGATTCACGAGGAGTGGGACGGAGTTTGACCGCTACCATATACGAAACCGAAATAGATACTAGGATGAAGATACAAATTGGAGTAGGCAAGCCAGAGAACGCGGGTGCTTTTCGTTTGACGGCCAGCTAAAGAGATAGTTTCGATATCACAAAGACGGGAGTACAGCGTTGTTGTGCTCGTTGGGCCGATACAGGTTTATTGTGCGTCCCATGTTTCGTACCCCTTCACCCAGGCCGTTGAGGCTAACCACACTCGCACGTATAGTCGACTGATTATATTTCCTTGACTTCAGTTCGATCCGTTGCTGACTCCTGAAGGCCGTGACTCTCTCACTCAGATCTGACCTGTCGTTCATTCTTCACTTCCCGCACTACCCGGAATGAGCGCAAGCGGCGGCGACGATGACCTTCACTCCTGGTCCAAGAACTAGGTCGAGCGCATCGCACACACTGCCCGGATGGTCCTCGACATTGAGTTTACTCCCAAAGTAAAGGTCACCGACGTTAACGTTCTCGCTCCTCCCGAAAAGGTAATAAGTGCGTTGAGGGACCTGAGATGTTACTTGCTATGTATTCTCGATCTCAACTCTATTCTATTAGTTAGGGAGAATTTATGTCATGAATTTGGGAGGTCGCCAAAAGTCTGCGAACGCTTCCAGACGTTGAGATGCAGCGGATAGAATCTCAATAGGGTTTGCCTCGGGATCCATCGTTGTCGTCTAGGTCAAACGCCGACAAGTGTTTGCCGGCCTTTCCACATATATGCGTCGGATCAACGCTTCGCACACGAGTAAACAGTTGGTGAGAACCGCAAGGTTCACCCCTGCTCACATGTGTACCATTCTGAGAATACGTTCAGTCCCCTGTTGGATATAGGTACGCTGCGCTGCGCACTGAGCATCGGTCTTGTCTTCCGTTCCATCCCGATGTCTTGCATTCCATTTTGTTGTCTTTGCATTCCATTTATCTTCAGTTGCATTCTTGTGGCTCGTGATATCGACTCTAACATTTCTCGTGGCTCTGGTATGTAACTAACTGTGGTCTGGGTATTCAATAGACGTGGTTTTTGACCATCGCCATCCCCCTCCATTATTCCCGGGGGACAACCAAATGAGTCAACAAATGAACACAAGCGCAGAGATGTAAATAAGATACTAATACTAATACCAGCAAGAAGACACACAACCCCGGCACCACCCCCTCGACCCATATATAAAGGGTGGGCCCCTAAAACCCCCAAACTCAAAGGCATGGACCGACTATGCTATGTTGACCCTGAGTGATATGCCATTTTCTTCGCTCCATGTGGGAGGTGGTCAACCCTTCACGCGCACACAAGTCCAAGCTATCAGTATAAGACACATGGAGGAACGAGGGGCCGAGTAGCTTGCTGTGGTTTGACTTGGTGGTTTCAGACAAGTCCCAGAGCGCTTACATTATATTTCTACCTACCAGTATTCAGTTAGTCATTCGGTCTTCTCATGAGAGTGGTGGTACAGGGGACGTTGAAGCTTCCTGCAGCTGCCTACAAGCTTTTGGTTCATTAGCACACTCATATCCTTGCATATACACCATATTCAAACGAGCACTTCAGGAAATTATTCACACACTGTTGGATATCGGGAATTTTCGGTAAAATCCCTATGCGTCTGCCATGCCCTATTCGAATAGTTATGCCTGATTATTGGAGGCAAAGTGATATAACCTCCATGTGCTACGCACACTGCTCTATCACGGACAATCCTTTTTACGCGATCCGCAGTATTATGATTCCAATGTCACACGATGTATCTATAACTACAGATCGTAGTTCACTGAGAGAAGTACTTGTGGTGAATTTCACCTTTTGTGGTGATTTCTGTGGTGATTTCCACTACAAGTCGAAATCACCACAAGTACTTGTGGTGGTTTTCACTATAGGTCTAAATCACCACAAATACTTGTGGTGATTTGGATGAGGTTGGGTCAAAGGTCAGGGGGCACTATGAGAATGTCGCAAACACATTCGATAGCATGTGTACATCGTATCTAGAGTGTTTTTACAAGGAATAGAGGAACATTTTCAGACCAAGAAAATGCAAACCAAAAATTTTCTTCAAGTCCAAATCACCAGAAGTCATAACTTGGAACCGGCCAACCTTGCCTGTCCACGATGGACACTTTCCTGTCAAGTTTCCCCGAATCCCTTACTCTCCATGTATCCATCTCCTATACTCGTGAGTTTGGTGCTGTTTTGCTACTGCTGGGATGCGTGAGCCCGATTTGGGGATGTATGACCCCAATTTGGGACCGCGTACCAGGAGGCTGTTTCCGGGGCTGGCTAACATGTTCTGTGGATTGAAATAGTGCAAACGGTATCAATGACGCACTGTGTCTCCCCAAGATCCCAAGCAGGAAGCCTCGGCCCCATGGGAGGAACTACTTCGCCGATGGTTCCAACTCAGGGAGCAGCCATGGTGCCGCTGACAGTGAGTATTCAATTCCATTTCACTCATATACATCAAGGATCCCATTTCCAGTGATCCAAGCACAAGGCAGACGACTTGGTTGATAATGATCACCAAAGTGGAAGGCTGTTCGCTTGCTGCATAAATCATGGCGACTACCATAGTGCACTGTCTAGGTTCATCCATTGCTGTAACTGGAGTGCCAAGGGCTAGTCCATCCACAGTGAATATTTCATCCACTTCGTCCAACATACATGGTGGGGGAGCGAGTCGTCTGGTTTGTGGGCTTCATAGCCCCACCATGCAGATACTCCCTGTTCGCTCTCCAACCTTGCTCATGATACCCTGTCCCAGTCTTCCAAGCTCCTTTGCACCTTTCATCCCCACATCCACCAGCGTATATGGGCCGTGCCCCCGGTGACGCATCTGCGCAGTTGGCATTCCATTCGGCAGTGCATGGAGTACTCATCGGCCTGGTGAAGCAGTAGGGCTGCAATTCGTCGAAATCCAGACAACCGCAACAATGTCCCTCGATACTGCTTCATCTTATGGTGGCACCCTTGTAGATGCCCCAGTCTACCCTCACGCTCCAACCATCAAGTAAGTCACTGCCACAGTCAGCCAATTGGCAGGCCTAGTCGGGTGGCCAGCTCGCCTGACCTCAAGCTCACCTTCTTGCTTCCTATCACTGTAGACCAACCGACTTGGAGATCACAATCAACAGTCCCCATCTCAAGCTCCGATTCCCAAATGGAGAATTAGCAGGTCCGATTGAACGCATCCCTGTATTCACCACCAAAGATTCGATAGGTGGTACAATTGCCGTGAATCCTGACACATGTCCCACCAGCACCCAGGCGAAGCTCACTGTAGTGGTAAGCAGTCACTGGACCATCCCACTCTGCAATTGTCCTCATCACACGTCACTCTCCGCTGACTTACTGGGTCTATAGCTCGAAGGTGCTTTCTACTGGTCAACACCTGTCATGAAAATGGCACCTGATGTGCATGTCCAGTACAGGCTCACCGCAAGGTGGGAGCTCGGTGGGTCGTTGCACCTCTGGAGCCAGTGTGTGCATCCACGTTCTTTTTCATGATAGCTCTCCTCTCCTGACATGTGTGTTTAGACGCCCCCTTTGTCTTCGAGCCTGGTCCCGACCCAGATTCGATCTACGCTGCTCCAGCAAAGGCCAAGACAGGGACCAAACACCCTCTGCAAACATCCTCGCACTCTGCCCCACCACGACCGATGCCCACCGCCGCTCATGGGGGGATCGGCTGCACGCTGAGCCTGAACGCGTCGAGCCCGCCATTCAAGGTTGTGCTGACGCTCCCGAACCCATGTGTCATGCCGCGCGACTCACGCTACGCAAAGACGGACATGCAAACGGAGAGTCTCAAGTTCTTCGTCGCGTACTCAACCACCCACACCACCACGTCCGTGCGCGGGCGGGAGCGCGACGAACAGCTCGCCCAGGGCAAGCCCTTCAATCCGTCCATTCGTTCATTTGTTCGTTTGTCTCCCACAGTCTACGCAGACCCTCAAAACCTCAAAAATTGACCTTTTTCTGCTCTCAGGAATCTGCTCTCAAGCGCTCTCTCCTCAAGCTTTCCAGACTCTTCCTGCAGCCACTTGTTCACCTGCTGTAAATGCCTGTTTCGGTGGTTTCTTGTGCTCACGCATCGTCTCGAGGTACACAGCCTTCTATTCTGTCACTTTCCTCTCGCTAACCAATTCCCCCGGCATTTCGTTCTTGGATGTCTTAGGCCATTGGCACCAGGTAGGTGAACTCTTACTGACCTTTCTTATGCATAGGCATCTGACCAGGTATTCTAGAGCCATCGACTGGTATGGTGGTTGCGTATTGTATATGAAAACCTTCTTGCCGATTTCATCTTTTCTTCCCTTGTTATTGTAGTGTTTTGTTTTATATAATTCACAATAAATATTCATTCTGTCTTTCAATATGGTGAAAATTGTGTTAAATTTGTAGTGGTTTGATTGTAGAATTCACTGTAAATATCACTACAAGAAAACACCATAAATCGGACAAATCTACTATTAAAATTCACCAGATCTATTATTGAAATTTACCAGATCTTCAGGTGAACTTCACCGGACCTTGAATCACCACATTTTGTGGTGAAACATGTGGTGAGAGATATGGTGTATTACTGTGGTGAAATTCACTATATACATTTCGCTCAGTGAGTTACCAATGTGATACATGCTTAGGAACCATTCCCTCATAATCGAAGACACACCACAGCTCCCCATAGCCAACAAGTCATCTATGCATTCATCCTTCCATTTGAAGTACAGGTATGGTCGTCTCGGTGGAAGAACAAGTATCCCCACACCCTGCAATTTATCGGACTACTACCTCTCGGACAATGATGATCACTGCTATTCGTTTTGGTAAGACCGTTAATGCCCAGGTGGTCTAGTAGTGGCACTAGGAACCATTAATTAAAAATGAGTATCCCAATTTGGCACTTGAGAAACCTTCCTACCACCTTCGAAACACATCATGACCGACAACCATCAAGACGCTCCAATAACTACGCCGACCTCTGGAGAACAATATGCAAGTAACCTACCAAAACGACTTGACCTTCTTTTTCATACAATTTTTGTGCTCACAGAACTGCACATTGCATGGGCGATGGTCTTTGGTAAGAAGTTTGTCATTTGTATAGCACATACATGAATATGGGTGAACCTCGCATGTCTTACCCCCCGCGCACTCGTGTGTCAGGCGTTGACATTGACGACGTGACGCACCATGCAGAGGCAGGCCAGTAAACACGTGTCAAGTTTGACCTAGACGACAACGATGCATCCAGAAACATACCCGGTTAAGATCCTTTTCGCTGAATCCCAACGTCTGGGAGCATTTGTGGACTTTTGGCGGCAACGGTATGGGCCTCCCAAATTCATGACTTAAATTCTCCCTAACTACTGACATAGAGTTGAGATCGAGAATGCATAGTAAGTAACACTTCAGGTCCCTCTACGCACCTAATATCGTTCCGGCGGGTAGCATCGATAATCTCAGTCAACTCCGGATTCCCGACCTGCCTGGCAAAGGGCAGCTGCAAGAGTTGGCTCAGAAGACACGCGAACTCTTGCTTGATGGTAACAGCGACCTCTTGAGGTATATCTAATGTTCTCAATACCCCTTGTAGAACTAGAAGAACGAAGTCGGGGGTTCGCAAAATTAAACGCAGCGTACAAGGCTCTGACAGACAAATTCTGGACGGAAGAGGGTCCCAGTCATTTTGATATATGGGGTGAGGCTGTGAAACAGCTACCATTGCGAATCGACTCCCTCACTGCCGAGGTCGCACCTGTTGAGTCCCTCGCCGAAAGTTTGGCTGCCGAAGCACGGGAGAAGGAGGTAGGCCACCGATTTGGTGATTTTCTGAGTTTGGGTGCTATTTCCACCTCAGAACCCCTCTGCATGTTCATCACCGAAGAAACAAAACCAGCCCCGATCAAATGTTCTATCTCGCTTCCTGGGTAAAGCTAGAAATGAGAAGCCTTATGATCCCCCAAGTTTATTTAGTGCGGGTAAGAGGTATCATAATTTCGTCATTCATTGGCCGACCCTGTTCAGATTCTACGTACCGACAGAAAATTCAAACTGTAAATGACGAGATATATAAAATCCAAAATGAAGCTGCACAGGAGACTGCGGTTAGTACGTTCGATATATCCAGTCGTCACTAACCATGGTACTCCATAGCGCTATGCAGAGCACGATAGGAAATGCATTGTTGCTCTAAAACACGTAGTATCTGTCTTCTCTAATGTGTACAGGTACCCAATCTCGTACCCTCACTCATAGCTACCACCTGACGACGATTACTTCCTGCGACGCTCTGTCAGCGACCTTGTCCAGGTTCTGAATGTGACCTCATCGCAACTCTGCATTGTATCATCCACCGTGGATGCGTCGATGGAATCTGCCTCCCTCGCTGAAAGACTAGATCAAAGCTTTACTTCATTGATACAACCATACCGGTACACAAGCTATGATACCTCTTCCCCTTGGCGGCCAACCACAATGCTTTTTGGCTTTTCTCTTCCCGATGACCTTGATGACGCCAGCATTGGACAACGTGCCGTCAATAAGGCATTTGAGACAATATTGAGCTCAGTCGCTAAAATACACCCCGACTCCTTGTATCAAGCGATATGCGATGCACATAAGCAACAGGGCAACGACATCAAGCTAGTAAGGTACCTGATTGTGTATTTGCATGCAAGGTTCACTCATGTCATTGTTGCATAGGCGGCACTCCAATTGGAATCATTATGGGACCTGTCTCAGCCAGATGGCGGTCTGGAAGCTGTTGATTGCCTGACCAATGCACCTAGTGCTAGTCTTCTAGTAGTGTGTTTACACCCTTATTTGCTATGGGGAGCCACTAACCACATGATAGTATTTTTTGACCCATCTCCCTGAGCCATTTCTACCACTTCAAGATTCAGAGATCGAAATAATTTCTAAACCGAGTGACACCATTTCCCAGGATAAAATCTCTGCCATTGCCGACGCTGGTAACAGGATGGGTACAGCAAGACGTTGCAACCTTGCCAGACTTTTCCTCATACTCCGGGGATGCCGAAAGTACGGTTTGGTGGAGTCCAATCCCGAAGGGGTGCAAATTCTCATTCGTGTGAGTGATTCTGTACTATTCCATTAATTTTCTTGTCACCCACCTAAATTCACCCACCAAGACTTCGGTCCTCCCTCATGGCTTAGCAAGCGGATTTGAGCGTATCATAGTTTATGCTCGTTATTTAATCGGTGGTAAATTTGGACGTTCATTAGTCCTGCCAGCTGCTTTTATCGAAGAGTTGAAGAGTGCAAGACTTTACTGGTGAGATACGATGGCTTTATATTTCCTCAGAGAGGCCGGTGTCTGTGTGCAGCAATTTTGAGAGCGTCATGCTATAATTACCAGCTAATGAATCAGCCATGCCATGAGAGAGGTCGTGCAGAGGATTTACTGTGAGCATACGCACAATAATCAGGCGAGGACCTCAGGAAATCATATCCTCACGACGTATTACTGGCAGTAATAGCAAGGGAGTATAGTCGCAGGGCTGAAACTTAAAGTACAGTACTTCACGGGTCACTGGTCAAGATGTTTTGGGACGCCTTTGTACTCTCTGTAGAAGCTCGCATTGGGCAGAAAACCCAATTAGTAGATATATATATATTATATGTTTATTGTGTGACTGCACTACTGCAAGGAACCATTGGGAATGAGTCAATCGGCAGGGTGTCAAATATGGGCCTGGACCACCCACTGGTCATTCACCCTTGCGGACGTTTTTGAGTGACAAAACCTGTCATTTTATTTCATATATAATATTGTATATATTTTAGAGTCTAAATCCGATGCTCTCATGTATACAGATCATTGCCAATGTCAGCTTCAGAGGAGTCACTATGAATAACCCTGCGTTGAGGACGATGACGTGGGCGGGAAGTGCCAGATGGAGTGAGAGTCGAAGGAGGAGTTGGTAGTACTATGTTTTCAGGGTTATCGGCTTCCAAATACCAGTATTTGCGGGGCTCTGGTCCAGCATTTGTCATGGCTAGGCCAGCTGCTTTCAATCTCTCCCGCTCCAACCTCCAATTTACAATTGCCACATCGTAGAGAGCAATTCGACGTTCGATTTCCACTGCTGGCATCCCTTTTGGCACTGCCCTCCTTCCCCTCCCTGCCTGTTTAGCGGCCTTAGCAGCAGTAGCAGCAGCTCTATCCCCTTCTTGCACCTCAATAGCAGCCATACAAGCGTCTCCCGTCGCCTCGATTGCCTTCCCCCCTGGGTTGACCTTCTCCCTAGCGGTCTGTCTCTTCTTTTCCTTAATACGAAGCTTAGCTCGTTGATCATTATTCTCAACAGTAAGCAAAGTGATTTGTGATCGAAGAGTGATGATATCTTGCTGCAAGTCATTGGTGTACGATACAAGCTTGTGGTTATCTGAGATGAGGGTGGAGATGGTCTCGAGGAGCTCAGGTTGGCTTCGTTTACTGGTGGTGGCTGCACTGTGTTGGTTGGAAGATGGTATAAGGGGTTCGAAATGAGGAAGAGGAGGGAGCATGAGAGGAGGGATGGTGGTTTGTGAGGACGACCCAGAACCATCGAAAAGAAAAGCAGCTCGAGTGCTGCGCAGATCGGTGCCAAGTAGTTCGTCTGAGGTCTGCTCTTGTACACCAGTTGTTGTACTTGAGCCAGGTAAACCAGGAGGAGCGAGATTGAGGAGAGGTGGAGGAAGGCATCCGAGACTGGGGAATGGCTTTACTGCAAGTCTCCCAATGTCTTCTAACCGAGTGACCAATGCCTTGATAGGTGATGTTGGTATGATTTTTGGCATCCCCTGTATTGCAAGACCCTTTGATGGAGCAAGTTTGTCAGAAGTGATTTTGGACTGGTCGACTGGCCAAGTACCTGTCACTTCAAATGCTTTACAAACATTCTCTGCAGTAAACTCTTTCTTCCAGGGGCCTTCAATCGCCTCTAGGAACTCTCCCCTGGAGATCCTGGACTCATTGACCTGAGCCCGTTCCTCCATGACCTCCTCGTAGGCCCGTTTAAATTGCGAAAATCCAAGGACATCAAGAGCTTAAGATAGAGTCGGTTCAGCACTGTAGCTCTGCCCCTTGCTAGCCAGTACTTACTTTGGAGAGCATGTGTCATATTGGAAGGTAGGCATAGCACGATAATCCTATTGTCCTTGGCATATTTGAGCAGATCATAATTGAAATGAGATGTATGACCATCGACTATGAGAAGTCTGTACTGGCCAGCAGCTTTGGCTCTAGTTGGAATGTCGAAGTCATGTTCCAACCATGCTCGGCCAATTTCACCTGTCATATAACCCTTTTCAGAGCATCGAAGGCTGTAAACT
>Ga0307515_10023427_pt1 | contig 10819 bp, 5 predicted proteins | sample 17_EM_MG_FD_194513 | JGI IMG/M metagenome (GOLD analysis project Ga0307515, IMG submission 194513) | Populus trichocarpa ectomycorrhiza microbial communities from riparian zone in the Pacific Northwest, United States - 17_EM | ecosystem: Host-associated > Plants > Roots > Unclassified | place...
CACGTGGAATATTTGTATAGCTACAAGTCAAGATCATGAGGGTTACATCTTGCATGTCAATCTAGGTTAATTACAATGTATAATTCAACTTGTGACTATTATATAGCATTAAAATTAAATTAAATTAAATTAAATTAAATTATTTATGTTGATTTTGGTGAGTTGGTAACATTTTTTATTCCTGAGAAAAGAGTATGAATTTCACTATGAGCAAAATATTTTTTTTCTTTTTTTAAAGCTAACTTTTTGATCTACTTGAGAGTTTACTGGCCATGTCTTTACCGATTTAATTATAAACTTGATATGATTTAACTATTAATTTAGATACTGGGTTATTTATTTTGTCTCGAACAAGAAAGCCAATGCCTTATACGCAATGGATATTTGGGTGTGGTGTTGTGTTCCAGATGTGTTTCACATTAGATTTTGAAAATGTTTTTAAAAAAGTTTAAATTTTTTTTTAAAATTAATATTTTGAGATTTTTTTGAAGTGCTGATATTAAAAATAATTTTTTAAAATAAAAAATATATATTATTTTAATATATTTTAAAATAAAAAAATATTTTTAAAAACAACCATTATTATATTTTTAAATCCTGTCATGCTTATTGTTCAACATGTAGTTTTTTTAATTTATTTTTTGTCGAGAGATCTCTAACCTTGATCCCTTTGAAAATCTGTGATACCTGCTAGGAATAATAATAAATGTTGATTTAGACTGGGAGGATTGGTAGCATTGACGAGAGTCGTGTGTAATAATGCATGAATCTTGTATGTGTAGACGCTGGTGTCTATCAGAGATCTTCTTCGAGCTGTCATCGATGAACATTCCTTTTTTATTACATTAATGTTTATTTTTATGTTTTAAAACTTTTTTAAAAAAATATTTTTTATTTTTTTATTTTAAATTATTTTGATATACTGATATCAAAAATAATTTTTAAAAAGTAAAAAAAATAATATTTTAATATATTTTTAAATAAAAAATATTTTAAAGACACTTCCAAACATAATCTTTCCAAACATAATCTTATCCTTGTTGCTGTAATAATCTAAACACTTTCGATTTCATATATTTTTTTTATTACAGTAAAGAGGTTAAGACTTAGGGTTAATTTTAATATTTCAGGCTGTCTGAGGCTGTGAAGAGATTTTCCATGGTATATAGTATTTTGTTATGGTGTTTTGAGATTAAAAATAGTTTTTACAGTGCAGGACACCCCTGCCCAAGGGGTTCTTGTTACAGCCAAATGCAGGGGGGAAATAATTTATACTGACAATATTATTTTACCAGGAAATGACTATATTGTAAGCAGTATACTTGTTACTTGCAGGGGTGAGTAAAAAACCCGAAAAACTAAGAAAATCGAAAAAAAAATTAACCGAAAAAACCAAACCGTGAAAAAAAATCGATTAAAATTTTGAAAAAACAAACCGGTTTGATTTCTGTTTTATAAGCCTAAAACCAAAAAAACCGAACCGAAAAAAATCGAGCCAAACCAAAAAAACCAAGCCAAATAGAAAAACCAAGCCAAACCGGTTTGAACCGGTTTTGTCCTAAAAAACCGAACTGAAACTGATCAGTTTGAACCGATTTCGGTTTTTTTTAATCGGTTTAATTATTATTTTTAATAAAAACCGAACCGAAAATGATCAGCCCTAATTTCTTGTCATAGTTTCAGCAAAAATACTTGTATGCATAATAAAACTCAGTATAGATTTAATTAAATAAAAAGTCATTCAACGCGTGCAATTTTTTTTTCCGATCAAGATGCCTTTCAATTTGTACCTGAATTCATTTGTATTGCTCCGCTAAGTTAATTCATTAGCCCTTTCCATTGTTTTGCCAAATAAAACTACCTGCTATTTTTTTAAAAAAAAAATAGAAGTGGACAGCAAGTTATTTATCCTATACTAGTTACATGACTCGCGCGATGCTGCGGGTCATTTTTTTCATAATAAATATAAAAAAAAATTAAGATTTAAAATTTTTGGGTTTTTCTGCAAAGCTATACCCAAAAGTCTTGGGTTTGGCTGCAACGCCTGACCTAAAAGTAATATTTATAATATTAATAATAATATTAAACTTGCGTGATCCAAGTTTAAGTGAGCATGACTGCAAGACCGGGCCCAATAATATTGGATGTGGGTTTGGCTATAAGGTCGTGTCATAAAAGTGTGATAATTAAATAGATTAGCTAAAAAGAAAAAACCAACATGAAGAAAACCAACAGGAAGAAAAAAACTAATGAAGAAAAAGAAAAAAAATCTGAATTAATTGGGTTAACCCTTCAAACCAGGTTAACCTGTAAAACCTGGGATTCGCGTCATGAAAGTTTGATAACTAAATAGAAAAAAAAAATTGACGGGTTTACCTAGATTTAACTGGGTTAACCCATCAAACTAAGTTAACCCGTTAAGCCCAGGATACGTGTCATGAAAGTTTGATAATTAAATAGAAAGAAATTTAACATCAACAAACTAAACTAAACAAAAAAAATTAATTAAAAAGAAAAAAAATCCAGGTTAACTCGTCAAACTAGGTTAACCCATCAAACCCGAGATCCGTATCATAAAAATCTGATAATTAAATAAAAAAATTTAACATTATATAATATAATAATAATTGTAATATAATAATATAATATATTAATAAGTGAAAGGCGTGGGGAAGCTACATGCTTTTCCCACACTTTTTAAAGTATTACTAATATATATAAAAAAAACAGTTTCAAGTTCGTGGTCAGCTAGAGTTGCTGGTTTTTTTTTGTTTTCTTTTTATATTTCTATTTTTTTATTGTTTCTCCTCCAATTTGATATCTTTATTAATTTTTCTTGCTTAATTTTTTTCTTTATAATTTTATAATTTTATAATTTAATATTTTATTAATTTTTAATTAAGCAATATAATTTATATTGACTTGATATTTATATGTTTATCACGATCTTAAATATACACCGCAATATTTATTTGTTTTTTTTTATTTTGCAAGTGTTTACTTTATATAAAAAACAATATAAAAAAATTATTGAACTTGGTTGAGTTAATAACCCGGATCTCAAGTTTGACCAGTTAACTTTAATTAATTAGGAACTGAATTTCATAATTTATTTTAATCATATAAATAATTTTTAATTTATTTAATTAAATACACAGATAAAGTTTTCAATTTATGAATTTTATTTATTGATGTAAAAAAAAACATGTGATGAATTCTACAATATAGAATTCAAATTATGAAAAAACAAAAATAAAAAGAGCACTCAAAATTTGTATTTAAAAACCCAATGTGGATAGACATGGATTAGTACATTATCCACCAACAACCAGAGTATATTGTTAGCACTCAAAATCTGATCCAAGTGTCGTCTTCCCCTTCCACCGGGTCCTTACGTCAGATTTTATCCATTGTTTTATCAATAAATATCCAAATATAAACAAAAACAAGCAAAGCAAACAGCAGTGGCAGCAGAAGTAATTTCCCTTAACTTTAATTTCACAAAAATTCAGAACACAAAACTATAACAATAAAAAACAAAAACCAAGCCAGAGGCCTATTCTTCCTCTTCCTTCCCTGCCACCAAATCCTCTCCCTCTCTCTCTTTTTTTGAAAAAAGAATCCACCAAATTTTATATAGCACTTTGTTCTCTCTAAGGGTCTAAAATTTTATCCACGATTTTTTCTTCCTCTCACAAAGAACTGAGCTTTCACTGAATATATAAAAAAACCTCTCGTTTCCAATACTCTATCAACAACAAAGCAAAAATGGACACAACAACACCGTTTACCGGTCCGTATAGCTAGGGTCTTGCAATTTCAGATTCAGATACCCTTTAAGGCCGCTTCAATGGATCTTACCCAATCCGGTTCAGTCCACTGTACACTTGCTGCGCCTAGTTCTTTCTTTTTTATTTAATCTTGTGCTTTTCTGGGCACAGTTTTATTTCTACTGTTTTTTATCAGACTTTATGTATAGATTTGAATTGGTAAGGCACATATAAGAACTGGGGGAGTAAAAAGATTGGATTTTTGTAATTGGGGTATTGTGATTTTGTAGTAATGGTGTCTACAAATGATCCAATAGAGTCTTTTATGAATTCAATTCAAGTGGTCAGAGATGCTCTTTCACCACTTGAACTTGGGATTCGGAAAGCTGCTAAAGATCTTGAAACTTGCTGGGGGGTTTCAAAGAATGATCATAAGGCAACCCGTGATTCAGATACTGATAATAGCAGTAAAGTCTCAATCTTCACTGTGAAAAAGAAGAGTGTTAGTCTTGGAAATAGTGAGAATAGGCATTGCGGGGTTAGTGAAGAGAAAAGGAAAGGATTTTTATCCATCAAGGTTCCTGTTAGGAGTTTATTGAGGATGTTTTCGATGAATTTGGAAAGTGGACACAGAAATGGCGGTGATGATAAGGTTGGGGTTTCGAAGAAATTGTTGAAAGAGAAGGAGACGAGGAATGAAGATGGGTCTTGTGTAAATTGTTTGCGGTTTGCCTTGACGTGGTCTTTGTTGGTTAATGGTTTTGTTCAGGCATTTCCTAGCCCATTTAAAACAAACAAGAAACGGTTTCAGAAAGCAGGTGACGAGGATAAAGAGTATTTGCATTTGTGCAAAAATGGGTCAAAAGCAAAGGTTTCGGGCGAACTGAAGCAAAGGGAATTGAAGGTTCAATCTGTTAAAGGGTATCAGAATGTGAACGAGAAGGGTAAAACAGAGAAACACGTGTCCATCGAATGCTTTATAGGGTTTCTATTTGACCTCTTGATTCAGAATCTACAGAAGTTTGATCAGAGTTTACAGGAAAGAAATGTCAAGGGTTGTAAAAATAATTGTTCGAACTCAACTCCAGTGCCCTCCCAGTTTGATCATTTGACGGCAATCATGAGTATTTGGGAAGGTCAAAAGGTGCATGTAGATGGATTTTTGGGAAATTTGAGTTTTGCCAGAGTTGGTGGGCTACCATCAAGCATAGTTGGAGTATCCTCTTCAGTTAATGAAGAAGGTGATGATGGTGTAAGCAGCGCGCCTACCAACAGCACCGAGGACACTGGGGGTAGTTCGCCACAGAAACTAGCTAGTGGGATACTAAGCATTCCGCTATCGAATGTAGAGCGTTTGAGATCCACATTATCCACGGTTTCTTTCACAGAGTTGATTGAGCTTGTGCAGCAGCTTGGTCGATCTTCTAAAGAATATCCTGACAAGAAAAAGCTGTTCTCTGTCCAGGATTTCTTTAGATACACAGAGACCGAAGGTATGGTTTCTCGTCTCCTTAGGAAATTGACCTGTACTGGTTTCTGTTCCTGCTTGTGTCAAAGGAAAATTGGAAATATACGTGCATGAAATATTACTGAGCGTACTTCTTGTTAGTGTTCTAGTGCTCTCATAGACGAGTAACACTTGTTTGTCAAAGTTTTCTCAATATCAGTTGAATGGAGCTGATATATCCATCTATTTGTAGAACGTGCTTCGCTGGAAAAGGAGATCTTATTTGACTAAGGGGTGTTTCACAGGGTGGTAATGGAGGTGTTTAAAAGTGTTTTTTTGTTTGAAAATGCATGAAAATAATATTTTTTTAATTTTTAAAAATTATTTTTAACATTACCATATTAAAACAATCCAAAAATGTATATAAAAAATAATTTTAAGCAAAAAAAAAATTTTAATTTTTAGGAAACGTTGTTCCAACGCATTTCTGAACACTGTCTAAAAGAAAATTTAGTAGATGCAACTGTTAATTTTTTACTCTCCAGACTAGAAAGTAAAGGCAAAAAAGAAAGAAAGAAAAGAAGAGAGAATTGCTTATCTTCAAATGGAGTTCTGATTATACTGTCAATCCTTTCTGTATCTCTCATCCTAAATATTGCTCTTATTTGCACCCTCACATTCTTATAGGAAGGAGATTCTTTGAGGAACTGGACAGAGATGGTGATGGTCAAGTGACTTTGGAGGATCTCGAAATTGCGTTGAGAAAGAGAAAATTACCCCGTAAATATGCTCGGGAATTCATGCACCGTACTAGAAGTCACCTATTCTCAAAATCATTTGGTTGGAAACAGTTTTTGTCCTTGATGGAACAGAAGGAACCGACAATTCTCCGTGCTTACACTTCTCTTTGTTTGAGCAAGTCTGGGACCCTGCAAAAGAGTGAAATATTGGCATCATTAAAAAATTCTGGACTGCCAGCAAATGAAGACAATGCTGTTGCTATGATGCGATTTTTGAATGCAGACACTGAAGAATCTATTTCTTATGGGCATTTTCGTAATTTTATGCTTCTGTTGCCTCCTGATCGACTTCAAGATGATCCCAGGTAAAATGTTTGTGTTTATTTGTCCAGAGCTATTACACAAGTTTTGTGCAAGCTCATTCACATCGTTTACTGCAAGCTTGCCTTCATTTGATCAGACAGAAAATGTGCAATTTTCTTGATTATTTCTATTTGATGCTGGCTTCTTCTTCTAATACATACAGGAATATATGGTTTGAAGCTGCAACTGTTGTTGCTGTTGCACCACCCGTGGAAATACCTGCTGGAAGTGTTTTAAGATCTGCTTTGGCTGGGGGTCTTTCATGTGCACTCTCCTGTTCTCTTATGCATCCTGTTGATACAATTAAGGTGTACTATTCAGTGTTTTTTTTTTTGTTCACTTGATTGTCTTTAATGCAACTAGAAACTTTGGACCAATTACAGCTACATTGACTATTTGTCATATAGAGGGATATTCATGATCAAATACTACATAGCCTTTCCCCTTTAGTTGGTCATCCTCATTCTGTCAGTATCTCGTCTTTTTTTTTTTATAATAGACTTAGACTGTCAAAAGGTGGAAAAAAGAGGAACTTAAAAAAAATTATAATCCAGAGAATTAAATATTGGAGCGCATAGATGTGAAGTTAAATTGAGCAATGTCTTCTTAATTTACTTTTGGTAATCCTCTTATATATATATGCATGCTGTTTTCCATTAGTGCTGATGTTAGGTCTTCTCATGATCTGTTGTGTTGATGGTCTTTTAGACTCGGGTGCAAGCTTCAACGTTGACTTTCCCAGAAATAATTTCAAAACTTCCACAAATTGGAGTTCGAGGATTGTACAGGGGTTCAATTCCTGCAATTTGGGGACAGTTTTCAAGGTTTTTTTAAGTCTTTTTTCCTCCAGCCTTTTGCCGAGTAACAACTATTTATCTACTAGCTCACCTTTTCTCCATGGGCATTTCAGCCATGGCTTGCGAACTGGGATTTTTGAAGCTACCAAACTTGTGCTAATAAATGTTGCCCCAACACTCCCAGATATCCAGGTGATGCTTATCATTATGCTACTGGGGTTGTTAATTTTCCATTTACAAGTACTAAATCATTTAAATCTTGGTCTTCCCAAATCTCTTGAATGGTGTTTAATTGCAAAGAGCTCAAACTGGCAGTGATGATTTAGAGCAGCCGTTTCTTTATTGTGCGTGATGGCAAAGCATTAATAGATTCTGCTTAAGCATGAGACTTTCAACAATATTACTGTTTTCTCGTATCACTCAGTTCAGCTTTATTGTTATTACTGCTGCTCTTATTGTTGTTATCTCTACTGATCAAAACAATTCAGTTGCTTTCTGGCTCGCCTAGTGGTTCTTTCCACTAAATCTATATAGGGTGCTCAAACCATTGTGTTCAATTCATTTGTCTTGCTCATCAGTTGTTGCAAATCTTTTGTGTTTGAAAGAAGAAGATAGATCAGCACAGTATATAATTGTTTGCTTTAGTTCTTGACTAGGCTATTTTCCATGACTTGCACTCTATGTTATCATATCAAGCTCAAGAGTTGTTCCTGTGCTAAAGGAGATGCCTTGACAAGTGATGCATAAAAATGAATATGATTAAGGCCCGTACCCCAATTTTATGTTGTTTTGGAACAACTATTCCAACTCTAATCTGAAACAACTGTTAACATGCATTGGGAGGTTATACAGGTTCAATCTGTAGCATCATTCTGCAGCACATTTTTGGGGACAGCAGTGCGGATCCCATGTGAGGTACTGAAGCAGCGTTTGCAGGCTGGCCTTTTTGACAATGTAGGACAGGCTATTGTTGGTACTTGGCAGCAAGATGGCCTAAAGGGGTTCTTTCGTGGGACTGGTGCAACTCTTTTCCGTGAGGTTCCATTTTATGTTGCTGGCATGTGTCTATACGGCGAGTCCAAGAAGGTAAGCAGGTTTTTGTGCTTAAATATTAATAAACTTTTTTCTTTTTTCTGTGTAAAATTTTAAAGGTGCAGTTTTCAATTCTATGTGCGTGTCAACCAGAGCATGGTACTTTCTTCTTGTAGTCCACTAAATTTGGCAAAACAATTGCATCAGTAGAATGCCATTATTGATTGCAGTCCTCGATACCATGGGGGCTTGGTGTTCTTTTGCTTACTTTCTTAAAAGGGATTTTATTTTGAAGATGATTTGTAGTAATAACATTTATGTTGGGGTTTGTACAACAGTTTAATGCCAAGAATTGGTTGTTCTCTTTAAATTATTAGCACGTGAACACAGTGTTAGTGAACACAGAATGGGAAGCGCGTCTACTTTCATCACTAAATATATTATGTAGAAACTTAATAGTTACTTTCATTACTAAATATATGTTAAAGAAACTTAATAGTTGTAAGGAGTGAAGTTTTGACTACAGAAGGGAAGGGGAAAGGAAGTATGCTAATAAATTTTCCAAAACCTGCCATTAGATGAAACATTTAAACTTTACTTGATCCTACTACTGCCCCTAGATGCATTTGAGGATGTGCGACTGACTTATGTTCTATTTTCTATTAAAACATAACGTATTCTTCTGCCATGTTTTTCCTTTAGTTTCTTGTTTTCCATTTAATGTGTAATTGGCGTGATTCTTCAAGGTTGCTCAACAACTTCTAAGGCGGGAGCTGGAACCCTGGGAAACAATTGCAGTTGGGGCTTTATCTGGAGGCCTAACTGCTGTTGTCACTACCCCTTTTGATGTGATGAAAACTAGAATGATGACAGCTCCACCAGGAAGAACTGTATCAATGTCATTTATAGTTTTCTCTATACTCCGACATGAGGGGCCCCTTGGCTTATTCAAAGGAGCAGTGCCGAGGTTTTTCTGGATTGCTCCCTTAGGCGCCATGAATTTTGCAGGCTATGAGCTAGCAAGGAAGGCCATGGACAAAAACGAGGAGGCAGCTAGATCAGCTGTCTCAGAAAAAAGTTGATTAGTCCTGGATAGATATAAAGACCTTTCTGAAGCAAGAATCCTATCAACCGCAGCCTCCAGGTTTTAGTTTTGTGAATGCTGCTGGAAGATATTTTTCCTTTTCTGAATCTCCAGCAACAGATGCATCAAATTTTATCTGTCAAGTTTTTTTCTTTTATCTTTTTCTGAATCTCTAGCGACAGATGCATCAAATTTTATCTGTCGACAAGCCCATTTTGTTTTCCTTTTCTTTTCAGGTCAAGGCATCTTATTTCAGGATGTCTTGTTCAGAATTTTCAAGGTTTGCCAAGAATGGCAGATGATCTGTTTTTGCAGTGATCTTGTACCTTGTTCCCAGATTTTGTACTGTACATTTTATGTGCGGTTATTTTATTCTTTCCTTAATCCGAATCTTACTGCATTCAATTAATCATTTGCAAGGATGGTGTTTAATTTTGCATTTGCTGATCTTTATCTCCATTCAGCATCCACCTGCTTGTAGTTAACACATGAAAAGTACAAACGTTGTTGGGATTTGATGGGTTTTTGAGAGTAAAATTATATTTGGTGTGATTTTTATAAACTAATTTAAGGTTTTATTTTATGTTTGATTCAAAGAAAATTCATGGATATATTTGGTTCAAAAGTAGTAAAAAAATCAGCATCTTATTTTTGCTATCATAATCAGATTAATCTGTGTCATAGTGGTTATTAGACTTGGCGTCGCCTCTTCTATTCATGCATATCGACTTTTTAGAAGAAAAAAAAATATTTTGGTTCACAGGCAAAACAACGAGCATCCGACTCCGAGAAATAATCACTAACTGAACCAGACCCAGAGGACTCGAACGTCGGATGTTCGATACTAAACGTTTATGACTTCGCGATGCTTGACGATGCATCAAGTTTATGCTTGTCACCATACTTGGGGACCTCTGTGCCTGCAAAGGGAGGGAGGGGAAATATCCTCTCCCAGCACAAGAACATGAATCACAATTTATAAAGAAAAAAAGAGCCCAAGATTCATGTGGGCACGGCCATAAAAACACGACCACCCATAAGAGAAAAAACAGAGAGAACATATAAAAGCCTATATCCATGAGTTAGCCTGCGACCAGTAATAGGTTGAAGGTTTTCTAAGTTATTCGCCTATTGTTTTAAGAATAAGATAATCCACTATTAGCTCGCCAGCTTTACATGTTTTTTTTTTTTCCTTTTTACTACATTGACTTTTACAAAATTCTCAATCAAATACTTCGATGACATGTTTTTTAAACTTAACATCGCTATTGGTACACCGAATTTCACTTTCATCTTAATTAAATATATGGATTTAATCTCTCTCATTTTGGCGTGTCAACTTCTTTTTTTTAATTTTACTAATGAAGTACTTCCGTGAATTTTTCATTTTCTATCATGGATTTTTTCTACTAAATTTTTTGTAAGTTCAAATCCAATAATAAAAATATATTTACCTGGAATTTTTTTTACTTATATATATTAAAATAGAACATAAATTAACTAATAAAATATTGCTAGTTAATTAATAAAAAGCAAGGGGCAAATCAACTCATAATCTAACACTTCTACATTCAAGAATGATCCCT